>JACCDK010028562.1_pt1 | contig 11094 bp, 8 predicted proteins | sample 7445871 | NCBI WGS metagenome assembly JACCDK01 (sample SAMN15323436, study PRJNA562643) | freshwater metagenome | isolation source: river surface water | place: USA:Blue River Watershed | collected 2017-08-15
GAATTCCATGATAAGTTCCACAGTGTCTAATGAATCAGCACCTAAATCGTTAGCGAAGCTTGCTTCTGCTACAACTTCGTTTTCGTCAACACCTAATTTGTCTACGATAATCGCTTTTACTCTTGATGCAATGTCTGACATAATCTTTTAATTTTTAATTTAAATTGTTGGCAAAAATAAAAAACTTTATTTTAAAACCACCTTTTTGTTACTAAATATGACCACGAATTTAAAAAAAATAATTCACAAAGGCCTCTTTTTTTTATTTTTTACCAATTATTATTCTTTTTTTTGTGGAAGGAAATACCATAATAATGAAAAAAATAGTTCTTTTTGCATCTGGAAATGGCTCGAATGCTGAAGCCATCATCCGTTATTTTGAAAATCAATCGACAGCAACCGTTGTTGGTGTTTTTTCAAACAAACCCGAAGCAAAAGTATTGGATCGAGCAAAAAACCACGGAATTCCTTCTTGTGTGTTTACCAAATCCCAATTAAATGAAGGTTTTGTTCTCGAAAAATTGCAAAAATTGCAACCCGATTTAATTGTTTTGGCTGGATTTTTATTACAATTTCCAACTACAATATTAAAGGTGTTTCCAAATGTAATCAATATTCATCCGGCATTATTGCCAAAATATGGTGGAAAAGGGATGTATGGCATGCACGTACATCAAGCGGTTTTAGACCATAAAGAAAAAGAAACTGGAATTACCATTCATTATGTAAACGAACATTATGATGAAGGCGAATTTATTTTCCAAAAAGCAGTAACAATTGCGGATTGCAATACTCCTGAAGAAATTGCCCAAAAAGTACACGAATTGGAACATCAGTATTTTCCAACGGTTATTTTCGAAGTTCTAAACTCTAAATTCTAAACTCAAATTTTGCAACACGAAGTCCACATATACACAGACGGCGCCGCCAAAGGAAACCCAGGTCCGGCAGGCTATGGCGTGGTAATGGAAATGGTGGGGACGCCTTATAAAAAAGAATTTTACGAAGGTTTTCGCTTGTCGACCAACAATAGAATGGAATTGTTAGCCGTAATCGTAGGGTTAGAAAAGCTCAAAAACCCAAAAACTAAAGTGCTTGTGGTTTCCGATTCTAAATATGTGGTGGATGCCGTAGAAAAACGATGGGTATTTCAGTGGGAAAAAATAAACTTCAAAGCTAAAAAAAACCCCGATTTGTGGTCGCGGTTCTTAAAAATTTACCGCCAACATCAAGTGAACTTTCAATGGGTAAAAGGACACAACAGTCATCCGCAAAACGAACGCTGCGATGCATTGGCAGTTATGGCATCACAACAAGAACACTTAGCGGTTGATGCGTTTTATGAACAGGAAGACGCAAAATTATTGTAAAAAAAAGGAGCCGAAAGGCTCCTTCTATTATTTTGTTTCTTTTGTCAAATCAAAACGGTAAATCGCATCAAATCCAACATACAAAGAAGAATCAAATTCCGAGTTTAAACGCGTTCTATTATCTGTATTCAATGGGAACGTTAATACTTGTGCACCTACTTTTTGATTGCTATTAAATAGACCATAATCGGTAGTGTCAAATCCTACTTTTCCTCTTACAATAATCGAATTATCCATTAGGCCAAGAGCTGCATACAATGCGAAACGAATGGACTCCTCTTGTACATAGTTATCGGAATTAACTTGAGATAAATTATAAGATTTAATAGAAGTCAGTAAATCAGAACCTACACTAAATTTTTTACTCAAGGCATAATTTGCATCCATACGAATCGGTAATGTTGCATTGATGTAAAATTTACTGTTTTTAGAACGGTGCCAAATACCTATTAATGGCGTAATGGTTGAACCATGGTTTTCAGATGATGCGTATACTCCAAATTTAATTTTTGAAGTTGCATTGTATTGATAATCCAAAACGGCTAATCCACCAAATTGGAAATCATTCGAACCAATGTTTTCAAAGTCAGAGGCGATTTTTGGAAGAAACACATAGGTACCCGACCATTTCTCAGAATGTTGGTATTTCATCCCTAAATTGAAGCGCGTCATGGTTAAGCTGCTTCTATCAGAATTTGGACTTATGTTTAATCTTGTGTTTTCAACGGTAAAACCAGTTAATAAAACGGCTTTGTCTGATAATTTTTTAGGATAGTAAACCTCCATATTTAAGTTGTTTACACCGGTTTCATAGTTGTTATCTATGTTGCCAAGTGTAGCATTGTTTACAGAGAGTTTAAAAATGTCAACATAATCTTGTGCGCTAGCGGTTAAGGTAAATAACGCAAAAAACAGCAATAAATTAATTTTTTTCATGGGTTTAAGTTTAGTTATTAAAATCAAAAATACCATTTAGCCGATGAACTTTATCCATAAAAAGAAATTATTAAATTATGATTATCATAAAAATAATTTATGATACGAAACAACCAATAAAAAATCAATATTTCCGTCAGTAGAATTAAACAGAATAACTTTTTAAACTTTAAAACTAAAGTTTTATCTTTGGCACTCATTTCAAATTCAATATAATGAATAAGCTAGTAATAGTTGGAACAGTAGCTTTTGATGCTATTGAAACGCCTTTTGGAAAAACCGACAAAATTTTAGGAGGAGCTGCAACATATATAGGCTTGTCTTCATCATTTTTTAATGTAGACGCTGCTGTTGTTTCGGTTGTGGGAGAAGATTTCCCAACAGAATATTTAGAATTATTAAAAAATAGAGGTGTAAATATAGAGGGAGTTGAAATTGTAAAAGGCGGTAAAACGTTCTTTTGGAGCGGTCGCTACCACAATGACATGAACTCAAGAGATACCTTAATCACCGAATTAAATGTTTTAGCTGATTTTAATCCGGTAGTACCACAAGATTATAAAAATGCCGAAGTAGTAATGCTTGGAAATTTACACCCATTAGTTCAAACTGGGGTTTTGAATCAAATGACTACGAAGCCAAAATTAGTGGTTCTTGATACCATGAATTTTTGGATGGATTGTGCCTTGCCCGAACTACTGGATGTAATTAAGCGCGTGGATGTTATTACGATTAATGATGAAGAAGCACGTCAGTTATCTGGCGAATATTCATTAGTAAAAGCAGCGGCTAAAATTCATGCAATGGGTCCAAAATATGTCGTAATCAAAAAAGGAGAACACGGGGCGTTAATTTTTCATAACGAACACATTTTCTTTGCTCCAGCATTGCCTTTAGCAGATGTTTTTGATCCTACAGGCGCTGGCGATACATTTGCCGGTGGTTTTTCTGGATTTATTGCACAACAAGGCGATGTTTCTTTCAACACCATGAAAACAGCAATTATTCAAGGGTCAAATTTAGCCTCTTTTTGTGTAGAGAAATTTGGGACGGAAAGAATGGTTAATCTAGATCATAAAGAAGTAAATGCAAGATTAAAACAATTTAAAGCATTAACTCAATTTGATATCGAATTAGTAGAATAAAAACGTGCCTCGAAATTTCGGGGCATTTTTTGTTTAAAAAAATATAAAACACATAGACATATAGTTTAAGTTTTAGTAATGAGTTGGTTACAAGAAATAAATTTCACACATAGCTATGTAATCTATTTTGAGCGAAGCGACTTTTTATATTAAGTGTAACGATGAATCTATGAGTTAAAAAAAAATATAATAACACAACAACACAACAACTTATGAGTGACGCTATACAACACGAATGTGGAATTGCCTTACTACGATTAAAAAAACCTTTAGAATTCTATAAAGAAAAATATGGAACAGCATTCTATGGCGTACAAAAAATGTACTTGCTCATGGAAAAACAGCACAACCGTGGTCAAGATGGCGCGGGATTAGCCAGTATTAAATTAGACGTCAACCCAGGAGAACGCTACATCAGTCGTATTCGATCCAATGATCCGCAGCCCATTAAAGATATTTTTGCTCAAATCAACGATAGAATAGCGCGCGAATTAGAAGACCATCCTGAATATGCTAATAATGTAGCCCTCCAAAAACAAAATATCCCCTATTTAGGCGAAGTATTTTTAGGACATGTTCGCTATGGTACTTTTGGTAAAAACAGCATAGAAAGTGTTCACCCGTTTTTACGTCAAAACAATTGGATGCATCGTAATTTAATTGTGGCGGGGAACTTCAACATGACCAATGTTAAAGAATTGTTTCAAAATTTAATTGACCTTGGGCAGCATCCAAAACAAATGGCCGATACGGTGACTGTGATGGAAAAAATAGGACACTTTTTAGATGATGAAGTAACCGAATTATACAAACAATGCAAGTTAGAAGGCTATTCAAAACAAGAGGCCTCTCCAGTCATTGGCGACCGTTTAAACATCCAACGCATTTTAGAACGCGCCTCTCGAAATTTTGACGGCGGTTATGCCATGGCCGGATTATTAGGTCACGGTGATTCTTTTGTTTTGCGTGATCCTGCCGGGATACGTCCTGCTTATTTTTATGAAGATGACGAAATTGTAGTAGTCGCTTCAGAGCGTCCAGTTATTCAAACAGTGTTTAATGTGTCTTTTGAAAAAGTTCAAGAATTAAACCCTGGAAGCGCAATTATCATTAAAAAAAATGGGAATGTTTCTGTTCAAGAAGTACGAACACCTTTAGTTAAAAAAGCATGTTCGTTTGAACGTATTTATTTTTCGCGCGGAAGCGATGCGGAAATCTACAAGGAACGTAAAGAATTAGGTAAATTAATTTTCCCTAGTGTATTAAAAGCCATTGATAACGATACCGACAACACCGTTTTTTCATACATACCAAACACCGCAGAAACTTCTTTCTATGGTATGTCGGAAGCAGCACAGGATTTTTTAAATCAGCGCAAAGCCCAAGCTATTATTGAACAAAAAGACAGCTTAACGGCAGCTTCTTTACAGGAATTACTTTCGGTAAAAATTAGAACAGAAAAAATCGCTATAAAAGATGCAAAATTGCGAACATTCATTACCGAAGACAGTAGCCGTGACGATTTGGTTGCACATGTTTATGATGTTACGTATGGTGTCGTAAAACCAACGGATAATTTAGTGATCATTGACGATAGTATTGTAAGAGGCACCACCTTGAAACAAAGCATTATTAAAATGATGGATCGATTACAGCCGAAAAAAATTGTTGTAGTTTCATCAGCACCTCAAATTCGGTATCCCGACTGCTATGGTATAGACATGGCAAAATTAGAAGGATTGGTAGCATTTAGAGCAGCTTTGGCTTTGTTAAAAGAACGCAATATGTACAACATCGTTGAAGAAGTTTATCAAAAATCGAAAGCACAAGAAAATTATACCGATGCCGATGTCGTAAATTATGTTAAGGAAATTTATGCACCGTTTACCGATCAAGAAATATCAGATAAAATTGCAGAAATGCTCACACCTGAAGGTACAAAAGCAGCATTGAAAATAATCTATCAAACGGTAGCAGATTTACACTTAGCGTGTCCTAAAAACTTAGGGGATTGGTATTTTACTGGCGATTATCCAACCGATGGTGGAAACCGAGTAGTAAACCGAGCTTTTATGAATTTTTATGAAGGAAAAGACGCTAGAGCATACTAAAAAATGCAGTTCATCGAATTTTTGTGCTATTGAACAATTTTTTTGTGGTAAAGTAATAACTTATAGTACTTTAGACTTACCAAAAAATTAGTAGGTTAAGTTTTATGGTAAATTTGGGGCAAAAAGGGTGAAAGCAATTTCACCTTTTTTATTTTCAAATAGTAAATTGGTACAATACAAGAAAAGCCGAGAAGTCGCCATACTTCTCGGCTTTTTTAGTTACTATTTGTGTAGAATTATAGAGCTGCTTTAAATCGCTTGGCTACTTCTTCCCAATGGATTACACTGAAAAAAGCTTCAATATAATCAGGACGACGGTTTTGATAGTTCAAATAATAAGCATGTTCCCATACATCCATTCCTAAAATAGGTTGTCCACCACATGCTACACCTGGCATTAATGGATTGTCTTGATTAGGTGTCGAACATACTTCTAACTTTCCATCTTTTACACACAACCAAGCCCATCCCGAACCAAAACGTGTGGCGCCAGCTTTAGCAAACTCAGCTTTGAAAGCCTCAAACGAACCAAAAGCAGCATCAATAGCAGCGGCTAGTTCTCCCGTTGGTAAACCCCCACCATTTGGCGACATAATTTCCCAAAACAAACTGTGATTGTAGTGTCCTCCACCGTTATTTCTAACGGGCATGTTGTTCATGTCAAGATTTTTAAGTAACTCTTCAATAGACTTTCCGTCTAAATCCGTTCCAGCAATTGCTGCGTTTACATTGGTAACGTAGGCATTATGGTGCTTTGAATGATGAATTTCCATTGTTCGAGCATCAATATGGGGTTCTAATGCATCATATGCATACGGTAATTGTGGTAATTCAAAAGCCATGATATTTTATTTTTAGATTAATAATATTTTCACCAAATTTACAAATTAAACTTTGGAATCAAAAATAGATCCTTTCTATAGTATTATAATTAAGACAAATATAACATTTGGACACAACGGCTTTTACCATTTATGATGCTTCGGCAGGTTCGGGAAAAACCTATACGCTAACGAAAGAATATCTAAAAATTCTATTCTTAGCGAGTACGGATGATGCGTATAAAAAAATACTAGCCATTACGTTTACCAACAAAGCGGTTAACGAAATGAAAACCCGAATTGTTTCCAGTTTGTATGAATTTTCCATTGCCACTCCATCTGAAAAGGCAATGGAATTACTTAAAGATATCGCAAAAGAAACCAAATTGAGTGAGGCCACAATTCGCGAAAAAGCTAAAGCAATCATCAAGAATATCATTCATAATTATGCGGCATTCGATATTTCAACCATCGATAAATTTACCCATAAAGTCATTCGTACTTTTGCACAAGATTTAAATTTACCTCCTAATTTTGAAGTCTCTTTAGATACCGATGTTTTGCTACAAGAGGCCATTGATTTGGTTATTTCCAAAGCAGGAGAAGACCAAAGTTTGACCCAACTTTTGATTGAATTTTCAAAAGATAGAACAGACGATGATAAAAACTGGGATATTTCTTCTGAATTATTAAAGGTAGCTCAATTGATAACCAATGAAAACAATTCGGAGGAGATCAAAGAACTTTCTGAAAAAAGTATTACCGATTTTGATACCATCAAGAAAAAATTGCAAGCGGCTAAGGGTCAATTATTAGCTGAATGTCAAACGATTGCTCAAGAAGTATTAGCTAATATTGATGCAAATGGGGTTTCTCGAAAATCCTTTTATTCGAGCTTAGTGACCAATCATTTAGAGAAAGTAGCCGCTCAAAAATTGGCCCAAAACCAGACGGTGTCCCATTATTTAAACGGAAACAAACCGCCCTATTCAAAAGCCACACCTCAATCTGACAAAGATTTTATCGATGCAAACACGATTCAGATACTAGCTTCGGTTGAGAAAATCAATACATTGGCTGGAAAATTTGCATTATACGATGCGTTCCTTCAAAACATCAATCCACTTTCGTTGTTGAATACGATTTACCAGGAGTTTAAAAAAATACAGGAAGAGCAAAATATCGTTTCGATTTCCGATTTCAATACCATTATTCATAACGAAATTCAAAACCAACCCGCACCCTTTATTTATGAGCGATTGGGGGAAAAATACCGCCATTATTTTATCGATGAATTTCAAGATACCTCGGTCATGCAATGGCAAAATTTAATTCCTTTGATTGATAATGCTCTGGCAGGTGAAGACGGCTATGGCGTTAAAGGAACCTTAATGCTGGTGGGTGATCCAAAACAAGCCATTTATCGTTGGCGTGGAGGAAAAGCCGAACAATTTATCGACTTGGCCAAAGAAACCGATTCGACCAATCCCTTCTCAAATAGAGACAAGCGAACGGAACGTTTGAAAACAAATTTTCGAAGTTATAGCGAAGTGATACAGTTTAACAATGCTTTTTTTAAACAGTTAGCGCATCAATTTAAGAACGAAGATTACAAAAATTTATATGAAAACCTTTCCAGCCAAAATTGTAATTCCAAAACAGGAGGTTATGTCAATTTAAGCTTTATACAAGTGCCTGAAGAAGATGCTGAAATTGAAGGTTTTGATGCCGAAAACGATACGGTTACGATAAAAGATAAGGTATATTTGAGTCAAACTTTGCAAACCATTAAGCAATGTCTTGCGCAACAATTTGATTATAAAGATATTGTTTTGCTCACCCGAACGAAAGCCCCGGGCGTGAAATTGGCCAATTATTTAACAGAAAATAAAATCCCAATTTTATCTTCTGAAACCTTATTAATTCAAAATGCTACGGAAGTTAAATTAATCATTGCTTTGTTGCGGTTTTTGAAAAATCCGAAAGACGAAGAAGCAAAAATATACGTGTTGTATTATTGTGCAAAATACCTGCAATCCGCATTGGCGATTCATGATTTTATTCTGGCTACAAAAAATAAGAACAGTGCCGAGTTAGAAGCCTATTTGCAAACGATCGGTATTCATATTTCGTTCTTCGATTGTAAGAAAAAATCATTGTATGAAGCAGTTGAAACACTGGTTTCAGTCTTTCTTAAAGACAAAGTAAATACGTCCTATTTACAATATTTCTTGGATTTAGTTTTGGAAAAAGATGTAAAAACACAGTCAAGTATTGCAGATTTCTTGGAGTATTGGGATAAAATGGGATTTCAGAAAAGCATTCCTTCGCCCGAAGGCACGAATGCGGTTCGCATCATGACGATTCATAAATCAAAAGGATTGGAATTTCCAGTTGTAATTTTCCCATTTGCAGAAGAAGATTTTTCGAAAAAAATTAAAGACAAATTATGGATTCCATTAGCCTCACCCGAAATGGATCTTCCAAGAGCTTTAATAAACAATAAAAAAGAAGTAGAAAATTATGGAGCCACGGCACAAGCAATTTTTCAAACAAAAAATCAAGAAGAAATATTAGACACAATCAATGTGCTTTATGTTGCCTTAACCCGTGCCGAAGAACAACTGTATGTTATTTCAAATAAAATAGTAACACCCAAGGGTGAATTTGTAACGTCAAATTTATCGTATTATTTTCTTAATTTTTTACAAACGATAGGGCAGTATGAACCGACAAAATTTAGCTATGAATTTGGTACAGCCGAACGAAAATCCAAACATAGTGAAGATAATAGTGCTCTTCAATCTATTGGTATTGTGGCTCAAAAATTGAATCCTACCAAAATCAACATTGCGCAACGAGAAGCCTTAATGTGGGGTTCGGCCCAGCAAGATGCCATCGCTTTTGGAACAATTTTGCACGAAATTATGGCATTAATTCAAACAAAAGAAACCCTAGACAGCGCTCTAGAACAAGCCTTAGAGTTGGGATTGTTGCTGCTTTCTCAACGAGATGTTTTTGAAAAAACCATTCAAAAAATTGTTGATCATCCCGAATTGAGTGCGTTTTTTGAAACAGATGGAAAAATATACAACGAACAAGCAATTCTTAAAAATGGCGCCAAAACCATTAAACCCGATCGCGTGGTATTAAAAGGTCATCAAGCCTATTTATTGGACTATAAAACCGGCGAGAAGCACGAGAAGCATCGCAAACAAATTACCGAATATGAAATAGCATTACAAGAAATGAACTTCGATGTTGTAAAAAAAGTGCTTGTGTATACAGGAGAAAATATAGAAGTAGTAACTTTGTAATCTTTAATACATCAAAAACTAACAGAATATGTACGGAAAAATACAACAACATTTGCAGCAAGAAATAGCGACGATACAGGAGAACGGCTTGTTTAAAAAAGAACGCATTATTACCTCACCACAAGGTGCCGAAATTACCATTTCTACAGGAGAAACGGTATTAAATTTTTGTGCTAATAATTATTTGGGATTATCGTCACACCCTGAAGTAGTTCAGGCGGCAAAGGATGCTTTGGATACTCATGGTTTTGGAATGTCATCTGTGCGATTCATTTGTGGAACGCAAGACATTCATAAAGAATTGGAACAAAAAATAGCCCATTTTTATGGCACAGAAGATACCATTTTATATGCTGCAGCTTTTGATGCGAATGGGGGCGTTTTTGAACCTTTATTAGGGGAAGAAGACTGTATAATTTCAGCCAGTTTAAATCATGCATCCATTATTGATGGGGTGCGTTTGTGTAAGGCGGCACGTTATCGATATGAAAATAACGACATGGGCGATCTCGAACAACAATTGCTAAAAGCCACTGAAGCTGGCCACCGTTTCAAACTCATTGTTACGGATGGCGTATTTTCTATGGATGGTTTAGTTGCGCCTTTGGATAAAATTTGTGATTTAGCAGACAAATACGATGCTTTGGTAATGGTGGACGAATGCCATGCTGCAGGTTTTATTGGAGCCACTGGCAAAGGCACTTTGGAAGCTAAAGGAGTAATGGGACGCGTGGACATCATTACAGGTACTTTGGGAAAAGCGTTAGGAGGCGCCATGGGAGGATATACCACAGCTAAAAAAGAAATTATTGAAATATTGCGCCAACGTTCGCGTCCGTATTTGTTTTCAAATTCGTTAGCGCCTTCCATAGTGGGAGCTTCTTTGAAAGTATTTGAATTATTAGAAAAAGATACGGTTCTTAGAGATCAGTTGGAATGGAACACCAATTATTTTAAAAACGGATTGCGTGAGGCGAGGATTGATTTTATAGATGGAGACTCGGCGATAGTTCCAGTCATGTTGTATGATGCAAAATTAGCACAACTCATGGCCGAAAAATTATTAGAAAAAGGGATTTATGTTATTGGGTTTTTCTTTCCTGTCGTGCCCAAAGGCAAAGCACGTATTCGTGTACAATTGTCGGCAGCGCACACAAAAGAACATCTCGATAAAGCTATAAATTCTTTTGTTGAGGTGGCTAAAGAATTGAAAATAATTGAATAAGACCTATAAAAAAGTCGTTTTTTGCTTCAAAACTTTTTGAAGTTCAAAAAATATAGTACTTTTGTTTCAATTATAACGGATTGTAATTAAAAAATAACGTATGAAACAAGTAAACAAATTTTTTACAGCTGCTTTGATGTTTGTAGGATTAGTATCTCAAGCGCAAGAC
>JACCDK010905953.1_pt1 | contig 11093 bp, 12 predicted proteins | sample 7445871 | NCBI WGS metagenome assembly JACCDK01 (sample SAMN15323436, study PRJNA562643) | freshwater metagenome | isolation source: river surface water | place: USA:Blue River Watershed | collected 2017-08-15
CCGGGTGTAGATATCTACGCAACAATCTTAGACAACGCGTTCGGACCATTAAGCGGAACAAGTATGGCTTCTCCAGTTACGGCTGGTGTAGCAGCGGCTATTCTTTCATACTATCCTAATCTTTCTGCGAAAGAAGTTCGTGACATCATCATCAAGTCTGGTATTTCGTACAAGAAGCACAAAGTAGTTATGCCAGGTGATGAAGAGAAGAAGATTAAATTCGGAAAGCTTTCAAAATCGGGTAAGGTTGTAAACCTTTACGAAGCATTGAAATTAGCTGAGAAGATGTCGAAATAATTTTTTTGATAAGACAACGAAAAAGGCCGCGAGAGCGGCCTTTTTTATTTGAAGTCAATAACCGAATGATAGGTGTACGTCTTGTGTGTTCCGTTCTTAATTCCAACTTTCGAATAATAGGGAGTGAGGATAATCTTGCGGTGACCGTATCCAGGTACGTTGTAGTCAATCATTAATTGCATTACAATATCTAAGGCTCCACTGAAACCGTAACTGCAACATTCGCCGCTATATCCATACTTACAAGTTTTGCGGTTGTGTCCAACACCTCCAGATTTTCCGGCTTCCGAGTTCCAACATCTCGCTAGCTCAAACATAGTGCTATCGAATACCAGCGGTTTCATAGGTTTAGTTTCATTCAAGGTTGATATGAGTGATGCTTTGTCTTTCGCATATGCGGTGCCATATGCAAATCCGGTTTTCTTCTCGTCGTATTTCGCGACGTAGTTCTTAGCGAATTGGCTCGGATACATGCGTGCTAAGTTGATGAGTTGAATGACGGCTTTTTCTTCCTTATTCAAAAGTGAAATATTCTTACATGTATTTGCTGAATCAAGTTGAGCAACAGAGAATTGTTGACTAAAGGTAAATTTTGGGCTTACAACAATTAGAAGTGCAAGAATAGTTCGTTTCAGAGAAGATTGCATTATCATAAAATATGAAGACTAATTAACATTTTTTTTCTGTTCCGCAAGATAAGCTTATATTTAAAAAATAATATTTACCACTGGTTTTGATTATGAAAAATCACATTTTCGTTCTGTTAGCTTTTCTATTTTGCTTTATAAATAATTCAAGAGCTCAAAATCGAAATACACAGTTTAATGGCTTTGGTCATATTGAGTATAATTTGAATAACCTCAATCAAAAGAATTCATACTTTTCTATCGGTGAACATGATTTCTTTGTTAACTCAAAACTTTCAGATCGTATTTCTTACCTGGGAGAATATGTCATTCGATTCAATGGAAGTTCAGCCACATCATTTTTACCGTCAATAGAGAGGTCTCTTGTTAAGTTTAACTACGCAAAATTGCATAGTGTTATCGTCGGAAAAATTCATACCCCGTTAAATTATTGGAACGATGTATATCACCACGGTAGACTTTTCTTTCCTACAGTTGATAGACCGTTCGCCTTCAGTTATCTGATACCTCTTCATACCCTTGGTATTCAGCTTCAAGGGCAGAATTTGGGGAAATTAAATTTTGGTTACGATATTGTTTGGGGAAATGGAATCTCTTCTACAGATGCATTTCATGCAAATACTCATACACCAGTCTCGTTCGCAGCACATATCAAACCAGTCGAGGGAATGCGCATAGGAGTTTCATATTACAATGAATATCTTCCCGATAATGTATTTGGAACACACAGTGGTCATGCTTCGAACTATGTGCACCACGCTGGAGACGTATATAAGGGGCCAATCAATTATGAGCTTGGTTGTTTTTCCTTTGCATATTTTGGAAAGAAAATCGAAGTGTTAAACGAATTTGCATACAATAAGACAAGATCAGACTCATTACCAGAGGCTCATAACTTCTCGAATTACTTCTATTTAGGTGTTCCCATTGCAGAAGTCCATACACCCTATTTTTATGCAGATTATTTGAATGTCGATCACAACGATTTACATACGTACCAAATTGAAAAATATAAGGTTGGATTAGGATACAGATATCAATTCAATTATCAACTGAATGCGAAAGCTCAATTTGAATACGAATCAATGTTACATGATCATTCGAATGTCAATTCAGTTGAACCATTTGTCTCATTTAAAATACAGCTCGCTTATGGATTTTAAATGCATAAAACGTTCGGCTAAATGGCTGATATTGCTTGTTGCTTTTGTGATCGCATTTGACTCGAATGCTCAAGTTACTTGGTCCAATAATCTTGTTGTTATTGGAAATAACATTGGTACATCCAAATTAACTCAAGACTATTTAAAGCAAACGTTCAAAGGGAAGTATAGCCTTTGGTCAAACGGAGAGGCGGTAACGATTGTTCTACCTTCATCAAAGTCTGCGCAAGCGCAAGAGTTTGCAAGTGTTGTCATGGGAATGTCGGTTACGGGCATGCAGAAGTATTGGCTTTCGCTTGTATTTCAAGGTCGGGCAAATCCGCCAGCATTTCATGAGACACCAAATGATATTATAAAGTTTGTAGCATCTACAAGTGGAGCTATTGCTGTTATACCAGCAAATACGCCAGATATTCCGAATTACTTAATCATTAAAATTCAAAACTAACATTGAAGTTTATTCGGAAAATATCCTTTAAGATTTGGTTTCCTTTCTCGTTGTGCCTTGTTCTTTTGATGGCTTTCATTGCGTTTTATTATCCAAGAAAACTTCAAGAGTTGTATGTAAATTCCAAAAAGTCAGAGCTCAATCAATTAGCCAAAACAGTTGCTCTAGGGGTGGAGTTATCATTGAGCAGTGATGACTTTGTAGGATTAAAGAAAACTATTGACTTCGCTGCAGCTAATCATGATTTTGATTTTGTAGCGGTGGTTGTGAAAGACTCATTAGGATCTGGGAGCGAGATTTTAACTTCCTATCCTGCAGACATTGAATTGCTAAAGGTGACGAACAGAGATACCTTGTCTTATGTCTACGAGTCGGCTCCAGTAAATACAGAATCATTCAAAGGTGAAATTGTACTGAGATATAGTAACAGTAGACTTAATGATTTGATTACAGAAATTGAACGCCCTGTTTATTGGACCATTTTAATTTTCGGTACACTTTCCTTGATTGCATTTTACTTTTTCGCCAGAGGTATTTCAAATCCAATTCAAAACCTTATTCAGTTTACAAATCACCTTAGTTCAGGTGACTATGATGTACAATCAAAGTTTAAAAATAAGAGTGATGAACTTGGTGAGTTGGCCGATGCTATCTTAATTCTTCAATCAAACTTGAAGTCAGGTAAGCAAAGGAATCAAGAACTGACAGAAGGGTTAGAGAATGAAATTCGATTGCGTACAGTAGAGCTTGAGAGACTTTCCCTTGTCGCTAAAACCACAACGAATTGTGTAATCATTACCGATGAGAATAAGAAAATTCAATGGGTAAATGACAGTTTGATAAAATTATCGGGCTATAGCAGAGAAGAAATAATCGATAATTATCCTTTCATGTTTCAGTTTGAGAAAACTTCCCCTGAAACATTGGCCTATATCAAAGAAAAATTGGCCATCAATGAGCCAGTTTCCGCTGAGATATTGAATAGAGGGAAATTTGGAAATGAATATTGGTTAGTCTTGAACATTGTTCCCCTGCTAGATTCTGAGCAGAAATTGTATGGCTACATAGCTATTGAGACCGACATTACAGAGAAGAAGAAGTTTGAAGAAGAGCAAAAATTGTTGTTTGAACTTACTCAAAATCAAAACTTGCGACTTAAGAATTTTGCTCACATTGTCTCGCACAATCTGCGGTCACATTCTGCCAACATTCAAGTTCTTTCAAAAATTTTGATTGAAAAACATCCTGAATTGGCAAGTGACGATTTTGCAAAGCATATTCAAACTTCATCAGAAAATTTGCTTGAAACTATTGATCATTTGTCGGAAGTGGCGCTTATGTTGACCAATAAACAAGGGCATCTTGAAGTGATTAATTTGTCTACTAAAGCGAATAAGGCTATTGGCAGCATTACTGCATTGGCCGATGGCTCTAGAGTCAACATAATTAACGATATCAGTACAAAAACTCAAATTTTAGGACTTACCGCTTATGTCGAGAGTATTTTGCTAAACCTTCTGACAAATGCAATTAAATATTCCGATGATTCTAAGCCAAATAAATTCATTAGACTTTATGAGGAAAACACACCAGAATATGTTGTTTTATGCGTTCAGGACAATGGTATTGGCGTTGACTTAGAAAAGCATGGACGAAAGATTTTTGGTATGTACAAGACTTTCCACAGACATCCAGACTCAAGAGGTATAGGATTGTTCATGTCGAAAAATCAGGCCGAAGCTCTGGGCGGAAATATTGAAATCCAGAGCGAAGTTGGAGTAGGAACGATTTTTAAGGTATATTTCAAGTTCGAAAATGAGTAGACGAATTTGCATAATAGATGACGATCCGATTTGTGTTTTCACAACCAAAATCATCATTGAGGCGTCTAATCAGTTTGATGAGATACTTATTTATTCTAGTGGAATTGATGCCTTTGAGGCGCTAAGCAAAATTCAAGAAAAGGATTTATTTCCAGAAATAATTATCCTTGATATCAATATGCCCATTTGGGATGGATGGGATTTTTTGAATGAGTCAATCGCACATCCGTTTGTTTCAAATGCTAGGATTTTTGTTGTTTCTAGCTCCAACGATCCCGAGGATATCATGAAAGCAAAATCTTATTCTATCGTTGAAGACTTTATTCTAAAGCCTGTCGATATTTCGCGATTCCTATAAAAGGAGCAGAACCAAAGAGAAAAGACAAATTCCCAACCCTTGTATTTTTCTTCGATTTAAATTTTCCTTGAATACAAGAACAGCTCCAAGTGAGCCAACTACGAGTACAAGCAAATTGTTCACGGGTAATATTGTGCTCTCGGGCATCCAACCTAGGTGGTACAATTCAACAAGAAAGAAAATAGATCCGTAGTTCACCAAGCCAAGCAAGGTTCCTGTGCCCATTTCCTTCACCGGGAAAGACTCTTTCTTGAAGACCATTTTGTAAACAAGAATACTTATTCCAATCATTCCCGCTCCCATGAAAGGCATGCAGGTGAAGAGAGATAATTCGTTCTGATTGGTTGTGAAGCCTTGGAAATAAGCAATGCTGAAATCGACACTGGTGCTGCCGAGCATAAGAATAACTGGATATAAAAGCATATCCTTATTGAACTTGCTCTTTCGGTCTACACTGAACATATACAATCCGAACATGGCAATGACTAAAGCAACAGCCTTAAGCACCGTTATTTCGCCCTTCCCCAAAAAGGCCAAAGCAATAACCGCCAAGACCAACGACATCTTCGAACTAAGCGTAGCCATGGCAATTCCAGACTTCTTGGCTGTAATGGCCATGAAGTAAAATACCGAAATGAAGAGTCCCCCCATGATGAATCCTGCCACGCTCCAAATTGGAAATTGCATGGCGCTTTGAAAGGCTTCTGAGACATTCGGCACAAAGAAAATTCCACACGAAAAAGCAATAATGTAGTTGAAGACAATGGTCTCAAAGATCTTCGCGCCAATTCGCTCGAAGTATTTGAAAAGCCAGTAAATAGCGGCGTTGGTAAGAACGCTTAAGATTAAATACATCATTTGTTTACCGTAACCGTTAGTAGATCTTCTCCAATATTTTTTTCTGAATAGGCTTTTCCTTCTTGCTTCGGAGCCTTTAATCCGCGTTCTATTTTATTGTTGGAAGTGAAGACACGCATTTCGTCCCACATTCCACTTTCAATGAAAGTATTGAGTATGCCTGCGCCGCCTTCCACCAAAATGCTTTGAATATTCGTTTCGTGCAAGACACGCATCCATTCTTCAACGCCCGATTTTTCAAGAGGAAGAATTTCGCAGTTGTATCTTGCTTGAACGCCGTTGCCCACCAAGGCAATGGTTCGCGCTTCGTTGTTGAACAACTGAAGCTCTTCCGGAAGACATCCTTTTTCATCGATCACAATGCGAATGGGATTTTCGCCTTCAACCAATCGAACAGTCAGAGCTGGATCGTCGTTGAGCGCTGTCGTTGGTCCAACTAAAATAGCCTGCTCCAAGCTGCGCCATTGATGCACCAACTGTCGCGATTCAACAGAAGAAATAGGGAAGGAGCCGCGCTCGTTTTCTTCACGAATCTTGTCCATGAATCCATCGGCGGTTTGGGCCCATTTCAAAATAATATACGGACGCTTTTTTTTGTGGAAGGTGAAGAAGCGACGATTAACAAATCGACATTCATCTTCCAGAATTCCTTCAATGACTTCAACGCCGTGCGCTTTCAAATGCTCAATCCCTCTTCCGTTTACTTCGCTGAAGGGATCGCGTGTTCCAGTGACCACGCGAGGAATTCCCATCTCGGTAATGAGGTTTGCGCAAGGAGGAGTCTTGCCGAAATGTGCGCAGGGCTCTAGCGTTACGTAGAGTGTGCACTCATTTAAAATGCTTTTGTCTTCCACATATCGAATGGCTTCCACTTCAGCGTGGGCTTCTCCGTATGCGGTGTGATATCCTTTTGAAATGACTTTGTCGTTATGGACAATCACGCAGCCCACCATAGGGTTTGGGGCAACGTGTCCCATTCCGTATTGCGACAGCTCGAGCGCAATTTCCATGTATTCTTCGTGACTCATTCGGCTAATTTATCTGCAATTCCTTGCGCTGCAATCCATGCGGTGGTCCATGCGGCTTGAAAATTAAATCCGCCTGTTACCGCATCAATGTTCAACACTTCTCCAGCGAAATATAAATTCGGAACCAGCTTGTGTTCCATGGTTTGAAAATTCACGTGCTTCAAATCCACTCCTCCGGCTGTCACGAATTCTTCTTTGAACGTGCTTTTTCCAGTCATGGGAAGAACGCTTCGCGTGAGCGAGTTCGCCAATTCTTCAATGGCCTTGTTGCTGCTGTTGGCCCAGTCTTTCAGGAAGAGGTCGGCACGTTGCAAGTGCCAGTTCCACAAGCGTGAAGAAAGTTGAAACGGGTTGAAGGTGACGCACATTTTCTTCGGATGACTCTCTCGAAGATCTTTCAATTCATCGAGTGTATCGTTGAACGATTGATTAATCCAGTTGATGCGAATGTTCGCCTCGTAATTTTTTTCTGCTAGCGCAAGTGCACCGAATGAAGAGGCTTTCAGCACAGCGGGACCACTCATTCCCCAATGAGTGATGAGAAGCGGACCGCTTGTTTTTATTTTGGTGTCGAGAATTTCAAGCTGTGCATGTGGCACAGAGATTCCTGAAAGTTCATGAAGCGATTGATCGTTTATGTGGAAGGTGAATAGGGAAGGGACACGCGGAACGCAAGGCACACCGTGGTTTTCGAGGTCCTTCCAAACGAGTTCGCTGGAACCTGCTGTCATTAAAACCGCATCGTACGATTGAAGGAACGAGAGGTCTGCAGCGTATTCGGTTTTAATTTGAACACCTAGCTTTTCCGCTTCATTCATGAAGCAATCGATAATGGTTTGCGATTTATTGGTGGAAGGAAACATGCGACCGTCATCTTCGGTATGTGTTTCCACGCCGCGATCGAGTAACCAGTAAATCATGTTTGAAGGTTGAAACGAAAAGAACGGCGAGAGCAATTCCTTTCCTCCACGCGGATAGAACTTCACCAACTCTTTCGGCTCGAAGCACGAATGCGTCACGTTGCATCTACCGCCACCGCTTACTTTCACCTTGCTGAGCAGGTTTTTGCTTTTTTCAAAAACAATCACCTCCGCCTCTGGCAACAGTTCCGCCAAACGTATAGCACCGAACATTCCTGCTGCTCCTCCGCCAATGACTGCTATTCGTTTTCCTTTTCCGTGCATGTGAGATTTGTCTTTTGCATTAAATACAAAACCTACGGTTTTCCCATTACGAAGTAGGAATAAAACCGTAGGTTTTCAAATAACGAAGTTCTATTATTTTGTGAATCTCTCAATCACCGGAGGAGTAACACCGGTTGATGAGAAGCCGCCGTCGTGGAAGAGGTTTTGCATGGTTACGTAGCGGGTTAAGTCGCTGAATAACGAGATGCAATAGTCTGCACATGCCAATGCGTCTGCGTTTCCAAGTGGAGACATTTCTTCAGCGAAACTGATGAAGCCGTCGAATCCTTTTACGCCTGATCCAGCAGTGGTAACTGTTGGAGATTGAGAAATAGTGTTGATACGAACTTTCTTCGCTGCACCGTAATGGTAACCAAAGCTGCGCGCAATGCTTTCCAACAACGCCTTCGCGTCTGCCATGTCTGAATAATCTGGGAACGTACGTTGTGCAGCAATGTAACTCAATGCAACAACACTTCCCCAATCGCTAATGGCGTCTTTTTTATAGGCAGTGGCCAACATCTTGTGCAACGACATAGCGCTTACATCTAACGATTGCTTGTACCACTCGTAATTCAAATCGGTGTAGTGTCTTCCTTTACGAACGTTCGGAGACATGCCAATGCTGTGTAAAACGAAGTCTACTTTTCCACCGAAGTGTTCCATAGACTTGTCGAACAAGTTCTCTAAATCTGCTTCGCTTGTTGCATCGGCAGCAATAATTGGAGCGTTAATCTTTTCAGCCAAGCCGTTGATTTCACCCATACGCATAGCAATTGGAGCGTTGGTTAAAACAATCTGAGCGCCTTCTTCTGCAGCACGTTCAGCCACTTTCCATGCGATACTCATGTTGTTTAACGCACCACTAATAATTCCTTTTTTGCCTTTGAGTAATTGACTTGACATAGTATTAAGATTTAGACCTCAAAAATACATTTTTTATTTCATTGAAACTTCCTGAACTGAAAGCATATTCACAATGAGATGTTCACTATAAAAACTTTGCTTGCAATCTTGCGGAGCATCTTGTGAAACATCTTTGCTTGCAATCTTGCGGAGCATTTTACCTTTTCTTACCCTCTCTTACCCAATATTAACTCCTCTTAAGAATTCGTCGACCGCCATCCGTTTCTTCCCTTCCAACTGAACTTCCAAAAGATTGTAATACCCGCCATTCACCGCCAACTTCAAAAACGTTTTATTGTCGGAATGAAAAGAACCCAACTCGAATGAGTGTTCGGTTTCTTCCGGAAGGCCTTTGTGAATCTTTAAAATCTTGCCTTGAAAAGTAGTGAAAGCTCCGGGGAAGGGAGTCACGCCGCGAACGCGGTTGTGAACCACGGCTGGAGTGTCCGTCAATCGGACTCTTCCGTCTTCTTTCAAAAGTTTAGGTGCGTGCTTTAATTCGCTGGTAATAAGTTCTTCTTGAGCTATTGGTTGAACCTTTCCTTCCTCCAAAAGATCAATGCTTCGAACCAATAATTCAGCTCCTTCGTGCATCATACGCTCGTATAATTCTCCCGCTGTTTCATTCGGACCAACCAACATTTTATGCTGACCCAATACTTCTCCAGTATCTATTTCATGCTTCAATCGGAAGGTCGTGCATCCGGTTTCTGTTTCGCCATTCATGACCGCCCATTGAATAGGAGCAGCTCCGCGGTATTGCGGAAGGAGGGAACCGTGCAAATTCAATGTGCCCAATCGAGGCATGTTCCAAACCACTTCAGGAAGCATACGGAAAGCGACAACGACGAATAAATCGGCATTCAGGTTTTTCAAATCTTGAATGAAATGCTCGTCACGTAATTTTTCAGGTTGAAACAAATTCAATCCGTGTTGAACCGCGAACTTCTTCACATCGCTTTCGTTCAACTGCTGTCCGCGTCCCGCTGGTTTATCCGGAGCAGTAACTACGCCAACAACTTCGTGTTTGCTGTTCACCAAGGCGTTCAGCGAAGTGGTCGCAAATTCAGGAGTGCCAAGAAAAACAATGCGTAACGACATTAGATGTTGAAGTATTGAGAAGCTTGTTCGTGCGGAGAAACAATTTTGTAATAGTATTTTCCAGCAGAAAGCTGATTCTTTTCAAACGTAAAAATGTGATCTCCTTTCGGGAACTCATCATTGGCCAGCGTGAGAACAGATGCATTTTCTGTATTGAAGATTTGAATGTCTAAGTGCATCTTCATGTTCAACTTCAATGCAATTTGTCCTTGACCGGAATCTGTCCAATGCAATGCATTCGGCAAGGCTGGAAATTTTTCTTGAACGTGCTGCTTGCGCATGACATGTAACATGCGCTTGTACAACACATACGTAAGCATGGCCAGCAAAGACACCAACAATACGTTCCTTAACAATTCAAATGTCTTCATATTATAAACTAATTATACCTTCAATTTTTGCGGCCTCTTCGTACTTCTCGAAAATCTCGTCAACGTTCATCATCATAGCATGAACGGTAATAGCCGTGTATTTTCCATTTGCACTCCATTTCATCTCGAAATGCGCACTTTCACCAAAGATTAATTTCACTGCCGTTACGCGTTCTTCGAATGAAGGAACAATAAACTTAAACATATACTGACTAGGCCACTTGTGAATTTTATTCAGTTCGGCGCGCAGAGCAGAAAGTCTCGATTCATCCATGCGGCAAAGATAACGCGACAGGACGCATACACTTTGAATTTTCTAATAATGAAATTTGAATTTGAAGCTCTCTAGACGATTGCGAAATTCAACGCGGTATTCTTCCGCTTTTTTCATGGCATCTTCGGTGCGAATATCATTGTAGAACATGCTCTTCAATAAATATCCTCTTGGATCTTTCGGTTCCAAACGAATGCATTCGTCGGCTACTTTCAATCCGTCATCATTCTTTTTAATCAGTTGCATGGCTAGTCCTTTCGTGTAATTCACCAAGAAATCCTTACGTCCCAATCTCATGGCGTTGTCGCAATCTTCAATGGCTTCCAAGCAAGCAATGCGCGTCATGTTCCCCCAACCCAGATACGGTGCTCTTCCAATATTGGCAGCGGCTCTGCATATATAGAAGGTGGTTTCGTTTGGAAATTTTTCAATGTACGATTCGAATAAATTCACATATCGATCGTCGCTGGTATGGAAAGCACCCACCTGAACGGCGAGTTCCAAATAAAATTTCGCTTCTTTGGGTTTGTTCGCATGCCAAAAGATTTCGCCGATGTGAAGTATGGTTTCTGCATGCGGTGAAATTCCGATGGGATATTGCTTCATGTGATCTTCGGGAATGCGACTAAGCAGAA
>JACCDK011691223.1_pt1 | contig 11091 bp, 7 predicted proteins | sample 7445871 | NCBI WGS metagenome assembly JACCDK01 (sample SAMN15323436, study PRJNA562643) | freshwater metagenome | isolation source: river surface water | place: USA:Blue River Watershed | collected 2017-08-15
ATGGCGCGGTTGATTTCAAGTTATTTACAACTCCAACGCCAAATGCGAATAATACAGGCGCAGTCAATTTTTACATTCCAAAACCAGTTTTCTCATTACAAGCAGGATTTTACCCCACGGCCCAAACAGTGAGCATCACCTGTGCTGACCCCACCGCAACGATTCGGTATACGCTAGATGGGTCTGATCCCACCGCAACATCAACAGCATATTCAGGCCCCATTTCCATCTCGAACACAAAAGTTCTGAGGGCAGCAGCGTTTGGAACGGGATTAACTTCTTTTATTGAAACAAACACTTATTTCATCAATGTTACGCATACCATTCCGGTAGTTTCCATTTGTAGTCAAGGGGTTTACAACCTCGTTGCGAACGGAAGTCAAAATCCACCAGATCGAATAGGCGCATTTGAGTTATTTGAGGAAACAGGTCTTTTTGAGGATGAGTCCGAAGGTGATTTTAATAAACATGGAAATGACTCATGGGCGTATCAACAACGTGGATTTGATTTTGTATGTAGAGATCAATACGGCCAAAACGGAGATATTGATCATCAGATCTTTCCAGAAAGTACGAGGGATGGATTTCAAAAATTAATTCTGAAACCAGCTGCGAATGATAATTATCCGTTTTCTTCTGGAGGAGCGCACATTAGAGATGCCTTTGTACACACCTTATCTATTCGTGCTAAATTAAGATTAGATGAACGAACTTGGCGTCCTTGCATACTCTACCTAAATGGGGCGTATTGGGGCGTATATGAGATCAGAGAAAAGGCCGATGACCACGATTATACAGACTTTTATTATGACCAATATAAGTACGACTTACAATATTTGAAAACTTGGGGTGGAACATGGCAAGAATATGGGTCTCCAAATGCCGCACCGGCGTGGAATAGTTTGAAAAATTATGTAGCAACGAATAATATGGGTGTCGCTGCTAATTTTAACTACGTGGATAGTTTATTTAATTGGAAGTCATTGGTGGATTATTTTGTGCTAAATTCCGTAACAGTTACGACCGATTGGTTGAACTGGAATACCGCTTGGTGGAGAGGGTTAGATACAACAGGAGAACACAGGAAGTGGGGTTACGCTCTTTGGGATCAAGATGCTACATTTGGTCACTACATCAATTACACAGGCGTTCCTAGTACGCAACCAAATGCAGACCCATGTAATGTTGAGAATTTACCGAATCCTGGAGGACAAGGTCACACGGAAATTTTGGAAAAATTGATCAATGAAAATCCAATCGTTGAACAATATTACATTGCGCGATACATTGACTTAATGAATACTTCCCTGTCGTGTTCTTTTATGATTCCGTTATTGGATTCAATGCTAGCGGAGATCGGTCCAGAAATGCCTGGTCAGATTTCAAAATGGGGAGGATCCATGGCGACCTACACCGCCAATGTAAATGCACTTCACAATTTTATTAATACCCGTTGTACGGCGATTGTTCAAGGTATGATCGACTGTTACCAGTTAACTGGTCCATTCCCAGTAACATTTGATGTTTCTCCTGCGAATGCAGGAACCTTAAAGGTAAATTCGATCACACCACCTTCCTATTCTTGGTCAACTTCCTATTTTGGTGGGATACAAACCAATGTGACAGCTTTGGCCAATCCAGGTTATATTTTTGATCACTGGACATATACCACAGGTCCTATGGGACTCGGGAATTTACAGGATACAAATTTTATAAACATCAACGGACCTGAAACCATTGTTGCTGTTTTTGTGCCAGATATTCCGGACTTAGATGGAGACGGGTGCTTGAATACCATTGAAATTGCAGCAGGTACAGATCCGAATGTGGTGGATACGGATGGTGATGGTGAAAATGATTGTGCTGAACTTGGATCAAACCCAGCTGTTCCCTTGGATACGGATGGAGATGGGTTGATAGACGCTCTTGAATCAATCATCATAGATACGGATGGAGATGGAGTGATGAATGAATTAGATCCAGACAATGCAAACCCATGTATACCAAACGCAAATGCTGGTCCATGTGATCAGGATGGAGATGGTTTAACCAATACGCAGGAAGGATTAGCCGGAACGAGTCCAACCAATCCGGATACTGATGGGGATGGTGCAAATGACGGAACAGAAGTTACCAATGGTTCGGATCCTTTAAATCCATGTGATCCGGATGATACGTTACCAGGCTGTCAATTGGATACAGATTTCGACGGTTTAACCGATGCGCAAGAAGGTGTTCTTGGAACGAATCCTAACAACCCCGATACGGATGGTGATGGGTATAATGATGCCTTAGAAGTGACGCAAGGGTCGGACCCATTAAATCCATGTGATCCAAATACCAGTTCACCAGAATGTGCAGATGGAATTTATATTCCAACCGCATTCTCACCGAATGGAGTTGGAAATCAAGACAACGATGTATATCAAATTATCGTTGGAAAAAACATTGAAGCCATTAGCTTTAAAGTATTTGATCGCTGGGGCAACATGATGTTTGAATCAAACAATAAATCATTTAAATGGGATGGCTCATATAAAGGAAAATTATTGAATACGGGTGTTTATGCGTACATTGTAGACGTGACGTATGTAGGTGGAACAACAAAAAAATTATCCGGAAACATCACCTTAATTCGCTAATTCGCAATGAAATTCCGTTCCTTATTTTTTGCTTTAATCGTTTTTCGGGCCTTTGCCCAGGATTATCATTTGACACAAATGGATAAAACGATGTCCATTTGGAATCCGTCGGCAACAGCTATGCATCAGGGATTTGAGAAAATCAGCTTGCAAAATAGAAACCAATGGCTCGGTGCCGGAACTCAATTCATGACGAGCTATGGAATGGGTGAATTTGCTGCCGGAAAATCCAAAAGAAATGATAAAGCCTATGCCGGAATAGGCGTTTTCTTTAGTAATGATGTTGGCGGAGATTCTAAAATGACACAAAAATCTTTTGGCACGTCTTTTAGCGGACACCTTCCACTTGCCAAAGGACACTGGCTTTCAGCGGGAATACAAACTGCATTTTGTAACCGCAGTGCTGATTTTTCACGTTTATTGTATTATTCTCAATGGAATGGTAGTTCATTGGACCCCAATGTGTATTCAGGAGAGGCAAATGATTTCACCTCTTTTTCTTACCTGGATGCAGGTCTTGGTATGAATTATCGATACATACCCGGTAATAAACCAAACCTAAGTTCCGGACAATTTGCTTTTTTAGGAGGTTTTTCGATTGCCCATGTGAACTCCCCGAGTTTGAACTACAATAGTTTAACTACGGATCGACTCTACCGTAAGTATTGCTTGCATACGCAATTGAAATATGCCTTTGACACTAGGTCAAGCATGGAATTAAGTGTTATGCAGTACTTTCAAGGTGCTCACAAAGAAACCATCTTAGGTTTATTTTACCGATCCAAAATACGTGGTGTATCTGAAATTACTGATTTGGTTAATTCTCAATCAGTCCTCATGGGATGCTACTTTCGTTCCATGGGAACGATGGCTCCATATGTTTGTTTAACACTTGGTTCAATTGATGTTGGACTAAGTTATGACTTAGATCTCGGAAGTATTTCAAGCGCTTATCGCCATTCCATTGAAGTGAATTTTGCCTATACCTTCACTAAAAAATCACTATTTAATGGTAACCGTTTGCGCTAAGAAAGCTTAACCATTTTTTAGCTTGTTCAGGATTTAATACCCTTGGCATTTTATTCTGAGCGCCTAATTTACCTAGTGATTCGAGGAATCCATAGAAAAGAGAATTAGGAATGATCTGAAAACTTGGCGTACCCAAATTGTATTTTCGCACGTACGCATAATCGTCATTAATGAGGGATAATTCCTGATCAATTTCATGTGCCAATTCAATGGGGTCGATTTCCAATTCGGAACCAATATACCAACGGTGATTTTGATTTGCTTCATCGGCAAATAAAGTATACTCAGAAATAGGAATTCCTTTTGATTTTGCGACCTTCATCAATCCTTGGTTAATATTATCCAAGGACAAATGTTCACCACATAAACTTAAAAATTGTTTGATGCGTCCAGATATGATGATTTCATGTGCTTCCAAATCAACGAAACGGACCAAATCACCGATTAAATAACGCCATAATCCTGCATTCGTAGTGATGACCAAGGCATAATCAACACCTTCTTTTACCTCACTGATGGTATAGGCTTTATTCGGGTGAATTAACTCCCCATTTTCATCAAAATATTCTGAATTGAAAGGGACAAATTCAAAAAAGATTCCGTTGTTCATCAACAATTTCATTCCTTTTCGACTTGGACTCGTCTGATAGCCAAAATATCCTTCGCTTGCTAAGTACGTGTCCAATAATTCTACTTTGTGACGGCATAATTTTTCTAATCGTTCACGGTAAGGCTCCATGTAGATGCCCCCATGCACATACACGTGCAAATTGGGCCAAATGTCGTGAATGGAACTTAACTGATAGTGCTTCACGATTTCTTCCATCAGTAGGATGCACCAACTTGGAATTCCTGCAATGATCCCAATGTTCCATTTTGGAGCCTGTTCAATCATCAAAGGTAATTTCTCCTTCCAGTTTTTTAAATTGGTTATTTTTTTTGATGGTTTGGTAAATGGAGCAGCAATAATCGAGGTATGCTTCTTCAAAATCCCACTTAAGTCACCTTCAATATGCGTACTCTTTTTTGTCAATTTTGTCGAGCCACCAACTGCCAAAATACTTGCTGAATAGAATTCCTCGGGAAGATTTAATTCATGTAGAATGGAGAATTGCCGGAGGCTGACACGTTGAAAAGAACGTATCATTTCTGTTGTTACAGGAATCCGCTTACTGGGCGAACCTGTGGTCCCCGATGATAGGGCGTAATACTTTATCCGCCCTTTCCAAGTATGGTCTTTGACACCATTAATCGATTCTTTCAACCACTTTTCATAAAACTGATCATAGTCCAAAATGGGCACCATTTTTTGGTATTGCGACACGACATCAGACTTCGTAAGTATGGAATGAAAAGAGTAGACAAATCCAAATTTTGTATTTTTTGCACGCTCAAGAGTTGCACGTAACGCTTCCAATTGATGCCGGTAATCAATCCCTTTTTTTGCGTTGCGCCGATAGCTGAGTGCCGTCGTTTTTTGGATGAGTTTCCCAATAATTGGCATAATCTTTTATTTATCGCGAATAGTAAATCGCGTTCACACAAAAATAAAGATAAAACTAGTGCGTTCTTTAGTCACTTTGTCTTAATTTTGTAAAAAATACAACTATGCAACAAAAAACTTTTATCGTACCTCATGATTTTACGACAGTTGCGGAAATCGCTCTACAACATGCTATTGCAACAGCTAAACCACTTAATGCGGTTGTACAATTAATTCATGTCGTTTCAAAAGAAAGTCAAATTCAAGATGCCTTAGCACAATTAACTCAGGTGATTGAAAATCATGCAGCTGATGGTGTTGCTCTTGTTCCAAATGTTCGCATAGGGAGTATTTTTGAAGACATTGGTGCTTTCGCAGCAGAACACCAAGCGGAATTGATTTTTATGGGTACCCATGGAGCACATGGATGGCAGCACATTACTGGAAGCCATGCGTTGAAAGTAGTTACAAGTTCCCAAGTTCCTTTCATCATTGTTCAAGAAAAATCAGTGAAAGCTACAGGATACGACTCCATTGTCGTTCCAATGGATTTGCACAAGGAAACAAAACAAAAATTATCCATTGTCGCTAATTTGGCGAAATACTTTAATTCTAAGGTTCACGTGGTAACGCCAGATGAAACAGATGAATACTTACGCCATCAAGTTATTTCAAACATCACTTTCTCAGAAAGTTTTTTCAAGGATCGAAACATTGAAATGACTTCTGCCATCGTTTCCAGAAGTGGTTTCGACAAAGAAGTAGTGAAGTATGCGGTTAGTGTAGATGCTGATTTGATCGCGATCATGAACCTGAATCGTTCTAATTTCCTTTCTGCCCTCACAACGAATTACGAACAGTACATCATTACCAATGATGCATTGATTCCTACCTTAATCGTCAACCCAATTCAAATAGGAAACGAGCATGGTAGCATGTTCTCTATCTAACATACGATGTCGAGATTGATCACGCTGCACGAGTTTATCGTGACGAATCAAAGTCATTTTCCCTACGCAACAGGTGAACTTTCCAGATTACTCAATGACATCGTTCTTGCATCAAAGGTCGTTAGCAACGATGTAAGAAAGGCAGGATTGGTTGAACACATTCTTGGTGCACAAGGCGGACAAAACATTCAAGGAGAAGAACAACAAAAATTAGATGTTGTAGCAGATGAAGCGTTTATTCGTGCCTTTTCAAATGGTGGGGAAGTGTGCGGAATCGCATCCGAAGAAAACGATGATTTTTTAGCCTTCGAATCCGAACAAGCCCAACAAGGAAAGTACGTGGTGTTATTTGATCCACTGGATGGTTCGAGTAACATTGATGTAAATGTTTCCATCGGAACGATTTTTTCCATTTACCGACGTGTGTCTCCTCAAGGAACGTTAGCAACACTCGAAGACATGTTGCAACCAGGAACGGCTCAAGTAGCAGCGGGTTATGTATTGTATGGTTCATCCACGATCCTCGTTTATACAACAGGAAATGGGGTGAATGGATTTACGTTGGATCCAAGTATTGGGGAATTTTTCCTTTCTCATCCAAACATGAAAATGCCTGAAAATGGACGTATGTACGCGGTGAATGAAGGTAATTTAAATGATTTTGAACCCGGACTAAGGTCCTATATTCAGTATTGTCAAAGCAATGACAATCAAACAGGAAAACCATATTCAGGACGATACATTGGTTCGCTTGTAGCAGATTTTCACCGACACATGATTAAAGGTGGGATTTACATTTATCCTGCTGTTCCTTCTGCACCAGAGGGAAGGTTGCGCTTATTATATGAATGCAATCCATTGGCTTTTATCGCGGAGCAAGCGGGTGGACTCGCAACCACAGGTCGTGAGCGCATTCTAGAAATTACACCAACGAAATTACACCAACGCATTCCGTATTATGTCGGATCAAAATTGATGGTGGAAAAGGCAATGTCCTTCTCCTAAATCAATAAGAAAGATTAGGTTGGGTTTACTGCAACAGTATAGCTAATCGTTCTAAGTGGCGCACCTGGATCTTTGTTTCCGTACATTTTTAATTTCACCAAGCGAATAACTTCATTGATTACCGCCTGACTTTTACACGTCGTTACGGATTTAATGTTTTTGCAATCGGTGATTTTACCTTCAGCATTGAGCGTTACGATTAATCCAACGCGAGAAGTCACATCGATTTGATCGGTATAAACCTTGGCAAGACCGCCAATATTTCCATAGAGAGTAGGCGTTTTACCCGATCCAGGGCCATTTCCGGGTCCATTATCAGCTCCATTATTTGGCCCGCCAAAGGGACCATTTCCTGACCCACCATTTCCACCATTTCCACCACTACCAAAATAGTTTGTGCTATGGTGTGTAGATGAAGTTGGATTATTGGAGTTATTGGTGTTGTGGTTGTTGGATCGACCATTCGTGGAACTAAAATCACTGGAGTGACTTGTCGCAACACGTTCTGTTTGGTCTTGAGGTTGATCAATTGGTCCTTGAGATGACGTACCGCCACCTCGACTTCCACTTTCTTCAGGAATCAGGGCAACATCCATTTCAAACAATTCGATGACTTCGTCTGATTTCAAAGGTGGAACATCTTCTGGGATGGCAGGAAGAATATTGAAATGAGTGAGGACCAATAGAATAAAAAGTAAAAGCAAGGAGATAGAAGTATAAATCAAGGAACGCTTTACTTCACTTCGTGATTCCTGGTAATCTTTTTCAAATATGTCAATGTATCCACTCATTTTTTATTCTTTAACAAGATAACGTCAGTAATGACAAATCCTAACTATGTTCTTTGGTCGCGATGATCATTTTGAGTTGATTCACCATCCCAATCTCTAGCAAATCAACTAATTCCTGTACTTTCGAATCGAAAGGAATGCGCAAAATGACCGTTGTATCGCCTTTTTTCTTGGTTTCCTCTACGAGAACTGGTCCAATTTGATCATAGGTAACTTCTTTGTTGTCAATGCTGTATTTTTTGGCATTGGTCACCGGATCAATTTGGACAGATAATGCAACATGAGCCTTGTTTGTTTTCTCATTATTCTTTGCCTGAGGAAGCGGAACTTTAATCACGTTCGGATTCGCAAGGGTGGAAATAATTAAAAAGAACAACAACAAGAAGAACATGATGTCGCTCAATGCGGAAGTAGCTACCTCTGCATGGAACCTTCTATTACGCTTTATTGCCATCGCTTGGTCGATTCAATTTGATGAATTCTAAATTTACTCGTTGGATTGCTAACGCATAGTTATCAATCATCCCATTCAATAAGTGGTAGGCAGTGAAGGCGATAATACCTACTACCAATCCCGATCCAGAAGAGATCATTTTTTCATAAAGTCCTCCGGAGATGTTTCCGATCGAAACGTTTTCTGTGACAGAAATGCTATAGAAAATTTTGATTACCCCAGAAATGGTTCCAATGAATCCGAGTGTCGGAGCAATACCAGCAATCAATCCCAAATGTCCAATATTCTTTTCCATTTTACCGATTTCGATATTGGCTACTTTCTCCATGTTGGATTCGATTTGTGGGATAGGTCTCCCCATGGACTGAACTCCTTCTCTTACCACATTTCCAAATGCCGTTTGATCTTGTGACAGGGTGTTCAAAGCACCTTGAATATTCGCATTCTCTAAATTGGACTTAATTTGAGTCAACATGTTTTTATTGTGTTTGGTCATGCGCTTGATATACAAATAGCGCTCTACAGCCACATAAGAAGTATAAAACAAAAGAAGTGCAATTGGAATTAAAAACACACCACCCTTCATCAGGAACTCTAAAGCAGAAATTTCTTCTACGATTTTACCTGTTTCTTCTGCTGTTGTTGTAGCCACAGGTGCAACTTGGTCCTGAGCATACATAAATCCAGTTGAGATCAATGAAGTGACCACAAATAGGTATTTCAATTGTTTTTTCATATTGTTTATTAGTTTTCGTCGGATAAAAGTATAAAATGAACGCTGCTTAAATCATGTCAAGCTTATTAGATATTCACACCTAATTGTTATTTCACCTCTCACGTACAAGAACAACGATCTTCAGTTCATTTTGGTACATTTCACCGATTGCTTTTTTTTAAAAATCAAATAGGTTGACCTGTCTTGTTATTTTACATAAAATATCTCTGTATTTTCTTCGTTCCGAATCAAATAAGATTGATTAATTTCGCGCTATTCATGGATCAAACGCACCTCCTGAAATCCATTGCCAAGCTTGGGCAAATCGATCAAACGGCTTCTTACTTAAGTCAGGGGAACGTGCGTGTCCATTGGAAGGGACTCGTTGGATCGGCTAAATCATTGACATCTATCTGTGTAGCTCAACAAGTTCCAGGAAATCACCTGTTCATTTTAAACGATAAGGAAGAAGCTGCTTATTTTCTAAATGACCTAGAAGGATTGTTTCCGGAGGATAAAAGGGTCTTGTTTTTTCCTGCATCCTATCGCGTACCCTATCAATTGGAAGAAACGGATAACGCCAATGTTGTCACAAGAGCAGAGGTTCTTGAACGCATTTCTGGTGGTGCGAATGCTTGGGTAGTCACCTATCCAGAAGCGCTTTTTGAAAAAGTTCCAACGCAAAAGAACTTGATCAAAAACACCTTGAGAATTGAACATGGTAAAAATTATAGCATTGATTTCATCAATGAATTGCTTTTAGAATATCACTTTGAACGGGTCGATTTTGTATATGAACCGGGACAGTTTTCCATTCGAGGAGGAATCGTCGATGTCTTTTCCTATGCCAATGATTTTCCCTTTCGGATTGAATTTTTTGGCGAGGAAGTCGAATCCATCCGAACCTTTGATGCCGCAACTCAGCTTTCGATCGGTACGCATGCTTTTTTTAATGTGATTCCCAATATTCAAGGTCAAATGACCATTGAAGCACAAGAAGATATATTTACGTTTCTTGGACCTGAATTGTGCTGTTGGATAAGCTCCTTCGAGCGCATGGAAAGCATCCTCAAAAAAGAATACGATCGTTCTGTGGAAATATATACTGGTCTTAGTGAAACAGTACGACACACTTTACCCAGTTCCCTGTACCTCTCATCCGTTGAACTTCAAAAGAGTTTGGAGCGGGCAAAAGTCATTGAATGGGGACCTGTTTACCATTATTCGAGCAAACAGGTATTTACCTTTGATTTCATACCCCAACCGAATTTTAATAAAAACTTTGATCTGCTAAAGGCCGACTTACTTGCGCGTCAAGAAAATCGTTTTGAGAATTTGATTTTTTCCAATCAACCAAGACAAATTGAGCGTTTGTATCAAATTTTTGAGGACATTGGTGCTGCAGTCAATTTCACAGCAATGAATTTTTCCTTACACGAAGGATTTATTTCTCCGGAGTTGAAACTCGTGTGTTATACGGACCATCAGATTTTTGAAAGGTACCATCGCTTTCGTTTAAAAGAAGGATTCCGTCAGGCCAAGCAAGCTTTGACACTCAAGGAGATCTATAACCTTCAAAAGGGAGATTATGTAACACACATAGATCACGGTGTTGGGCAATTTTCTGGCTTGGAAACCATTGACGTAAATGGAAAACCACAAGAAGCCATTCGCCTTGTCTATAAAGATGGGGATGTTCTTTACGTAGGAATTCACTCTTTACACCGCATTTCAAAGTTTACAGGAAAGGATGGATCCATTCCTAAAATGAATAAATTAGGAACCCAGGCTTGGGCGACCTTAAAGAATAAAACAAAGAAAAAAATCAAGGAATTGGCCTTTGATTTGATTCAATTGTATGCGAAACGAAGAAGCCAACCGGGCTTCACTTTTTCACCGGATAGTTATTTGCAAAACGAACTAGAGGCTTCCTTTATGTTCGAGGATACACCAGACCAATTCAAAGCAACTCAAGACATAAAGCGCGATATGGAAGCATCTACGCCAATGGATCGCTTGGTA
>JACCDK010695639.1_pt1 | contig 11090 bp, 7 predicted proteins | sample 7445871 | NCBI WGS metagenome assembly JACCDK01 (sample SAMN15323436, study PRJNA562643) | freshwater metagenome | isolation source: river surface water | place: USA:Blue River Watershed | collected 2017-08-15
CGGGTTGCGTCATTCAAGAGACCCGCAAAAGTCAGCCTATGTCCGAAGAAAACACGCCCGCCGGTGCCCTGAACAGCGGCGAAGCCAGCTCGAACTACCAGCCCGCCATCGATCCGAATCAGGCGGGAGCCAGCGAAGGCTACGGCGCGAACGCGATCCAGATCCTGGAGGGCCTGGAGGCGGTACGCAAACGCCCGGGCATGTACATCGGTGACACCTCGGACGGCACGGGCCTGCACCATCTGGTGTTTGAGGTGGTGGACAACTCGATCGACGAGGCACTGGCCGGCCATTGCGACGACATCGTTGTCACCATCCACACCGACAACTCCATCAGCGTGGTGGACAACGGCCGGGGCATTCCCACCGGCATCAAGATGGACGACAAGCACGAGCCCAAGCGCTCGGCCGCCGAGATCGCCCTGACCGAGCTGCATGCCGGTGGCAAGTTCAACCAGAACAGCTACAAGGTCTCGGGCGGCCTGCACGGCGTGGGCGTGAGCTGCGTCAACGCGCTCAGCGTGTGGCTGCGCCTGACGGTGCGCCGCGACGGCAAGGTGCACCAGCTGGAGTTCGCGCGCGGCGCGGTGCAGAACCGCGTGGTCGAAGAGGCCGATGGCGTGCCCGTGAGCCCCATGCGCATCGTGGGCGACACCGAGAAGCGCGGCACCGAGGTGCACTTCCTGCCCGACGACACGATCTTCCAGAACATCGACTTCCACTACGACGTGCTGGCCAAGCGGCTGCGCGAGCTGAGCTTCCTGAACAACGGCGTGAAGATCCGCCTGGTCGACGAGCGCAACGCCAAGGAAGACAACTTCGCCTTCGCCGGCGGGGTGAAGGGCTTCGTGCAGTTCATCAACCAGGGCAAGACGGTGCTGGGCAGCAACGCCTTCCATGCCGTGGGCGAGCGCATGAGCGACCAGAACACCATGGTCGGCGTGGAAGTGGCCATGCAGTGGAACAACAGCTACGCCGAGAGCGTGCTCTGTTTCACCAACAACATCCCGCAGCGCGACGGCGGCACGCACCTCACGGGCCTGCGCGCGGCGATGACGCGCGTGATCAACAAGTACATCGAGGACAACGAGCTCGCCAAGAAGGCCAAGGTCGAGATCACCGGCGACGACATGCGCGAGGGCCTGGCCTGCATCGTGAGCGTCAAGGTGCCCGAGCCCAAGTTCAGCAGCCAGACCAAGGACAAGCTGGTGAGCAGCGAGGTGCGCGGCCCGGTGGAAGACGTGGTGGCCAGCAAGCTGGGCGAGTGGCTGCTCGAGAACCCGGTGGACGCCAAGATCATCTGCGGCAAGATCGTCGAGGCCGCGCGCGCCCGCGAGGCCGCACGCAAGGCCCGCGAGGCCACGCGCAAGACGGTGATGAGCGGCATGGGCCTGCCCGGCAAGCTGGCCGACTGCCAGGAGAAGGACCCGAGCCTGTGCGAGATCTACATCGTCGAGGGCGACTCGGCCGGCGGCAGCGCCAAGCAGGGGCGTGACCGCAAGTTCCAGGCGATCCTGCCGCTGCGCGGCAAGATCCTCAACGTCGAGAAGGCGCGCTACGAGAAGCTGCTGTCGTCGGACAGCATCGTCACGCTGATCACGGCGCTGGGCACCGGCATCGGCCCGGGCGAGTTCAACGTGGAGAAGCTGCGCTACCACCGCGTGATCATCATGACCGACGCCGACGTGGACGGCGCGCACATCCGCACGCTGCTGCTCACCTTCTTCTACCGCCAGATGGCCGAGCTGGTGGAGCGCGGCCACATCTACATCGCGCAGCCGCCGCTGTACAAGGTGAAGATGGGCAAGCACGAGGAGTACCTGAAGGACGGCCACGCGCTCGACGCCTTCCTGCTGGGCGTGGCGCTGGACGGCGCGGCCGTGTTCCCCGAAGGCACGCAGCCGGGTGCGCTGCCGCCCATCGTGGGCGAGCCGCTGAACGAGCTGGCGCGGGCCTACATCACCGCCAACGCCGTGACCGAGCGGCTGGCCAACTGGATGGACGAGGAGGCCGTGCGCACCATTGCCGGCGGCCTGACGCTGAACCTCGACAGCGCCGCCGACGCCGAGGCCAGCGCCGTGGCGCTGCAGGCGGCGCTGAAGGACGCGACGGTGGAGGCGCAGTTCGACGCCCGCACCGACAAGCACCTGCTGCGCATCAGCCGCCGCCACCACGGCAACACCAAGAGCAGCGTGATCACGGCCGACTTCGTGCACGGCGCCGACTACGCCGCGCTGGCCGGTGCGGGCACGCGCTTCAAGGGCCTGCTGGGTGCCGACGCGGTGGTGCGCCGCGGCGAGGGCGAGAAGATGAAGGAGCAGAAGGTGGCCGACTTCCGCGCCGCCATGGCCTGGCTGATGCAGCAGGCCGAAGGCGCGGTGGGCCGCCAGCGCTACAAGGGCCTGGGCGAGATGAACCCCGAGCAGCTCTGGGAGACCACCATGGACCCGGCCGTGCGCCGGCTGCTGCGCGTGCAGATCGACGACGCCATCGAGGCCGACCGCGTGTTCACCATGCTCATGGGCGACGAGGTGGAGCCGAGGCGGGAGTTCATCGAGAGCAATGCGTTGAGGGCGGCGAACATCGACGTGTGACGCGTTTTTCCTAGACGCCACCTCGCCCGGCCGCCTACGCTGCCGGCCATGAACGCACCCGCATCCGCCCCCTCCACGGCCGCGCCGGCGCGCGCGCTCCAGCGCTACCGGCCCTTGTGGCTGGCCCTGGCCCTGATCGGCCTGGTGCTGCCGTGGTGGTTCAACCTGCGTTACTTCGCCGAAGGCGGCAGCGTGCTGCCCGGCGCCTTTTTCGGCGCGGCATCCGCCAATGCGCTGACCACGGCCATCACGCTCGACGTGTACCTGGCCGCGCTGGCCTTCAGCCTGGCCGTGGCCGTGGATGCCCAGGCCGGCCCGCGCCGTTGGTGGGCGCTGCCGCTCACCTTCGGCGTGGGCTTGTCGTTCGCGCTGCCGGGCTACCTGTGGTGGCGCAGCGGGCGTTGAGGCCCAGCCCCCGCACCTTCAGCTAGCGCGCACGTTGGGTGGCCAGCGGCCACCAGGGCCCGTCAGGCCGGGCGCCGGCGAGCAGCTCGCGCAGCGGGGCCCCCGCCAGCAGTCGCGCCTCGCGGGCGAGGTGCGACTGGTCGTGGTAGCCCGCGGCCAGTGCGGCGTCGGCGCCGGGCACACGCTGCTGGCGCACGGCCTGCGCCAGCACGGTGTGGAAGCGCGTCAGGCGCTGCAGCTGCTTGGGGCCCAGGCCCAGCAGCGCGCGGCAGCGGCGCTGCAGCTGGCGCTCGCCCAGGCCCAGGGTGCGGGCCGCGCCAAGGCCTTGTAGGCCGGCAGCCCGGCTGAGCTGCGCAAGGCCCTGTGCGCGCGCCGCCTGCTGCCGCTCGCTGCCGCGGTTCAGCACCCGGCCCAGCCCGGCCTGCAGCACGCCCAGGGCGGCTTCGCCGCGCGCGCCCGGGGCTTGGTGCCAGGCCCGCAGCAAGGCCTCGTGCAGGCGTTCGGCCTCGCCCGCGCCTGCCAGCTCGGCCCAGGGCAGCACCGCGTCGACCAGGGCGCCGGTGCTGGGGCCGAGCAGGCGCGCGGCGGTCTCGGGCGGCAGCACCAGGCCCAAGGCCTGCCACGGTTGCGGCTGGATCTGCGCGCTGGGCTGCGTGGCCAAAGCATGGAAGCACACGGGGCCGGCCGGTGGTTGCCAGGTGAGCATGGCGCGTGGCATGGCCGGAAAGCGCGTCGTCGAGCCGCTGCCGGGCTGCAGCATCCACACCGCCTGCTCGACGGAGCCGGCCAGCGCGGGTGCGGGATCGATCAGCTGCAGCAGGGCCACGGCCGCACTCTAGCGGCGCCGGCCGGCCCGCGGTGGTGCCTTCGTCAGCGCAGCATCACCTTCAGCAGCCGCTCCACCAGCGCGCCGTAGGGCGGGTTCAGCAGCGCCGTGGTGGCCCAGCGGCTTTGCTGGAACACCGGGCGCAGCTTCGAGAAGGTCATGAAGCCTTCCGCGCCGTGGTAGTGGCCCATGCCGCTGTCGCCCACGCCGCCGAAGGGCAGGTCTTCCTGGCCCACGTGCATGAGCGCGTCGTTCACCGTGACGCCGCCGCTCAGGGTGCGCTCGATCACGCGGCGGATGGTGCGCTCCGAGTGGCTGAACGGGTAGATCGCCAGCGGCCGCGGGCCGTGGTCGATGCGCGCGAGCACGGCGTCGAGATCGTCGTAGGGGATGACAGGCAGGATGGGGCCGAAGATCTCGCGCGTGAGCAGCGCGCTGTTCGCCGGCGCATCCAGCACCAGGTGCGGCGCGAGGCGGTGGCGCCGCGCGTCGCGCGCCGGCTGCAGCAGCGGCTCCACCGTGGCGCCGGCGGCCTGGGCGTCATCGAGCGCCTGCACGAGGCGCTGGTAGGCGGCGCGGTCGATGATGGAGGTGTAGTCGGGCGAGTCCAGCGCCGGGTAGCGCTGCGGCACCGTCGCGCGCAGCCGCGCCACGAAGGCGGGCACGGCGCGGCGCGGCACGTACACGTGGTCGACCGTGGTGCACACCTGCCCGGCGTTGAGGTACTTCACGAAGCCGATGCGGTCGGCGGCGGTGGCGGTGTCGAAGTCCTCGCACACGATGGCCGGCGAGCGCCCGCCGAGCTCCAGCGTCACGGGGCACAGGTTCTGCGCGGCGGCACCCATCACCGCGCGGCCGGTGGCGCTGGAGCCGGTGAACAGCAGGTGGTCGAAGGGCAGCGCCGAGAACGCCGGGCCGATGCCCCTGGCGCCGCCCGGATCGGCAAACACCTGCAGCTTCTCGGGCGGGAAGTAGGCCGGCAGCGTCTGCGCCAGCAGCCGCGCCAGGCGCGGCGACTTCTCGCTGTACTTCACCATCGCGCGGTTGCCCGCCGCGAAGATGCAGGCCAGCGGGATGACGCTCAGGTTGATGGGAAAGTTCCAGGGCACGATCACGCCCACCACGCCCAGCGGCTGCGGGATGACGCGGTTGCGCCCCAGGCCGAAGGTGAGCCGGTCCACGCCGCGCGGCTGCTCGGCCATCCACTGCGGCAGGTGCTTGAGCGCGTGGCGGATGGAGGCCAGCGCCGGGCCCACCTCCATCAGCAGCGTCTCGTGGCGGCTGCGGTGGCCGTAGTCGGCCGAGATGGCCTCGGCCAGCGCCTCCTGCTGCTCGCGCACGAAGCGCGCCAGCGTGCGCAGGTCGGCGCGGCGCTCGGCCAGGCTGGGCATGGGGTGGGCGCGGTGCGCCTGGCGCTGCAGGGCCAGCGCGGTGGCCAGGCGGGCGTGCGGGGGGCGGGAGCGGGTGGGCACGGTGGAGGGTTCGCGTGAGCAGGCGTGGCACGGGGCCGAAGCCGCGATGCTGCCCCAGCGCGCCCACCACCGGACCGGGAGACCACTCCAGAACCGACGCGGGCCCGCGCCCGGCGCGCGCCCGAGGCGCTCACTCGAGCAGCCGGCCGTACTCGCTCATCACGATGCCTTCGCTCATCACCAGGCCCTCGCTCATGACGATGCCTTCGCTCATGACGATGCCTTCACTCATCACGATGCCCTCGCTCATGACGATGCCTTCGCTCATCACGATGCCCTGGCTCACGGTGAGCGGCTGCGTCAGCCAGCGGCCGCTGCCGCTGATGATCCAGCTGCTCAGGGTGCCGGTGGGGCTGAAGATGCCGGTGCGGGCGACCAGCGAGCTGGTCCCGGCCAGCCCGGTGGCCACGTTGACGCCCGGGCCCACGGGCTGGAACGAGGTCATGTCGAACACGCGGAAGCCCTTGACGTAGGTCCACGACGGGTAGCCGGCGTTGTTCCAGTAGTCGGCCGAGGTGATGCGCGCGATGCCGTTGGCCCAGGCCCAGCGCGGGTTCCAGATTTCCTGGTGCTTGGTGAACAGCGCGTCGCCGCTGAGCACCTGGTTGCCGCCGGCAAAGACGATGCGCGACCAGGTGAAGTCGTTGCCGGCCACGTGGCTGCTGGGGTTTGGCAGGCTGCTGCCGGCGGCCAGCAGGTTGCTGCCGATCGGCAGCAGCCCCTGGTCGACGAGGGTGGCGATGTCGGTGCGCAGGCTGCGGGCCAGGGCCACGGCGCCGTCGCCGTTGACCAGACCGGCGCCCTGCTGCACCAGGCTGGCCCCGGCGATGGGCTGCGCCGTGTACTGCAGGATGGCCTTGACCAGCGGCGGCGTCAGCCCGGGGTTGGCCTGCAACAGCACGGCCACCATGCCGGCCACCACCGGCGCGGCGGTCGAGGTGCCGCTGAGCTGCATCACCTGCTCGTTCTCGATCTGCGGCACGTTCACCTGCACCTGCGCCCAGTTCGTGGCGGCGATGCGGTTCCAGCCGCCGGCGGCCGTCCAGGCGGCGGCGCTGACCACGCGGTTGCCCGGGGCCACCACGTCGGGCTTGAGCAGGTTGTCGCGCACGATGCCGCTGCCGGTGTTGAAGGCGCCGCGCGTCGGGCCGCGCGAGCTGAAGTTCGCCACCGTGTCGTCGAGGCGGCCGCGCGTGCCGCGGAAGTTGACGGCGCCCACGGTGATGACCGAAGGCTCGTGGCCCGGCGAGCCGATGGTGCCGTGCACCTCGCGGCCCTGGCTGTCGCGGCCGTAGTTGCCGGCCGCCACCACCACCGTGATGCCCGAGGCCACCGCGGCGCGCGCGGCGGCGGCCAGCGGATCGACGCGCCAGCTGTCGGTCGAGCGCGCGGCGATGCTCAGGTTCATGACGCGGATGTTGTGCGCCCGCGCGTGGTAGGTGACCCACTGGATGCCCTCGATCGCGTCACTCACCGTGCCGACGCCGTCGTCGCCGATGATCTTGACGTCGAACAGGTTCGCGTTCGGCGCCATGCCGGTGATGTCGGGCGTGGTGGTGGTGGTGAACTTGGCGAAGCCACCGGCCACCGCGGCCACGTGCGTGCCGTGGCCGTGGCCGTCGATCACGCTGGCGTTGTTGGTGATCTGCGCTTCGTAGTTGTTGCGTGCCGTCGAGTTGGGCTCGAACGAGTAGGTGGTGCTGGTGCCGGTGGTCGTCCAGTTGCTCACCGTGGTGTTGAGCATGCTCACGCTGCGCAGCACCCGGCTCGTGCCGTTGGCGTTGAGGAACACCTTGTGCTGGCGCTGCACGCCCGAGTCCAGGATGGCGATGCCCACGCCGCTGCCGTCCAGGCCGGTGTAGCCGGTGCGCGTGCTGTTCCAGCGGATGTACGGGTCGTACAGCCCCGACATCCACTCCAGGTCGTTGACGGTGGACACGGTGTCGCGGTTGGGCGCGATGTGCACCACGTCGTCGCGTTGCGCGAGCTGCCGCACCTGCCGCGCCGGCACCATGGCGGTCATGCCGTTGATCAGCGGCAGGCGCACCAGCACCGTGCCGCCGATGCGCTCGATGGCCTGGCGCAGCTCGGCGAGCGCGGGGTCGCGGCTGTCGCTGGAGATGATCACCTGCACCAGGCGCCGGCCCTGGTGCTCGCGCACCCAGCGCGAGCGCGGTGCCACGGCGGCATCGAGGCCGTGCGTCAGGTCGTCGGCCAGCTTGGCGTGCGCCGGCCGCTTCGACAGCGGCTGCTCCGGCGCGCCCTGCGCGGTGTTCTGGCTCAACGCGAGCAGGGCGCCGGCGCCGGTGAGCAGGGCGAGCGTCAGCCGGCGCAGGCTGCGCAGCGGGGACTTCTCGATCAACACGGTGAACGGGGTGTACTTGTTCAAGGGGGCTCCGGTGGACTTGCGCTCGATGCCGCAGGGCATGCAACAGCAGGTAACGAATTCTGCGCAGAGGTACCCCTGGGGTGGGGGGTACTTGAGCGCGAATCGAGCGGCCTTTCCGGTGCTTCTTGGCAGGTGCGTTCAGAGGCCCGGAACGGGCGGCGGAAGCCCCCGTTTCGTCACCCGTTATCGGCCGTGCGCACGGGGACTTGAGCGCGACGTGAAGCTGGCGTGAAGCCCGCGCGAAGCCGCAGCGCCACCTCAGGCCTGAGGCGCCAGCAGGCGTTCCGAGAACCGCCCCGATCCGCTCAGCGGGACGAGCAGCCGCTGCGTCGCCCGCGTGGCCGCCACGTAGAAGAGCCGGGCTTCCTCGGCCTCGTCCTGCCCTTCGGCGGGCATCTGGCCCGCGCCGCACACGGCCACGACCGGGAACTCCAGCCCCTTGCTCGCGTGCATGGTGAGCACCTTGATGGTGTCGGCCAGCGGGTCGAAGGTGCCCGAGCCCTTGCGCACCTGGTGCGGCAGCCGGCGCTGGCGCAGCACGGCGGCACAGCGCTCCATCTCGCCGTGGTGGCGGCAGATGATGGCCATGTCGCCCCAGGCGTAGCCCTCCTGGTGGGCGTGGCCGAGCAGCTCGGCGATCTTCAGCGCCTCGTCGCGCGGGCTGGGCAGGCGGATGACGAGCGGCTCGGGGCCCTCGCGCCCGCAGCTCACGGGCTGCACCAGCGGCACGCCGTCTTCCGCGCTGTCTTCGGGGCGCAGCAGCTCGGCGGCCACCCGGCGCGCGGTCTGCAGGATCTGGCGCGTGTTGCGGTAGTTGATCTTCAGGATCGTCGTGCGCCCCTGCGCCTGGATGCCCAGGCTCTTGAAGCTGAACTTCTGCGAGCGGCGGCGCTGGTAGATGCTCTGCGCGTCGTCGTACAGCAGCAGCAGGCTGTCGGTGGCCGGGTCGACCATCTGTGCCGCGAGCTTCAGCCACGCGGCTTCGAAGTCGTGGCCCTCGTCGATGAGCACGGCCTGGTACTGGCCCGACGGAATCTGGCCGCGGTCGACGCCGCGGATCACGCCGGCCACCATCTCGTCGAACATCTGCGGCCCCTGCGCCGGCAGCGCCTGCCCGTAGGCCACGAGCTGCTGGCGGCACCAGCGGTGGAAGTTGCGCACGTGCACCTGGCCGGCCAGGCCCTTGGCGGCCATCACGGCCTCGAGCTGGAGCGCCAGCGGCTGGTTGTAGCAAAGCACCAGGATGGGCTTGCGGCTGGCACCGGCCTTGGCCAGGTACTCGGCGCGCACGCTCAGGATCATGGTCTTGCCCGAGCCGGCCACGCCGTGGATCACGCGGTGGCCCTGGCCCAGGCTGCGCGCCAGCTGTTCCTGCTGCAGGTCCATCACGCGCATGATGTCGGGCAGCGCCTCGCCCGGCGCCTCGGCCTCGGCGGCGAACAGGCCCAGCTGCGTGCTCACGCGCACCTCGGGGAACAGGATCCAGCGCACGCGGTCGATCTGCGGCAGCGACAGCACGCCGCGCATCAGCGTCGGGAACATGTCCCACAGGCGGCTCTGGAAGTCTTCGGCCTCCACCGTGGCCGTCATCTCGTCGGCGCACACCACGCGGTGCGGCTCGATCGCCAGGTGCAGCTCGGCGGCCATGAACTGGCGGCGCGTGATGTTCGTGAACACCACGCCATAGCTCCACGGAAACGCCAGGCGGCCGTCGGCCTGGGTGAGGCGGGTGTCACGGGCCAGCGCGTCGACCACCTGGTGGGCGTAGTGGCGCGCCTGCTCGATCGGGTTGGGCACGGTCTTGGGCCCGCTGTGGCCGAGGATCTCCCAGGTCTGCTTGTTGGCGCCGCGGAACGTGTACAGCCGCCAGTCCTTCACCTCGAGGATCAGCAGCCCCCGGCGCGGGTGCAGCACCACGAAGTCGGGGTGCGCCTGGCGCGGGCCCACGGGCACGTCGTACCAGACCAGGTAGTCGTCGTCGAGCTTGTGCTCCAGGCGCTCGGCCGTTCGGCGTTCGCCCTGCGTCATGCGCGAGACGCAGGTGCTCAGTGCGGGGATGACCGTCGCCATCTTCCAGGGTTAGGTGACTGACCAGGGGGCTATCGTGCCGCAGCCGGCGTGCGGCGTCACGCCACGATTCCCGGTGCCCGTGCAGCGGCTTGTAACCGCCGCGGCGGTGGCGGCGACAGGCCAGGGCAGCGCGCCGCCTTCGCGGCGCCGGGAGCCAGTCGCCATGAACGCCGTTGCCGTCGTCATCTACTCCAACCTCGAAGGCGCCGGCAAGTCGGCCGTGTACCGCGCGCTCATGTTCGTCGACGAGCTGCAGCGCGCCGGTGACGACGTCGCGCTGGTGTTCGACGGCGCCGGCACCACCGCGCTGGCGGCCATGCTCGACCCCGGACACGACCTGCACCGCGTGATGTCGAAGGCGCTGCCCGCGCTGCGCGGGGCGTGCCGCTACTGCGCCAAGAGCTACGGCGTGCTGGAGCCGCTGGAGGCGGCGCCGGTGCCGATGCTGGGCGACGACCGCGGCCACGCCAGCTTGCGGGCGTTGCTGCTCGAGGGGCGCCAGGTCATCACCTTCTGAGCGGGCAGCGGGCGGCCATGCGGTGCCAGCGGCGCCACAATGCGCCGCCGCCCCGGCCCTCTTGCCGGCCGGGCGGCCGCCACGCATGCAAGCCCTGATCGACTTCATCCTCGAGCTCGACCGCCTCAAGGCCGTCACCCGCAAGAACAAGCCGCTGGGCCAGTCGCGCTACGAGAACTCGGCCGAGCACAGCTGGCAGATCGCGATGATGGCGCTGGCGATGCTGCCGCACGCGCGCCAGCCGCTCGATGCACAGCGCGTGGTGGAGATGCTGCTGGTGCACGACGTGGGCGAGATCGACACCGGCGACGCGATGATCTACGCCGCCATCGACTGGACGGCGCGCAAGGCCGCCGAGCGGGCCGCGGTGGAACGCATCTTCGGGCTGCTGCCGGCGCCGCAGCGCGACCACTTCCTGGCGCGCTGGCAGGAGTTCGACGACGAGGCCACGCCCGAGGCGGTGTTCGCGCACGCCGTCGACCGCGCCATGCCGGCGCTGCTGAACCTGGCGCAGGACGGCCAGAGCTGGCGCGAGAACGGCGTGACGCACGCGCAGGTGGTGGCGCGCATCGGCCCGCCCATCGAGGCCGGCTGCCCGGCGCTGTGGGCGCACATGAAGGCGCGGCTCGACGAGGCGCTGGCCGCCGGCTGGTTCGGCCAGGGGCCGGCCGCGGCGTGAGCGCGCCCCGGCTGCCGCACATCGGCCCGCGCTGCACCGGCTGCGGCGGCTGCGTGGCCGCGTGCGCGCCGCGCCTGCTGTGGCTCGAGGTGGTGAGCCTGCGCAAGCGTGCCGTGCTGCACGACCCGGCGCATTGCA
>JACCDK010847648.1_pt1 | contig 11088 bp, 9 predicted proteins | sample 7445871 | NCBI WGS metagenome assembly JACCDK01 (sample SAMN15323436, study PRJNA562643) | freshwater metagenome | isolation source: river surface water | place: USA:Blue River Watershed | collected 2017-08-15
CCTTGAAATTTAGGGGGGGGGTTGGTATGAAAGTTTTAGAGTTTGTAAAAATAAAAAGAAAAATATTTTCCAAGGGATTTAGAAGAAATGTTTTTTTTATATACAAGTTTGTGGTGAAAAGTATATTATATACACATATAAACTGAGTTTCATGATTACCTATATTGTATATATACTGATCCAAAGCGATATTGTGAATTATTAGAAGAAGAATTGATATAAATAGCTAAATGACGTACATCATTAGTAGACATAGGAAACCATGGTGTTGAGCTGGTAACATACCCTCTTTGTTGACTTTGGCTCATTATTGTGAAAGAAGGCGATATATTAGAATATTGAGGAGATCTACTATGTAAGAAATCTTGTACTACCATAGATGTATATTCTGGGTCAATATTAGTCAACGCTACTCCTCTAAATATAAGACGTGCTTCTTTCCATACCATATTATCATCACTCATATCTTGATACAAGTATCCTGACCCGTAAAATAAGCTACGCCATGTAGGATCAGCAATATCATTACCTGCTTCCAAGCTATTATCAAGAATTAATCTTTCTTCATTAAAAACATCAGTGTATGCAATAGGAGGAATGAGCATCATAACAGGACCCAGTGTTCCATTAGAAGCTCTTACATTACCTATAGTATGTATTGACTGTTGAGGATTTGATAAACCTACACCGATTCTAGATTGAATATATATATTACTATTAAATTTGGCATTACCTCCATTAAGTTCAAGCCGTTCACTGGGTGATTGATTACTTATACCAATTCTTCCTGATGTCATAATCCTCATTACTTCATTATTGGATGTGTAGAACTTTAATATATCATCATTGGAAGTTGGGAACGATTCAGCAGATATATATGTATCTTGATTAACATCTTTTACGCCTCCTAATGATCCCCATGCATTCCCAGCCCCAAACCCTTCAAACGTAGAGTAATTTGTATTATACCTTATGTGTCCTAGTAATGGAGTTTGAGGTCTTTGTAATATAGTACCTTTGGGGATAAGTATGGCATCTGTACCTATAACTTCTAGAGATACGGCTGGGTTGCTTGTTGAAATACCTAAACGTGAATATAGATATATATTACTTGATACTTTAATATTTCCCTGTATATCAAGAGATTCTGTTGGATTACTATGAGATATGGCTTGTCTTTGTAAGATATATATATTTGAATTGAACTTTGCATTTCCTCCATTGAGTTCTAAACGTTCACTTGGGACTTGATTACTTATACCTACTCTACCATTAGGCATAATTCTCATAATCTCATTATTAGATGTAAAAAACCGTAAAATATCATCATTACTTGTTGGGAAGCTCTCTGCAGATATATAAGTATCTAGATTTGTATCTTTAACACCTCCTAGAGATCCCCAGGTATTTCCTGCACCAAATCCTTCGAATGTACTTGTAGATGTATTATAGCGAATATGTCCTTGTATAGGAATACCTGGTCTTTGGACAGTTGTTCCCTTGGGAATTAACATAGCATCTGTAGAATTTATTTCAACGGATGTAGATGGGTTGCTAGTTCCAACACCTAATTTAGAGAATATATATATATTAGAAGATACTTTAAAGTTTCCAGTAATATCTAAAGACTCCGTAGGATTACTTCCAGTTCCAATAAACAAACGGTTTCTAATATATATATTTGAATTAAATTTGGCATTACCACCACTAAGTTCGAGCCGTTCACTGGGTGATTGATTACTTATACCAATTCTTCCTGATGTCATAATCCTCATGACTTCATTATTGGATGTGTAAAACTTTAGTATATCATCATTGGATGTGGGAAAAGCCTCGGCGGATATATAAGTATCTTGATTTACATCCTTGACACCTCCAAGAGATCCCCATGCATTACCTGCTCCAAATCCTTCAAATGTGGAATAATCCATATTATATCTTATATGACCTAGTTCGGGTATAGTAGGACGTTCTGCAATTGTTCCAATAGGAATAAGTAGAGCATCTGTACCTTTTAGTTCCATGATGACTTGTGGGTTACTTGTTCTAACTCCCACTTTATTCATTACATATACATTGGAGCTTACTTTGATATTTCCATTAGCTACATCTATACGTTCTGAGGGTAACTTTGTTGTTACACCTATTCTATTTTCAACATATAAATTACTACTTAAGTCAGCATTACCATTTGTTATTTGTAAAGCTTCTGTAGGATTAGATGTACCTATTCCTACATAATTCATAACAGATAAATTAGCACCAAAAATAGCATTACCGCTTCCTTGTTTCAAAACTCCAGTCAAATTAATATCGCCAAGTACATCTAAATCATAACCCGGATTAGAAGTGCCTATACCGAGACGACTTAATATATAAACATTACTACCAAACTTGGCATTACCTTGACCAATTTCAAAACGTTCAGATGGATTAGAAGTTGCTAATCCAGTACGACCCATGATATATAGATTACTATCAATTTTCACATGACCATGAGATACATGTAATCTTTCATCAGGGATAACATGACCACCTAGACGAACATAACCTTGATCAGAGAAGAGCATTGTATTATCATTATTAATTGTTTGACTTGCATCATACTTGCTGATACGAAGAAAATCTAAATTGGAATAAGGCATATTTTCTAGCAACCACTCACCATTACTACCACCACCTTTATTTTTCCCGTATAAATGTATGCTACCACCTTTGGAAACATTACCATCTATGTATAAATCTCTTGCTAACCTTACATTACCTTGAATATCGGCATCATAAAGGGGGTTTGAGTTATTAATAGCCAGTTTTCTTGTAATATATAAATTGGATCCAATTTTTACATTACCATTAATATCTGCGAGTTCAGTAGGGTTGGTATAACCAAAACCAACTTTACCATCATCTTTAATAATAAAGGGAGTATTATCAGGGTTTGTAGAATCTTCTATAAGAAAAACATCCCCATCACCTGCGTAATTGACATGTAATTTTGCAGTAGGATTGCTTATATTAACACCTAAATTATTATTGGATGTAGATATAACAATTTTACCATAGTTACTGAGGGACATATTACCGGCGATATCAAGTGTTTCTATAGGATTACTGTGACTAATAGCAACTTTGTTTAAGATATAAGCATTATTATTTATTTTTGCATTATTTGCGAGATGAAGACGTTCTTCAGGATCCATAGTACCTAAACCTAGATATCCAGAGTTTGTTTCTAAAACGAATGGGTAACTCGTATTAGGAACTTGCATAACAATACCTACATTACATGTAGCACCTATAAAGTGTGCAGAATTACCTAAGTACATACGTGCTTGATCACCAATAGATGCGAAGCTATTTTGTCCAGTAACTAATGTATCACCACCTTCAATCCTGAGTTTAACAGATGGTATTGCATATGATGGATTAGACGTATCAATACCGACGACACCACTAAAGAATGTAGTACCTGATATTGTGAGATTGCTAGCAAGTTTATTTGATATAATGTTATAGTTTTCTATAAAGTTACTAGTGAATGTTCCATATTGTATTTTGCTGGTATCTAATGTGGGAATATAGTTACTATTAGTTATTATACCAGTATTATCGATTATAAGTTTATTACCCATATATAAGTTTGTTAAAAACCCATCAGGAACGGTTAATTGGCGATCAATATCAGCATTACTATAAATACGTAAATTATTAAAAGTTGCATTAGAGCCAATAATATTTGAAAGCATAAGATTACCTCTGAGTACCATATTACCTTGAACGTCTAATCTTTCAGTGGGGTTATTAGATCCAATGGCAACATTTCCTTCGTGAGTAACTTTTAGTACAGTATTACTACTAGATTCTAGAGTCATAACGGGAGTTGCCCCGAGTTGATTAACATATAATGCAGGTCCGGTACCTAAATTAACGACTTGAAATTCGTCAGTAACGGTAATATTAGTATCAATACTTTCTATATTACCATTTACGATCAGATCTCCTTCAATTCTAGTATCACCTGCGACATACAATTTCAGATTAGAATCAAAGTTTCGTGCACCAATCCCAACAGTATAATCTATGAATGCATTTGACGTTATCAAGTCTTTAGATATATTAAAATTCCCGTAATTACTTGTATTACCGAAATGATTGATATCAACATTTGAGTTTTCGGAACCAATGACAAGATTAGACTTACCAAGCGAAACGGAACTTGGAAAATTAGAAGAAAATCCCATCAATATTCGTTGTTTCAATGTTGATGTAGAAATAATAAAATCGTTACTTCTTGAATCTATAAGCACTGCATTATTACTTGTTGCCTGACTAATAGTTCCTATCATTTATTTTCATACATAAAATTTTCTAGTGTTTCAATGCGTGAAAGAATAGATTGTAAAACACTAGTATTTAAAGCAAGAATTTGGTTTGTGTCAATAGTTTTAATATCATTAAGAATACCTTTTGTTTCTATATATCCTTTTTTTTCTAAGATAGCTTGAGGAAAAATGGATTCTATTTGCTGGGCAATGAATCCTTTGACGGGTTTTTCAGGGTGTGCAATCATTTGAAAGTCTTTTACCTGAATTTGTTTGAGAATATCTATATCATTGGAGAAAGTTGTATTCACAATGTTTTGTTTGAATCTTTCATCGGATGTTAATTGAAATGCATTAGCGAATACATCATTAGTAATATACACATTATCGTTAAGGTCAATACCTAAACCATCGGTAATTTTTACACGTTTTACGTTATTATAAAACATTTCAAAATAGTTATTATTATTAATACATTTCAATTCCATATTTGAATCAAAATTGCGCGCTTTATCTTTAAGAATAATATCACCATTGATAGTAAATTCAGTAGGATTATTACTAAGACCTACTTGTAAGCTTTTCAGTACAGATAATCCGTCAACATCTAATAATACATTGGAATCGGGAACTTTTTTGATACCTACATTATTACCTAGAATGTATAAAGCAGCATCAGCACTAGTTCCATTGGTATTTCCTAAAATAATTTTATTATTATATATTGTTCTAACAATAATATCTTGATCAGTTTCATTACGAAACAATGTGTTGTTAGATAACCCTACTTCTATCCAACCATATAACATATTTTACTTAATATTATAATTTATATTTTCTAACGAAGTTACAACACGATCAGCAACGTATGATAATAAATATGTTAAACACATGATTCCTAATAAACAAATGATCATCCATGTACAAACACTTTTTTTGACAGGACTAGCATTAAACAGTATGAGTAAAAATAATTGTACAACCATCAAAACTATAAATACAAAAGCAATAAATAGTAGAAAATTCAATAACCTTTGTGGTTTGAGTATCATTTCAATTGTAGCGAATTGATTATATCCTCCTTTAGCTGTTATGGCTCCTTCTGCAAAACTTTTATTTTTTTCAACATCATAGTTTATCATGTAAACAGCATAGTTCATTTTATCATATTTATCAAGTTCAAGAAAAGAGGGATGATTTTTAGTATAGTTTATACATTTGCCTGTCAAAGCGTCTGAGCAGGAGTAACATTCGCCATTTTTATTTTTCTTACATTCAAAAGATTCTTTTTTCATAGATTCAATTTGTTGATATGAATCATCTTCATCAGCCATTCTATCTACTTAATAATATATATAAAAAAGCAGAAGCTAATATTATTTTTGATTCCCAGCTGTGTACCTGAAGTTCTTGAACTACGAGAATAGTAGATAGAATGTATTTGGTTTTTAAATCAAAATTAATTAATTTTTTTTTCAATTGATCCACATCATTTTCAATCATTCCAAGAGATATTTCTGAAGATGTAATTTTATCGGGTGCTTTTGTGAATCTACTTATATCTTTTTCCCCCCTTCTTTCAATATAATTAATATCAATAATAAAGTCACTAATATATGGATCAAGAATATCTCTATAATTAAAGTTTGGGTTCAAGTTTTTACAGACACCTTCAAGAATAGTTATACCTCTCAAAAGAAGTAAGAACTTGGAAGATATGAGAAATTGCATCTCGGATTGATCTATTTTATCTAGATACGATAGTTTAAAGTCATCCACGTTCAAGTTATCAATGTATATAATAAACGATGCAATGAATTTCTTAAAGTATGCTTTTTTGGATGGTTCTACGGTTATAATTTCCAGTTCAATTAAAAGATTGCATACTTCATCAACATCGCGATCATACATTGCTAGAAAGAGTGTTTTTAATTTATCTTTCATGACTCCATCGAGTTTAACAAACATTCCATAATCGTAGAATACTATTTTGCCATCCTTAGATATCCCTACATTTCCAGGATGAGGATCAATATGAACAAATCCATATTGTATAATTTGAGTAAAGAAACATTCTAATAGCTTCTCTGAAATTAAGATTTTATTAAAGTTCATTATTTCAATTTCATGTGTATTATTGATTTTTATAGATGGTACATATTCCATTACGATAATATCATTTGTACAGATTGATTCAAATGGTTTTGGTACTCTAATCCATTTGATGTTACCGAATTGTTTACGAAACGTCTTCATATTTTGTACTTCATTTATGAAGCTAATTTCTTCCTTTAATAGATTGTAATATTGTTTCAATGATATTTCTATTTCAGTTATTTGACGATTAATTGCAAATAACTTTACAAAATCAATAATAGATAATAGCATATTAAAATCATCTTTTATTGTTTGTTCTATGTTTACTCTTTTAAATTTTACTGCAACCTCCTTACCATTTTTAAGTTTACCATAATGTACTTGTCCAATAGATGCAGCAGCGATTGGTGTATCATTAATAAACTCAAAATTTTGAATTATTTCATTCTTCATGTGAGCTATATCTTGTGAAGACATAGGTAAAACGTTATCCTGGAGATCTTTAAGTTCATCAGTGAAATCTTTACCAAAGATATCGCTTCTTGTAGATATAAATTGTCCCACTTTTACAAAAGTGGGACCCAAATTTTTCAATGTATTATAAGTAATACTCCCAACATATTTATCTACAATTGCTTTTGATTCATTTTTTCTGAATGTTTTAGCAATACCTATATCAATGGTAAGCTTTGATAATCTAACAGCTTTTGTTGTTTGTTTAATAAGTTTATCGGGTATTTTATTGATCATCTTATTACATGTAAAGAATATATATGTATTTATATTTAATCTTATGCGGTAAAAAAATTTGAAGAATCCTTAAGTGTAAAAAATAAATGTGTAATAGCAATGTCATTGAAAAAACTTATTTATATTTATATTGAAGAGGGTGAATTTCTGTATGATCAGTTCACATCTAAGGTATATACTTTTACTTCTCCACATTCATTAGTTGGATATATTGATAAGGATTACAATTTGATTAGAGAATAAAATGTTCATTTATAAATTCAATAATTTCACAGGTAAGTACTATAAATATGACTTGGATGATTTTGATTTCTTTTCACCTATGTTTAATGAATCAGTTCATAATAATGATATAAAACCCTTATATGATAAAACTTCAACTAAATGTGGATATTGTGAACATATTTTTGATTCAAGAAACCAATTATTCTATCATTTGGGATACCATAATATAAATATCAGATTTGATAAAATGGATGATAAAATGGATGAGGATATTGAGTTGGGAGATTTTGGATGCATGCCTAATTTACAGAAAAAGAAAGAAAAGATAAAAGAAAAAGAAATAGGAATAGGAATGAGCAAATTGCGTAATATATATAAGAAAAAATCTAAATATCGAAATAAAAAAAGGAAAGAAAATAAAGATTTATTAGAACTTTTGGAGAACATGCGGTTAATTGATCATAAAAAGAATTGATATTATATTAATAATGACCGGTAAATTAAAAGTTTTATTATTTGGTACTCATCCAAATTGTTACAATGGATATTGTTTAGTTACTTATAATATAGCGAAGGAATTGGCGAAGAAGGATGATATAGAATTGACAATTTTTGCATTTCAAAACTTTTATATGAATCAGCAACATATAAAAGAAAGAGAGATTCCTTCTAATGTATATATATATGATGCATTTGCAAACGAGAATCCTAAAGGATTAGGGTTTGGATTTGAGCAAGTGAAAGATATAGTATCAATGATCGAACCTGATATTTGTGTTTTATATAATGATATGGTTGTTGTGAGTACTATAATGAGTAAGCTAAAGGAGATACCTAATCCTACATTCAAGACAATGGTTTATATTGATCAAGTATATTTGTATCAGAAAAATGATTATGTAAAGCTTTTGAATGAGTCAGCTGATTATGTATTATGTTTTACTCCTTACTGGGAGGAAATAGCAAAGGGAATAGGTATTACAAAGCCTACAGGTTTTTTGCAACATGGATTTGATCCACTTGTAAATTATCCAATTCCCAAGATGCTTGCACGTCAATATTTTGGATTAAAGAAGGATGATTTTATAATTATGAATTTGAATAGAAATCAGCCTAGGAAGAGATGGGATATATGTTTACAAGCATTTGCAGAGGTTGTAAGTAGACATATAAATGAACCAATTAAATTATTAATAGCAACTGCTGTACAAGGTGCATGGAATTTAATGGAAGTATATGAAAGAGAGTTGAAAAAAAGAGGTATTACGTTAGAAGATGGTATGAAACATATAATTTTGATAGATAATCCTCAACAGTTATCTGATGAAGATGTAAATATATTATATAATGTAGCAAATATAGGAATAAATACATGTGATGGAGAGGGTTTTGGTTTATGTAACTTTCAGCAAGCGGCTATAGGTATTCCCCAGATTGTACCAAATATAGGTGGTTTTTTGGATTTTTTTAATAAAGAAAGGGCAGCAGTTATAGAACCCAAGTTCAATTTGTATATTGATTCTGGGCGTGATGGTGTAGGTGGTGAATCACAAATTTGCCATTGGGAGGATTTTGCTAATGCATTGGATAATATGTATTCTAATTATGAAGATGCTACACAGATGGCACAAAGGGCTAGAAAGTATATTATAGAGAACTATAGATGGAAAGATATATGTGATAAATTTCATAAACAATTATTGGAGGTATGTAATAAGCCAGAAAAGAATGCTCCAGTAAATATCTCTATGAAATTGATAGAACAATGGGAGAATGAACTAAAAGAAAATACAACAGAAGTGGTTGAAACATCTGTTAAACCATCTGTTGAAACATCTGTTGAAACATCTGTTAAACCATCTGTTGAAACATCTGTTAAACCATCTGTTGAAACATCTGTTGAACCATCTGTTGAAACATCTGTTAAACCATCTGTTGAAACATCTGTTAAACCATCTGTTGAAACATCTGTTAAACCATCTGTTGAAACATCTGTTGAGGATATTGAAAAAATTGATTTTAAGGAAGATAGTGATGAAGACGAAATTATAGTACCTTTGAAAAAGCGTGGTGTTGTGAAGAAAACAAATAAAGTTGAAGGAAAAAAGAAGGTTACATCTGAACAAACAGAAAGTCTAGATAAGGAATCATTATTAGCTTTACGTGAAAAAATTGATAAACTGTTAGTGGAAACGTCTTCTAAGAATAAGAAAACGGTGAAGAAAAAGAAATGACAGCATGTATCCTTCCTGAATTTATATTAAAAGTTTTAGAAAAAGAGGTTACATCATCAATGATGAATATTGTAAAGTATATATGTGATGAGTATAAATTGTCATATGATGAAGTAAAGACTAAACTAGAAAAACATATAATATTAGATATAAAAATAGACACAGAAACAAATTATAAAATTAGTAAAGTTAATGTAAAGCGTATAACTTCAACTGTAGAAACACAATGTAGTGCAAACATGTATTGTAAGGATCAAAAAGATATACGTCAATGTACCAAAAAAAAGATAGATGGATGTAAATTTTGCAAAACACATTTAAAACTATTTGAGTCTTCCAATCTGAAATATGGGACAATTTAAAAGATAATTATTTATTTTTTTTGGATTTTTTTATTCTTCACTTTTAATATAAAAAATGTCTGAAGTACCCGAAACTATTACCGATACTCCTGAAGTCACTGAAGTTGTCACAGAAGTCTCTGAAGTTGTTGTCACTGAAGATGTCACTGAAGAAGTCTCTGAAGAAGTCTCTGAAGCTCCTGAAGTCTCTGAAGCTCCTGAAGTCGCTGAAGTCGTCACTGAAGTCACTGAAGTCTCTGAAGTTGTCACTGAAGTCTCTGAAGAAGTCGCTAAAGTTGTCACAGAAGCTCCTGAAGTCTCTGAAGAAGTCGCTGAAGATGTCACTGAAGCTCCTGAAGTCGCTGAAGTTGTCACTGAAGTCTCTGAAGAAGTAGCTGAAGTCTCTGAAGTCTCTGAAGAAGTAGCTGAAGCTCCTGATGTCACTGAAGATGTCACTGAAGCTCCTGAAGTCTCTGAAGTCTCTGAAGAAGTAGCTGAAGCTCCTGATGTCACTGAAGATGTCACTGAAGCTCCTGAAGTCACTGAAGTTGTCACTGAAGAAGTCGCTGAAGTCTCTGAAGATGTCACTGAAGCTCCTGAAGTCACTGAAGTTGTCACTGAAGAAGTCGCTGAAGTCTCTGAAGATGTCACTGAAGTTGTCACTGAAGAAGTCACTGAAGAAGTCGCTGAAGAAGTCGCTGAAGCTCCTTAGGTCCTAAAACTCCTATATCGTAAAATAGATAAGAAAAAGAAATTATTAGAAGATAGGGTAGTTCTTCATAAAAGTTTACATACTTTTACTAGTTTGTTCTGGGTGGAATTTATTTGTACAAGTATAATATAAAATGTCAGAAGAAAACGATATTCAAATAATCTCTGATGAAATTATTGTAGAGGAACCAGTTGTTGAGGAACCTGTTGTTGAGGAACCTGTTGTTGAGGAACCTGTTGTTGAGGAACCAGTTGTTGAGGAACCTGTTGTTGAGGAACCAGTTGTTGAGGAACCAGTTGTTGAGGAACCAGTTGTAGAGGAACCAGTTGTTGAGGAACCAGTTGTTGAGGAACCAGTTGTTGAGGAACCAGTTGTTGATGAACCAGTTGTAGAGGAACCAGTTGTAG
>JACCDK011490993.1_pt1 | contig 11082 bp, 9 predicted proteins | sample 7445871 | NCBI WGS metagenome assembly JACCDK01 (sample SAMN15323436, study PRJNA562643) | freshwater metagenome | isolation source: river surface water | place: USA:Blue River Watershed | collected 2017-08-15
CTTGAAGATTGGCAAAGTCGCGAAGAATTTTAATTAGCGAATGATAATCGGTTCTTCGTAGGGAAGCGGTTTAAAACGGGGTTCTGCCGTTTGCGTTCCATACTGAATCTCAGGGCTTTCGTTTGTTTTGCCGTTTAAAACCTCCTCAGGTTTGCCGTAGATTTGTTCAAGTGTTTTAAAATTTTGATTGGTTTTGCTGTCAACATTAACAAAAACATCATTCAGCTGTGTTGCATTGTTATCATTACTTTCCATAACAATCGCAAAATCTTTTTTAAATTGACTCGACTTCCAAACCACTTCCTTAAAGTTTGTGAGATCAATAGATTTTGGGATAAAAACATCGATGTGCCGTGACGTGCGTGGCTTAATGATTTCTGGATAAAGTAGTTTTTCGATGAGTTTTGGATTCATATTGTTTACGAGGGAAGAACTCAGATTTTGGACGCCGTTAATGGCTGTGTGATGCTCACCATTTTTATCGATAATAATCCATTTATCTTGATTTTTATCCATGATTAGATCTTCTTGGCGTTTACTTGTAATCATCAAAATAACCGTGTGATAGCCGGGAATTAAATCTGTGAGTTGAGGATCAAATTGAGCGTCAATAGCGATGTGCCATTGTGGAATATTTAATCCTGCTTGGCTCGAGATAATTTTTTCTTTGGCTTTTTGTGAATCAGAATAAGAATAAGACGATTGAGATGATTTTTTCTTGGAACGATCTCCATCGGAGGGCTTCCAAGCAAATGTTGGCATGACAAAAAAACAATACGACAGAATCAATAAACTACAAAAAACGTTTGATAATTTTTTTTGAAATTGTGTTGATGGTAAATTGACCAAGATCATCTTCATAGATCCAAATCAAACCATTGGTTAAGGTTTTTGTCAAATTCTTATAAATCTTATCGTCAAGATTATAAATATAAACATGGATAAGGATTCTCTTATTTGTAATGGCATGACGTAATGAACCCGTTTTTGAAGGTTTATGGGGAAGATTGTTAAGTGTCTGATTTGACCAATCCCATTCACCGGCATTTTTTTGATAAGCAAGCGGAAATTCATACATATCACGAATAAGACTTTTGTCATGTGGACTCTGAAGCAGAATTGTATTTTTGTAGCGCAAAATAAGAACGCCCCAACTGACATCGATGTAAAGCATTTTTTTTGTGATAGGAAGAGTTTTAGGATTCTCATTCTTTGACTTGCAAAAATTCTGGAGTGGGCAATTAGGGCAGTTTGGATTTTTTGGAGTACAAATCAAAGATCCCAATTCCATGATGGCTTGATTGTGTTCACCACAATGATGCGGATTCATAAACTCATTGGCGAGCTTTTGTAATTCTTGGGTGGCCTTATTAGTATCAATACAGTCTTTAAAACTAAAAAAGCGTGCTAAAACACGTTTGACATTGCCATCCAAAACGGCCACAGGCTCATTGTAACAGATGGATGCAATAGCATGAGCTGTATAAGAACCAACTCCAGGAAGTTCGAGCCATTGGCTTGCTTGAGTAGGAAGTTGATAATTATTATCAGCAAGGCTTTGGCAGGCTTTATGAAAATTGCGGGCTCGAGAATAATAACCAAGACCTTGCCAAAGTTTAAGAAGATCATTGATATCTGATTCTGCGACAGATTTTATGTCAGGAAATCGATTTAAAAAACGTTCAAAATAGGGGAGCATTGATTTGATGGTTGTTTGCTGGAGCATGACTTCTGATAACCAAATCATGTAAGGATTTTTAGTGCGCCGAAAAGGCAAGTCGCGCTTTACGGTGTGATACCATTGGAGTAATTCATTTTGTAAAGTCACACGTGTGGACGCTGTCATCATCTTGAGAAACCTTGTGAAGATAAAGCATCGCCTTTATTTGCGCGCTTGTACTGGAAAAACGTGATCGCAAAAATACAGAATGCAAGAATTAAAAAAATAGAATAATGATATTTAAAATAGCCAAGAGTTCCGAGTGTGGCACCAATACAAAAGCTAAATAACAAAATAAATTGTGAGCGAAATGTTTCAAAACGAATTTGAGAGTAAAAATCGATAAGGCGAATTTTGCTTGAGCGATCATTTATTTTAAAATTAAAAATTTTAAAGAGCTTGGTAAAAAACCAACCGAGAGAAATGCCAATATCAGTTGCCAATCCCGTGATATGAGTTGTCCGGACGTTGACACCCGAAGATTTTCTTAACAAAGCATTTTGCAAGCCCATTGCAAAACTTAAAATACAAGTGTGAAGAGCTTGTATGGTTTTAAAAGGATAGTTAAAAATATGAAAATTTGTGAGCGAATCAACATAAACAAAAAAAATCAAAATTCCTTCAAGTAAAAGAGGTATGAGCGCATTTTTGTGGCGCACCGTTAAAAATCGTCCTTCTAAGAAAAATGCCGTAAACGCTGACCCAAGGATAAAACACAATGTCGTGAATAAAAACAAAAAACCGATGGCAGAATGCCCTTCCGAATACTCAATCACGGCATGCATGGTGTGACCTGAGACATGTGAAACAAATGAGCCAAAAGATAAGAAGGCAACCGAATTAAGAGCACCCGCCACGAAACAGAATAAAATTGCTAACTGATTTAAAAGTTTATTCTCATGTTCACCAAAGGTCATAGGAAAATTTTAGTTGATTGTTTGATTTTTGACAAACAATTCTTTTATATCAGCGTCGGTAATTTTCCACAATTTTTGACAATAATCGCATTGAGTTTCTACGCCTTTTCCATCCATAAAAAGCTCAACCAATTCCTCGTCAGGTAAAAGACGTAATGCGGAGATGATTTTTTCTTTTTGACAACTGCATTCAAGGCGTGGCGTTGTGATTGCTAAAATTTTAATACCATCGGGAAAAAGCTTTTGGCAGATTTTATCAGGATCTTGTGATTCAGCAACAACTTTAGAAAAATCAGCAGATTTGAGATGTTGATTGATTTTTTGCCATTCTGTATCTGGCGTTTGAGGGAGCTTTTCAACCCAAAGCCCTAGTTTTTGTTCAGGATGATCGGGGTTGCAATGAAGTGCGATATAAGAATCACGCTGAAGACTTTGATCGAGGTAATGCTGAAAAGTCGTATTGACTCCAAGGGCAGAGGTATGAATCATGCTTTGATAGAGATCATTGTTCTTTTTGAGGCGAGTGACATGGAGCTCACCTTTAAGAGCGCCATTAAAATGATTTCGATTTTCCGCTGGGAAAATTGCACTTCTGAAGGGCCCTGTGGGAGACACCTCACAATTAATTTGGATTTTAGCTTCTGTTAGTTTGAGTTTATACAAATAGGTTTCTTGATCATCTGATCGGCTCCCTAAGAGAGTGCTGGCAATCATAAACTCGCCATAAACTGGAGCGAGATTATGGGGAACATCATGCAGATTCAGGGACGTTTTTAAACCATGCTCCAATGAAACGATACGAATGGCAAATTGACTTTTAAGATCGGTGGCAATGATAATATAATCTTTTTCCATGGCTCTTTTATGCCATAAGAAAGGTTAAAAAGCACTATTTTATCGCAATAAATTGTTTTAGTTTGGATTTTATGAGGGTTTTTGTTCTAATATATTTATAGTTATAGAAAAGGTTAGGAATTTGACCTTATATTCTGACAAGACTATAGTTAGAATGGATAAGGAAGTTGAGAATTATGATAAAAAATATTTTAAAAAATGGTAATGTGGGTGAAAAATTGCAAGTGAAGGGTTGGATTAAAACCGCGCGTCACAGTAAAGGGGTTTCTTTTTTAGAAGTGAGTGATGGCAGTTGTTTTAAAAATCTACAAGTCGTTGCGACTGCGGATCTTGCAAATTATGACGACGTAGTCACACATTTGTTAACAGGATGTTCAATCATAGCCGAAGGGACATTGGTGGCTTCTCCTGCCAAAGGACAAAGTGTTGAAGTGCAGGCCTCGCAAATTACTCTTGTTGGTGGTATTGAGGCGGACTATCCCTTACAAAAGAAAGCGCATAGTTTTGAGTTTTTAAGAACGGTGGCACATTTGAGACCGCGTACGAATACGATTGGAGCAGTCTTGCGTGTCCGAAATGCCACAGCATTTGCTGTGCATAAATTTTTTCAGGAACGTGGATTTTTTTATCTTCATTCGCCGATTATCACGGCTTCCGATTGTGAAGGCGCAGGCGAAATGTTTCGCGTGTCGACATTGTCGGCGCAAAATCCTCCCAAGTTACCCGATGGAAAAATTGATTTCTCGCAAGATTTTTTTGGACGTGAAGCTCATCTTACGGTTTCTGGACAGCTTGAAGGAGAAATCGGTGCGATGGCACTTTCCAATGTTTATACTTTTGGACCGACATTTCGGGCTGAAAATTCAAATACCAGCCGTCACCTTGCTGAATTTTGGATGATTGAACCTGAAATGGCATTTTGCAATTTGCAGGGCAATATGGATTTGGCGGAGGACTTTTTAAAAACCGTGATTCAGGATGTTCTTAAGGCTGTTCCCGATGATATGGATTTTTTTAATGAGCGTATCGATAAAACCGTTTTGTCAACATTGGAACATGTCCAATCTCAACCCTTTGAACGTGTGACGTATACGGATGCCATTAAAATTTTGGAAACTTCTGGTAAAACCTTTGATTTCCCTGTGAGCTGGGGCATGGATATGCAAAGCGAGCATGAGCGCTTCTTGGCGGAAGAGTATTTTAAAAAGCCGATGATTGTTACAGATTATCCCAAGTCGATTAAGGCCTTTTATATGTATCAAAATGATGATGGGAAAACGGTTCGCGCGATGGATATTCTCGTGCCACGAATTGGTGAAATCATTGGAGGCTCACAGCGTGAAGATCGCTACGATGTATTAAAAAAACGTATCCAAGAAATGGGTTTTGATGAAAAGGATTATTGGTGGTACTTGGATTTAAGACGTTACGGATCTGTTCCTCATGCAGGCTTTGGACTTGGGTTTGAGAGACTTGTGCAATTTATGACAGGCATGTCAAATATTCGTGATGTCATCCCATTCCCACGTGTCCCCGGATATGCGGAGTTTTAAATTCTTAAAACTATTTTTTACCTTTTTTCATATTTTGTGCCACTAAGTGGATCACATCTTCAGCGACATTGGTTCCGGCCACAAAGCCGTGATCGCGATTTCTCAAAAGGTGAATATTTGGATTGGCGTTGTTTCGGAGTGCATGTCTTGGCACCATAACATTATCACGATCACCAAATATAAGATGAAGGCGAGGATCATTTAAGATGTCTTCACGATTAAGAGGTGATTCTTTAAGCATTTCGTTCATCATAGTGGCAAATTCAGGAAAGTTCATATCAAAACGTTCATCTTGAATTTGTGCCAATAACTCTTCTTGTGCATAGTTAGATTGCAAAGAAGCAAAACACCATTTTACTAAATTTTCTGTCGGAAACATGTGGTTTTTTCCTGCAATCATTGACCACGCAGAAAGTGCTTGGAAGACGACACCCAAGTAAGTGAATTTTTCTTTAAGTGTTGGGTAAGGCGCAAAGAGCTGGAGAGATTGAATTCGCGGATCCTTCCATAATGAATGAGTGAGGAAATGCTTTAACCCGACGGTCCCAAGACTGTGTCCCATGAGATGAAGTTGAGCCTTTGGATTTTTGATGAGCATGTTTTCGATGGCAAAATGCGCGTCAAATATGAGATCATCATATGTGACAGAAGAACCTTGTGTTTTACTCGCACCAACACCTGAGGTATCAATGATACTGATCGGCATGCGGGTATTTTGAGCCAAGCGCGTGATGAAATCAAGATATACAGGACCGCGATGAAAAATTCCACCCCAGAAGAGGCCCTGCTGATTTTCATTATCTACCGCTGATGGTGTCACCGTTATGCTTGCCTGCTCATTTCCCAAATCAGTTTGAACAGCATCAAAATTAATTCGAAATTTATTATTATCGTATGGGATAGCAAATTGTGTGCGGATAGAATTATGGGATTTAGTGTCATCGTGTTGAGTATCTATCAAATGGCTAAAATGAGAGGCGTATCCTGCAGGAATCAAAGATTGCGGACTCTGAGGTTTGACTAATGAGAGTTGAGGTGTTTTCATAATTTATGTCGGACCAAAATGTTTAAAAATGACATCTCCTAAAGACATCCTTATTATCGACAGGTTTATCATAAAAGTTGCGTGTTTTTCTAAGAAATATTTTAAAAATTTAATAATCAAATAATATCAGTGACTTGGACTGATTTTTGTGTTTGAATCTTAATAAAATATAAGATACTCTTGAATTAATAAGAAAAAATGTGATGCCAAAAAGTGTCATAGATTTTAATACAAGTGAGGACGTCATGCAAAAGCAAAAGCAAACACAAGATTGGACGAACACAATATTTTTAACGCTTACACCCATTCTTGCCATTGTATTCACCATTTATTATTTTAAAACCTACTCATTGCCGATGGCGACGGGACTTTTGTTTTTCTTCATGGTCGGGGCTTGTGGGTTAGCCATTACAGCAGGATATCATCGCTTATTTTCTCACAAAACATATGAGGCGCATCCTTTAGTGAGAATTTTAGTTTTATTGTTTGGTGCTGGAGCTTTTCAAAACTCAGCCTTAAAATGGAGCTCTGATCATCGTGATCATCATAAATACACCGACACCGAGCGTGATCCTTACAGTATCAAGCAAGGATTCTGGCATGCCCACATCGGTTGGATTTTAAAAAAACCACTCGCTTCTAAAAATTATGATAATGTTCCCGATTTGCAAAAAGACCGTTGGGTCATGTGGCAACACCGTCACATTTACAAATTAGGAGCTCTGGTGGGGTTTGGTTTTCCGGCCTTAATCGGAGCGTTTTGGGGGGATGCTTTAGGTGGTTTTGTTTTTGGAGGTTTGGTTCGTATTGTTCTCAATCACCATTTTACATTTTTTATTAACTCACTTTGTCACATGGTGGGATCGCAAGAATACAGCACACGTGATAGTTCACGAGATAATTGGATGATGTCTCTTTTTACTTATGGAGAAGGGTATCATAATTTTCATCATACGTTTCCTTCTGATTATCGTAATGGCATTAAATTTTATCATTGGGATCCAAGTAAATGGCTCATTTGGGCATTGGCGCAAATAAGGATGGTTAAAAACTTAAAGCGTGTTCCAGAATTTAATCGCCTAGCTTTTAAATGGCAACGCGAGGAATCCCTTGTTCTTGCAAGATTAGCTCAGTTTCGTGACACGGCTAAACATGAATGGCAAGAACGTTTGAAAATAGCTCGTTTGCAATTGCAAGAGTCTTATAATTTATTTTACAAAAAGCGTGAAGAATATCGCCAATTCAAAAAGCAAAAAATGAGTGACTTTGCAACAACGCGCGAATTGAGAATGGCTCAACTCAAACGTGAATTTCTTGAGTCAAAGGCGCGTCTTAATGAAGCTGTCACGGTGTGGCGTTTGTTAAGTAAACAAGCCTTGTATCAAATGAATTGATGCATGCTGAACACTATTAATGCTGATGGCAAGATTTAGAAATTCCTGAGACGTTGCTGTATTTTGCTGTGTCATAGCTCGCGCGCAATCGCTTTGCATTCTCATCAATTCTATTAAAATCTTATTACGATGACATATGTAATGTTACCATGTTTGTTTGAGGCGTTATCTTTAAAATACGACTTTAAGGTTTCATCAGAGCGACACTGCGTGTTTCATTAAAATAATTTTCATTATAATGTGAGCCATAAATATGCATGGATCTTAAAACGCGCTTAACATAATCTCGCGTCTCATCAAAGGGAATGCTTTCAACAAATTCATCGAATCCTAAGTGGCCCATGTTTTTGATCCATTTATTCACATTTCCCGGTCCTGCATTATAGGCCATAATGGCATAAGGAAGGCGTCCTTGGTAATAGTCCGTCATTTCTTTAAGATAAGTCGATCCGAGCATGATGTTGGTTTGTGGATCGTTTAAGTTATAAGCCACATTCAAGTTAACACCTTTGTTCATCAGTTCGCGTTTCATCATCTGGGCTGTGGCGGGCATAAGTTGCATTAAGCCTGTTGCCCCAACACGGCTTTGAATTGTGTTCACAAATAAAGATTCCTCACGCATGATGCCTTCAATGGCTCCTTTTGGCAGATCATTTAATTGATAACCAATTTTAACGGATTCACTGTAAGCCATCGGAAAAAACGCCATCATCATTGTCTCAGTCGGAGGCGTAACTGGACCATAAACATTATTTTCATAACTCTTTGAGGCAACATCGATTGCTTTGCGATAAAATCCCGTCAAAATAAAAAGTTGTGCAAAATATTCAGGGTATTGTGTGATTCGTTCTGGATGGTGGTGGAGGTAAAAACTAAGGGCTTGAGATGACGCCTCTTTGCCAAGTTGTTGTCTCAATGATAAAATTTCATTGTTAAGATCCTCGAGTTCAGGAGGGGCTTGTTTTATAACCCAACGAGAGGATGGAAAGGCATGTTTGACCTGCAATTGATGAGCCGATAAGATGGCATAAAAGGAAAGAGGAAATTTTTCAATAACGTGCTGAAATATTTTTTTGGCTTGGACATCATCTTTTTTAGAATGTGAATTCATGAGTGCTTTGGCCCACCAGTAATGTGCTTTGGGAATCGATTCATCAAAAGAAGGCTTAAAACCCTCAATTTGAGCAAATATTTTGGCAGATTGAGCAAAGTGTTTCTTTTTATAGACTTCAAACCCTTCTTCAAAAATTAAGGTGGCTGTCATATCGCCTTCATTTAATGCTAAAAGCTTTTGGCGATATTCCTGAGCCTTGGCATTTCTTTTGGCCTTTTCATTAATTTTATAGAGTTTGTAGTAGGCGTCATCAACAAGATGACTGGTAGGAAATTTAGTCGCCAAGGTGATGTAATAATTTTCGGCTAATTCAGGAAATGAATTTGTCGACATGGCGCCTAGCCAATACAACGCTCGTTCAGAATACAAGCCACAGGATTGAGTAGCAACATAATGATAAAGTGAGTTCGCTGTGCGCAAATCCAGTCCAGAGATACGATAGCTGGCGCCTCCTTCAAATGCAATTTGACACGTCGCAGGCAATGTGAGCCCTAAGCTTTTAATTTCGTCGAGTGTCATGAGGGGTGCTTTTTTGAATTGACGCTTACTGTAATGGTAATGAAGTAAAAAATATTTATCGTTTGGCGTGAGTTCAACAGGTCCTTCAATGTTGCCATCCAGATGTTTTAATAATATTTCATCCTGGGAGGTATTGCGCTTGAGTTGCTGAGCCACCGAAATTCTCAGATGAAGCCAATCTTTATAGAAGTTTTCGTAAATATCTGAACCCAAGAGCAATTCAGGATCAGGAAAAACAGGGTTGTGAGACAGTTTTCTTAAGGCCTCCGTGAAATTATTTTCTGCGACACTTATTTTGGCATCAATTAATAAGCAAAGAGGCTCAAAGAGGCTTTTATCACATTTAGGCAAGGTTTTACGGGCCTCTTGAGGTCGTTGTGACAGAAGAAAATCTTCGGATTTTTTTAGATCTCTATAGTCATCAACACTTGATTTTGAAAAATTAAAATCAATGTGTTGAGCGGAAGATTCTAGGACATCGGGTTGACGCGCGTGTGAGACAAATGTAAAAAGTAAAAAGACAACTGTAAAACCGATTTTATTTTTTTTCATAGGCTATCTTATATCGAATCAAGAAATGAATGTAAAATCAAGTTAGAATTTAGTTAAGATCTTGAATAAAGAAAAGGTGATTCCTATTTTGTAGTGACGTGATCAATAATTGTTGTCCATTCGGATTGACTAAGATTGGGGGAGGATAGAACGGAAAGATTATTTTTGAGATGGTCTAATGATTTTGTACCGACAATTGTCCCTGTTATGCCGGGAGTCGATAAGACAAAGTTAATGAGCTCAGGAGCGGTGTAGTTTAATTTGAGTTTTGAATCTAAAAGTTGACCTTGCATGAGAGGCACAGATGTGAGGATGGCTATATTTTCTTCATGCGCTGCTTGTAGAATATTCATCGCAGAATTCTTGCCTTGATTCTTGTGGGCAAGCGCTTCCAAGAGGCCTAAGTTTAAGGGGAGTTGAATGGCTTTAAAATGATGGCGCGCTCCTCCTGCCGTTTTGGCACACTGAATGACCTTTTTAAGATCAAGATATTCGGGATGATCTTTCAGCATGCGAAAACCATTCCACGTTGCAAGACCATAAGATTTAATTTTACCTTGAGTGACATTTTCTTCAAAAAGGGCAAAGGCTTGTGTGAGTTTCTCGTAAAATTGTTGCTCAGATAAAACAGGTCGCTCAATTTCAGGATTATGAAGGTAATATAAATCAATCGATTTTACTTTTAGATTTGCCAGACTCAAATCAATTTGGCTTTGCAAAAAACGCGGAGTCATCGCATGGCATCCTCTGACGATATCATCAGGGCTTAAAATTCCGGTATTGATAAAACATTTTAGGATATAATTTTGAAAATCTTCGGGCGTGTTTTCGGCGGGTAAAAATCCGCCTTTGGTGGCTACAAAAATAGGCTCACGCTCTTGTTGTAGGCCAGCGTATTTTCGGAGGGCAAAACCAATGTTTTTTTCACTGCGCTGACAGCGATAGTTAATAGCGGTGTCGACGAGTGTGACCCCCGCCTGAAAGGCGGATACCAATGTGTTTTCAAAATCTCGATCGGTGGCAGAATCACACGCCCCCAAATAGGTGCCAATTGCCAGTGCTGTGATGCGATTATCATTCAAAAGTCTTAATTTATGGGGGTGAAGGGCTAAAGTCATAGAATTCCTTAATACAAATCATGCCATATAAAGAGTAGATTCTTTTTAAGGGTGGGTCAAGGGGGAAAATGGGGGTTTTGATTGTAATTGTTTTTATGTTTTTGAAGGTTACTTTAAACTTTTCTTTATTTAAGGATAACGGCATAAAGTTAAATATGATTAACCGTTGTTTAACGATCTAAAAATTTAAATATATGATATTATTTGTTTGTACTGAGCGTAAGTGTTTTTTTCACTTTGTCGATGTGAATGAACTCCCCCAAAAAAGACACTTGTCTTTAAAGAGCAGAATCGA
>JACCDK010424606.1_pt1 | contig 11076 bp, 9 predicted proteins | sample 7445871 | NCBI WGS metagenome assembly JACCDK01 (sample SAMN15323436, study PRJNA562643) | freshwater metagenome | isolation source: river surface water | place: USA:Blue River Watershed | collected 2017-08-15
ATGTTTTAGATTCCTTATTTCTGCTAAAATATAAATTTTCGTATGCAGAATTCCATTTTATTGAATATAAAAGTAATTTTTTTTCAACATTTTACGGTGAATAGCGCTAAGTAATTGAGAAATAGGCTAACCAATTACTAATTATCTTCTCTCCTGAACTACTCAATATTGATTCTGGATGGTACTGTACAGCCCAAATAGGTAAGAATTTATGAGCTATAGACATAATCTCGCGTTCATTGCTTTCTGCTGTAATTTCTAAACAATCAGGTAAATCATTGACAACCAGAGAGTGATAACGCATCATGGTACAAGGGTTTTCTACGTCTTTGTACATTGGATGATTATTGTGCTTAATACTTGAAGTTTTACCATGCATGGGTCTTTGTGCATGTTGTAATTTTGCACCAAAAAATTCTGCAATAGCTTGTTGACCAAGGCATACACCTAAAATGGGCAACTTGTCATTGAAGTATTTGATAAAATCCATCAAATAGCCTGCGTCTTTGGGTATACCCGGACCAGGAGAGATGATTATACCCTTCGGTTTTAAGCTTATGAGTTCCCCTAAATGTGTTTCATCATTTCTCAATACTTTACATTCATGGCCTAATCGCTCTACTATATCGAGTAGGTTATAGGTGAATGAATCATAATTGTCGATGATTATTATCAATTATTTAGAAAGTACTTGTTTAACCATTTCAGCAATCGACTTTCCATCAGACTTGCCTGCTAATGCTTTGTTCGCTGCACCAATTACTTTTCCCATCTCCTTAACATCTGTCACACCTAATGAATTGACTAACTCTTGAATCGCAGATCTTAGCTCATCAGATGACAATTGTTTCGGCAAAAATTCTTCCATTACTGCAACTTCTTCTTCTTCGATTTTTGCTAAATCTTCTCTGTTTTGTTGCTTATAAATTTCGATAGAATCTTTACGTTGTTTTATTTGCTTTTGAACAGCTTTCACTTCTGCTTCTTCTGATAATTCTTCTGACGCACCCTTCTCAGTTTTCGCTAATAGCAATGCTGCTTTAATCGCTCTTAATCCTCTCAAACGAGCTTCTTGTTTTTGCAACATAGCTTGTTTAATTTCTGCATCAATTTTAGTTATTAAACTCATCTCTATAAATTTTATAAAACTTTATTAATTATGGTTGCTGCCGCTTGTGCAGTTGGCATCACTAAAACATCTTGCACATTTACATGTGCTGGTCTGCTAGCCATAAAATAAATAACATCTGCAATGTCTTTTGCTATTAATGGCTCAAAACCCTTGTAAACATTATCTGCACGCTCTTGATCTCCCTTAAAACGAACAACTGAAAATTCTGTTTCAACAGCACCCGGATGCACTGCAGAAACTTTTATTCCCTTCGTCACTAAATCCATTCGCATCGATTTTGTTAATGAATCAACCGCTGCTTTTGTTGAACAATATACATTACCATTCGGGTAACTTTCTTTACCTGCAATTGACCCTATATTGATGATATGTCCGCTCCCATTTTTAATCATCTCATTCGCCACTATCTTCGAAACATATAACAAACTTTTGATATTGGTATCAATCATATTTTCCCAATCATCTACATTACCATCAAAGAATGGTTCTAAGCCTAATGACAATCCTGCATTGTTTACTAAGACATCAATTTTTTTCCAATCGCTAGGCACTTCTTTCCAAGCATTTTCTAATGCATTGCGATCTCTTAAGTCAAGTGTAATAGAATATACTTTAATAGAATATTTGTTTTCTAGTTCTCGTTTCAACTCAGCTAATCTTTCAGCTCTTCTAGCTATTAAAAATAAATCATAACCATGCTCTGCAAAGATAGATGCAGTTGCTTGTCCGATGCCTGAACTAGCACCCGTCACTAAAGCAATTTTAGAATTTGTATTCATTGTTTTACTCGAAGTATAAGGTGAAATTAACCACTCTTGAAAATAATTGATCTATTGGTCTTGAATAAATATGCGTCTCTTTTTTGAAAAGATCACGCGTACCATAAGAGAATTTTATCTCTGGTGAAAACTTAAAATATTGATAATATAAGTCCCAACCAAAACCCCACTCTAATGCGATATCTTGATTCGTTAATTTTACTTTTCTCGTTGCTTCATCAAAAGGATCTTCGCCCTTTTCTACTTTCTTTTGTGAGATTACATCGAACGAGTACCTTGCTCCTGCAACTACGAAGAAACCAACATTTCTGTGACGAATAGCTCTTACTTTTAAAGTCAATGGAAAGTCAACATATGTGGACTCAATATTACGTATCGTATTTTTTTTAGGATCTGCAAAAGTGTATTTTATTTGTCGATCTACAAATGATAAATATGGAGTAAACCTTAAATCGACATACCTAAACAACAGTACATTTGATACGATACCAATGTTAAACCCTGGTCCGCCTACCGGACGAATTTCATACAATGTATCAGTTAAATTATACTGAGGTTTTGTATAAATTTTCAGATTATGATAATTATAACCAATTGCAAATCCGAATCGCAATGGCTGACGATCATAAGATGGTAAATTCTCTTGAGCATACACTTTCACATTGAATGCAAAAATGCATATCATTATTACTATAAATACTCTACTTAAAATATTGCTCTTATTTTTCAATATAAATTTATTTTATACCAGTGTAGATACTACAAATACCACCACCTAAAATTCTTTGCTTAGTCTGTTTAAATCCTGCTAATTGCAATCGCTCTAAAAAATCTGCACCATCCGGAAAAGCTTTTACCGACTCTGGCAAATACGTATAGGCTTTTGCATCGTTTGAAAAAACTCTACCAAAGAATGGTAATATCTTAAACGAATAAAAATTATAAAATTGTTTAACAGGGAAATTTTTCGGATTAGAAAACTCGAGAATAACCACCTTACCTCCTACTTTTAGTACTCTATTGATGTTACTCAAGCCAGAATCAAGATTCTCAAAATTTCTTACTCCGAAAGAGACCGTAACTGCGTCAAAGCTGTTTTCATCGAATTTCAAATTCTCAGAATCGCCTAATTGTACTTCAAACTTATCTTCTAATTTTCTCTTTTTGATTTTTTCATCGGCAATTGCTAGCATACCTGATGAGATATCGACACCAATGATTTTATCAGGCTTTAAACTTAATGCTTCAAATGCAAAATCTCCCGTACCTGTAGCTACGTCTAATATTTTCTTCGGATGTGAGCTCTTAAGCTCTGCTATTGCTTGTTTCCTCCAAATAATATCTATACCCAATGATAAAAAATGATTCAAGAAATCGTAAGTCTTCGCAATCTTATTGAACATAGTTGCTACTTGCTCTTTCTTAGAATCTGTTTCGTTATACGGTTTTACGTTTGTGCCCATCGCTGCGAATTTAATAAATGTTGAACTAGTACAATAATTTAATGGAATAATAAGCCAATTGTTTGGCAATTTTTATTTATTTGTATGATAATTATGGCAAACATTCTACTATTACACGGTGCAATTGGCTGTAATAGCCAGTTACAAGCTATTGAGCAAGAGCTCGGTAAGTATAATCATACGATATTGAACTTGAATTTCCCCGGACATGGAACAGAAGCAGAATGTAGGGAAGATTTTAGTATTGAATTCTTTGAGCAGCATGTAAATCAGTATTTATTAAAGATTGAAGGGCCGGTTTATATTTTCGGATACAGTTTAGGGGCTTATGTGGCGATGCGTTTGGCTTTGCAACATCCGCAGAAAATAAAAGGGATTATGAGTTTTGGGACAATACTCGACTGGACGAGCGAGCAAGCAGATAAGCAGATTGCACAGATAAACCCAGACAAGTTAAAAGCGAAAGTGCCAGCTTTTGTTCAGTACTTAGAAAAATTACACGGCGAAAAATGGGAAAGTGTATTGTACAACACGCATAAACTTTTAAGAAGATTAGGCGATAAGGCTTTGTTAAATAACGACTCATTTAGTCAATTAGAAATACCAGTAATTGTAAGTGTGGGCGATAGAGATGCGATAGTTAGCATCGATGAAACATTGAATGCATACAGACATTTAAAACAGGGTACAATGATAGTTTACCCGAATACTGCACACCCTATAGAGAAAGCAGATCATAAGAGAATAGCAGAAGATTTTTTGAAAATAATTTCATAAAAAAAGGGCCAATTAAAATTGGCCCTTTTTCTTTATTTCATTTTCATCACCTTTTTGGTGATTGATTTTTGTTCACTATTAATTCGTAAGAAGTAAACGCCATTACTAAATTCATTCATGTTGATTTCAGTTTGATAAGTCAAATCAGTTTTATCAAAAGATTTGCTATAAACTACCATACCAATTTCATTCATTAGAGTAATTTCTGTTTTACCAGTGTACTCATCTTCAATGAAGATATTTAATTGATCGTTTGCAGGGTTCGGATAAATATTTAAAACATTTAAGTTTAATTCATTTTCGATACCTACAAAGAATGGAACTTCTAATTCATTTGAAACATTAGAAAAACCTAAAGCATTTTGACATTTCACTCTGAAGTAATAAGTATTACCTGCTACTAAATTCGTAGATGTATATTGAGTTGCACTTGCACCTAAATTACCTACGATAGAATAAGAAGTATTATTATTATCTGATCTCTCTACTTTGTATGCTGTTTCGTTAGTTGCATTGTCTGTCCAGCGAATCGTTGCACCACCAGTACTCACAGATACCAATTGTAAATTACTTGGAGCAGCTGGTAAGCCACTAGTAGTAAATCTAATAATTGGAGAGTAACCAGCGATACCGCAATCGTTAGCCGCTGCTACTCTTGCAAAGATTTTAGTGTATTGCAACATACCACCTGGTACTACAAATGAAGTAGCACCTTTTACTAATGTATCTAAGTAAATAGTATTAAAGTTTGTATCAGTAGATAATTCTAATTGATATGCTGTAGCGTTCGTTACAGCTGACCAAGTGATCGCAATAAATGGAGTTACATTTATTTGTCCGTTGTTAGGCACTGAAATACCCGACAATGCAGTAATTGGCGTAGAAGCAGTGAACGACAATGGAGTGTTTTTAAATTTAACACCATCGTTAGCATTTAATGTAAAACTTTTTACACCTGCAGTAACTGCAGAACCTAATCTAACGACTAACAAAGCAGTATCATTTATCGATATAGAATTCTTAGTGAAACTAGCTGTAGCGCCAGCTGGTAAAGTACCAGTTGATAGATTAACGTTACCATTAAAGCCAGCGATCGGATTAAGAGTGATGCTGTATACTGCAGAATCAGGACTACAGATAGGTCTAATTACTTGAGGTATAGCATTCACAGAAAAATCAGCACCACTAGGATTTAAAATTCTAATTTGTGCATTGTTGATGTCAAAGAAAATGTTTCCTATTGCTTCAACTTTAATTCTTGCAGTATTAGAAGTTTGGCTAGGTATATCTACTAATTCATTACCATCATTTAATGTTGAATCAGCTAATATGATTGGGAAAGTTAAGCCGTTATCTAATGAAAGAGAGATACGAACAAGAGAACAGTTGATCGGACTTACATTAGTATTAGCAACGTTCCATAAGATTGTTTCTTTAGAACCAGCGATAACAGTATCAGTGGTATTGAACATAGCAACGTTGAACGGACCAGCAGCAGCAGTAACACTGATGCTCATTTGATCATATCCTGTTGCGCCAGCTAAAGCTTTATTATCTCTAACTGTTAATCTGAAACTCATGTTTCTAGTGTAGTTAGGTAAACGTTCACCTTTAACAGCAGCACCACTTAATATATCATTCAACTTCGGAAATAATCTTTGTCCGCTTTCTACCGGAGGAAAAAATCTAAACAAAGGTGAGTTACCTACAGTACTTGCTGGGGCACCAGCCGGACCTAAGTCCATTTGCTCCCAAGAGTAAGTTAATGTTGTATCACCATCAGGGTCAGTAGCCGTACCATTTAAAACAAATGGAGTGCTAATTGGAATAGTATAATTTGCACCAGCTTCAACAACAGGTGGATTATTTAAAGTTTGAGTAACAACTGGACATGTATTGGTATTGATGAAAGCATTGATTTGATCAATACTTGCAGTATGGAAATACGGGTCAGAGTTAGGGCGAATATCATCAGCACCACAGATACCAGCATAAGCCATAATAGTTGTACCACTACCCGGTTCGTAAGCTGTACCAGCACTTCTGTTACCACCACCACATGAACCAGTTTGCGAATTGAAAGTATGCGTTGCATCAAATTGGTGTCCCACTTCGTGCGCCACATAATCTATATCAAATGCATCACCCACTGGGTTTGGTGAACCTGTAACACCTCTTGCTTTATTACCACTCGAACAAACAACACCTAAACCTGCGATACCACCACCACCGGTACTAAACACGTGTCCGATGTCATAGTTCGCACTACCTATACGTGCAGTTACTGTAGTTTGATTTTGGCCTAACATCGTAGCACCATCAGTATTATTATAAGGGTCAGAACCAGCTGATAAAAATATTAAAGTATCGTTGTTAGCAATTAATACCATTGTAACAGCAACATCTAATTCATAAACTGAGTTTACTCTATTGACAGATGTTACCATTTTAGAAAGTACTTGAGATTTTGTAGGTGAACTTGAACCTGTAGCAGCTACAGCGTATTCACCTGTACATGCTAATGCTAATCTATAAGTTCTGAATTTAACAGCAGCTGCACCTTTATTGCTAGTACTTAACTGTGCTAATCTTTGTTCTCTTAAAGAAATAGATTCTTCAGTGTCTTCAGTATAACAAGTAAAAGAATTATCATTTTCTAAATCTCTACCGTAGTAAACGATATAATTTTCTTTAGTGTAATTGTTAAGAGGGTCGATGAAGTATCTGCCTTCTGGACTTACAACCATTGCATTGAAGCCGAAGTCACCGATATCAATTTTCACAACTGAACCTGACTGGTCTAAGCTAGTACCAGTAAAGCTTTTGATGTGAGGATATTTGTTGGCAAGAGCAGCTTCCATCACTGGAGTTTCTTTGATAACAAATCTTTCTGTAGAACCATTTGGCATCGGCAACATAATTTCATTTGCACTTGCAGATTTGTTAGAAGAGTTATTAGCTACTTCAAATAATTGTTGATTGATAGCGAATACATCGATCTTCACTGAACGAAATTTGCTAGGCATTCTACGTTCAATTTTTAAAGAGCTAATGCTCGCATCTTGGTTTGCATCTTTCCACCAATTGTTAGCGGCAAAAGTTAGTTCTGAATTAATCAAAAATAACAAGGTTGAAACCGTAAGTAGTTTTAGTAAATATTTGAATCTCATTTGAATTGTTTATGGGCCTAAATATAAATAATATTAAGCCTTAGAAGCAATAATCGTGCTATAAATGAGATAATCTTACAATTTATTGATAATTGATAGAATATACTATCAAAGCATAAAACGCAAATAAAATATACTAGTAAGCTTCCTTTTCGGCAGGTTGAGTATTCTTAAAATCATACATTTTTAAGAAAGACTTTCCTAATCTGGTCGCCAAATTTGGCTCATAAGTCGCCCCTTTATCGAATGCGATGATAGTATTAAACTGGGTAAAATTAGTTTTTAGCATTGCACTATTGGCTGCATACTGTAATGTAAAAGGTTTAGTAAGTGTCTGCGGAAACAGCAAAACTCTCTTCGTACTTTCAACAGTATTTGTGCGCTTCACATCAATTTGAGTAAAGTTAATCGTGATGGTTTGTAATTGATCTTTATAACATGATGAAGCAGCATCTGCTTTTACGTGTAAAATTAATTGATCATTTGCATCAAAACTTGCTGCAGTAACAAAATACTCGCAATTATTTTTATTCGCTAAACTAGAGGTGATATAAACGATAGGTTTATATTTTAAAATTTTCTCGAGTATCCATGTTTTTGTTTCTTCGAGCGTTGGCTCTTTCACTACCTCTACAACTGGTGCAGGTGGTGGCGTAGGCTTAGGCATCACTTTCTTTACTGGCTTACGTCGCGCCTTGTTCGGCGTTTGTGCGATTGCAACATCCGAAGAAATAAATATGAATAAACTGATGATAATAATTCTAATCATTTTAATAAGCTAATAATTCAGCGATTACTTGTTTTACTTTTTCTGCGTTTGGTATCATAGTTGCTTCAAGCGTAGCATTTAAAGGTATTGCAGGCAATACTTCTGATCCGACTACACGAACAGGTGCATCTAAAACTTTGAAACATTCAGATGAAATTCTACCTGCTAAAGCTTGTGCAAATGAATTGTGCACTGGCTCTTCGGTTAATACTATGCAACGATTGTTTTTTGCAACACTGTTTTTGATGGTTTCGAAGTCGATCGGATTGATAGTTCTTAAATCAACGATCTCTACTCTATCATCAAAATCTTTTGCAGCATTTTTTGCCCAATAAACACCCATGCCATAAGTGATGATGGTAAGTGTGCTTTCTGTATTAGAGCTTGTAGATTCTTGCACCATACGAGCTTTGCCTAATGGTATAATATAATCTTCATCGGGCTCTATGGTTTTTGCATCTTCGGTGCCTTTTATTTTTGACCAATACAAACCTTTATGTTCTAACATCACAACAGGGTTCGGGTCGTAATAGGCAGCTTTCATCAAGCCTTTTAAATCTGCACCCGTTGAAGGGTAACAAATTTTAATACCTCGGATGTTTGCTAACACCGACTCTACCGACGATGAATGATACGGACCACCGCTACCATAAGCACCAATAGGTACTCTGATGATTGCACTCACTGGCCATTTACCATTTGATAAATAACATGAACGTGCAACTTCTGTAAACAACTGATTCAAACCAGGCCAAATGTAATCGGCAAATTGTACTTCAACGATTGGCTTTAATCCGACCGCCGACATACCCACTGTACTACCAATTATAAATGCTTCTTGAATTGGTGTATTAAAAACTCTATCGTTACCAAATTTCATCGCAAGTGTAGCAGCTTCTCTAAACACCCCTCCTAAACGTGCTCCTACATCTTGTCCGTATAATAAACACTCCGGATGTTTGTCCATCAACTCTTGCACTGCAAACAATGCTGAGTCAACCATCACCGTAGCTTGTTTACCTGCGGGTTCACGCTCACCTTTTTCTTCAGAGACAGGTGTTGGAGCGAAATCGTTTGTGAATAAATCTTCTGGTCTAGGATCTTCGGCTGCTAAAGCTTTTTGATAATCAGCTTCAACTAATTCTTTTGCTTCTTGTTCTAATTTATCTAGTATCGATTCTTCGATACCATTTTCTAATAATTCGATTTTAAATTTCGGGAATGGATCACGCAATGCCGCTTCAACTAAATCATCACGATACCATTCTTTACGAACACCAGATGTATGGTGATTTAACAATGGAACTTTTGCGTGTATTAAAAACGGACGACGTTCTTCACGAATGGTATTGAATACTTCTTGTATAGTTAAGTACGATTGAATGAAATCAGTACCATCGATACTACGCACTTCCAATCCTTTGAAACCCTGCGCATATTCATTTGCATCCATCGCACGAATCTCTTTTGCATTCGCTGAAATGTCCCATTCATTATCTTGTACTAAATAACAAATTGGTAATTTCTTTAACACTGCCATTTGAAAAGCTTCTGCCACTTCGCCTTCGGTTATACAAGCATCACCTAATGAACAAACTACTAATGGAGCTTCTTCGTTGGTATTATTTAATCCTAATTTTTCTTTGTATTGCATACCCATTGCGACACCAGTAGTAGGTATAGCTTGCATACCTGTTGCTGATGATTGATGAGGAATTTTAGGCATGTCATCACGCTTCAAACTAGGGTGAGAATAATAAGTTCTACCACCAGAAAAAGGGTCATCACGCTTAGCCAATAATTGCAACATTAATTCATAAGGTTGCATGCCAATACCTAATAACATTGAATCATCGCGATAGTAAGCAGATAAAAAATCTTGAGGTTTTAATTGCAAAGATGCCGCAAGCTGAATAGCCTCATGACCGCGTGATGTTGCATGCACATACTTCGCTGTCACTTCTTTATTCGCCTCATATAATTCAGTCATTGCTTTAGCGGTGCACATGAGTTGCCATGCCTTCAACAAGACTTCTTCAGATATTTCTACTTGTTTGGTGTTCATTTTTTTATTTAGTATTGCGTACTGCGTATTGAGTATTGCGAGAACGCTTTTTTGTTTATTGTGCTAAATTTTTAAATAACATTATAATTCATCCTACATCCTTCATCCTTCATCCTACATCCTACATCTTACATCATACATCCTAAATTATTTAGATTTGAATTTTTCAATCGCTTTCACCGTAAAATCAGAAAGCACCAACTTCCCACTCATCTCTGCACGTTCTATTAATAACTGATCCCAATTATCAGTGCCTGTCCAGGCTGCTTTCTTTAAAAGCATCATAGCTTCTGGATTCGATTTCGATAATTTATCGGCTAATGTATTGACAGCTGTATCTAGCTCTTCAACGCTTGAAAATATTTCTGCGTATAAACCTTTTTCTCTTGCCCAATCTGCAGATTGCCATTCAGTAGCATTGATAGCCATTTGACAAAATGCTGAAGAACCTACTTTGCGTTCAACTGCGGGTCCGACTACGAAGGGACCAATACCTACTGCCAACTCACTTAATTTAACCGATGAAGTATTCATGGCTAAAGTATAATCTGCTGCCGATGCTAATCCGACACCACCACCCACTGCCTTACCTTGCACTCTTGCGATAACAAATTTCGGAGCTTTGCGCATCGCATTAATTACTCCTGCAAAACCAGAGAAGAAATGCTTGCCAGTAGCTAAATCTTTGATGGCAATTAATTCATCAAAGCTCGCACCAGCACAAAAAGCTTTTTCGCCTTCACTTTCTAATATAATTACTTTTGCTTGTTCATCTTGACCAGCAGCTTCTATTTCAGCAGCTAACTTTCTTAAAATTTCACCAGGTAATGAATTACTCTGTGGGTGAAAGAAGATCACTCTTGCAATACCGTTTTCTGTTATTCTTTTTACAAATGCAGTACTCGACATATTTTTTTTGCC
>JACCDK010413448.1_pt1 | contig 11070 bp, 10 predicted proteins | sample 7445871 | NCBI WGS metagenome assembly JACCDK01 (sample SAMN15323436, study PRJNA562643) | freshwater metagenome | isolation source: river surface water | place: USA:Blue River Watershed | collected 2017-08-15
GGTACAATTAAGTCTTCAAACTTATGTACAGAGATTATGGAATATACCAGCAAAGATGAGCAAGCTGTTTGTAATCTTGCCTCAATTGCAGTTAATCAATTTATTAAGTTTCCAGAAAAGAGATCACTAAAACAGCGTAGAGCCCTTGCTGAATATGATCACCAGGCTCTTTATGATGTTACATATCAAACTACGCTTAACCTAAATAAAGTAATTGATATTAACTTCTATCCAACTCCAGAGACCAGAGCTTCTAATATGAAGCATCGTCCAATTGGAATTGGTATTCAAGGTTTAGCTGATACTTTTGCAATTTTAGGTTTGCCTTTTACTTCAGATGAAGCTAAAAAACTAAATGAAGATATTTTTGAAACAATTTATTTTGCTTCAATGAAAGCTTCTGCTGATCTTGCTAAAAAACTTGGAGCGTACGAATCATTTGAGGGTAGTCCGCTGAGTGAAGGTAAATTCCAGTTTAATCTTTGGGGATTTGAAGATTCTCAACTTTCTGGTAGATGGGATTGGAATTCTCTTAGAAAACAAGTTATGAAAACTGGTGCGCGCAATTCACTATTGCTAGCTCCAATGCCAACTGCATCAACTGCTCAAATTATGGGTAATAATGAAGCATTCGAGGCATTTACTTCAAACTTGTATACTAGAAGAACCCTATCTGGAGAGTTTGTTATTGTTAATAAGCACTTAGTTAGAGACCTAGTTGAATTAGAATTATGGTCTGAAAACCTAAAGAATAGAATTATTGCAGAAAAAGGTTCAGTTCAAAATATTGCAGAGATTCCAGTTGAAATTAGAGAAATCTACAAAACCGTATGGGAACTAAAACAGAGAGAAGTAATTGATATGTCAGCAGATAGAGGTAAATTTATTTGCCAATCTCAATCTCTTAATCTGTTTATTAAAGATGCGAATGCTGCAAAATTAACCTCAGCACATTTCCACTCTTGGAGAAAGGGCCTTAAAACTGGAATGTACTATTTAAGAACAGAATCTGCAGTTGATGCTATTGCTGGACTTGGAGTAGACTCTGCTGCACTAAAGCAGTCTACTCTAACTGCTGAACAAATTCAAAGTGATTTGGTTTGCTCTCTTGACAATCCAGACGATTGCATTGCCTGCTCTTCTTAATAAATAGAATAAAGGCTAATATTATGCTTAAGAATTTCAATTCCTGGTTAAATGAACAAGGTGACCCAATGGCTGCCGATCCTGCTGCAGCTGCTGCCCCTGCTCCAACTGGAAAACCTGATAAAATCCGAGCGATTTTAATCTCAAATCCAATTGGTTCAGTTGATAAGCCTGGAGATATGACAACTAAGCAGTTTAATGAATATGTTCTAGACTTAACTCGTGTTAAAGAGTGGATTTCTAACAATGCAAAAGAGTCAGAACAAGATATTTTAGACTATTTAGAAGGTAAAGATATTGAAGTTAAAGATGTTCATAAAAAATTCACAAAAGCAGTTCAAGCTGATGAATTTGGAAAAGCTCAAACTGTAATTGATGTAGATTTTACTAAAGATGGTGAACCTACTACAAAAGACATTAACTTAATATTTTTAGCATAATGCAGCTTAGCGAACTTTCACAAAATATAACAAACGATATCCTTCGGTTAATTCAGCAAAATGTTGGAAAACCCGAAAGATATCGTTCTTTTGATTTGGAATATAAAGATCCAATTTATTTTGACTTGAAGGTTAATATTAAGATTACAGATACCTTACACCCAACTCGTGATCTATATTTCAAGACTATTCCATCTGAAGTTTTAAAATTTGAAAAGTTTGGATTTGCAATAGATGGAGACTCATTTGGCGGAGATAATGAAGATGGAGCTGAAATTGAAATTTCGGTAGCAGTTGATCAAACTCAAATTAATTCCCCAAAACTACAGGCCAGAATTCTTGATGTTGCTCGCCATGAAGTTGAGCATATAGTACAAAGAGGTCCTAATTTTTCACAAGACCATAAAGTTAAAATACCTAGACCCTTAACTAGAGAAATTGCAAAATCTGATTATCGATATTTTATCCTAAGTGATGAAATACCTGCACAGGTTAGAGGTCTTGCTGAAGAAGCTCGTCACTCAGGGCAAACTGTTAAAGAGTGTGCAATCGAATACCTAACCCCATTTTTAGAACTAGGTTTTATTACTCGGCCTCAATTAGAAAAAGTCCTTTCTGTTTGGGAAGCATGGTCGACCCAACATAATATAAAATTCACGTAAAACTTTGGCTGTTTATTAGGTAAAATATCTATAATAAACTTAAAAAACCAAAGTAACAATGGATTTATTCAATTTAAACACAGACGACTTTACCGCCCCTAAAGCTGGCACCGCACGCAAAGTAGACGAAAACCTCTACAACCCTGGCCCAGATCAGGCACAAAATGGAGTATATCGCTCCGTTATCCGATTCATTCCTTGGATTGGAGACCCATCTAAAAGTAAGTACAAAAAGTACTACGCTAGAATGACTAACCCTTTGACAGGTGAAAGATTTACAATCGATTGCCCTTCTTCATTAGGTAAGTCTTCAATTCTTTGGACTCTTGATTTGGAACTTCGTAAATTAGCAAATGAAGAACCAGAAATCGTAAAAGAGATTCAAAAGAATTTCATGAGAGCTTATAACTATTACTCTCTTGTTTACATCAAAAAAGATCCTCAATTTCCACAACTTGAAGGAAAAATCAAAGTGTATAGCTTTGGCTACAACATTGATAATTTGATTCAACAAGAATTAAGCCCAGAAGCAGAATTGATGAATATCAAGAAAATCAATCCTTATTCTATGCTTGAAGGAAAAGATATGGTTCTTGTAGTAAAACGTAAAACTAAGAGCTGGAGAGATTACTCTTCTTCTAAGTTTATGTCAGAAACAAGTCCTCTGATCTTGAAATTAGATGATGGCCGTGAACTTCCAGTAAATGGTGAAGAAAAAGTTCAAACTTATGTAAAAGGTTTCTTGGAGAAAAACTCACCAGATTTGAGTCAGTACTTCTACAAAGAATGGTCAGATTCTGATTATGAGAAAGTTGCAGAATTTATTAAGGCAATTATCCCTCATAAATCTATCTTGGATGCAGTTTTGGCAAATACAAGAGATGAAAAGATCAAACCATATTTTGCAGCAATTAAATCAGCTCAACCTGTAAATAGAGTAGTAGCAGACGATTTAGATTTTGCTACACCATCCAAACCAATTTCAAACAATGCATTTGACGATTTTGATGCACCAGCGCAAGCACCAGCTGCTCCAGCTAAGGTTGCACCATCGAATGACTTTGATGATTTGTTGGCTGATCTTTAATCTTTAAAATAATTTAAATACATGTCACAAGAACAAGTAAATACTGAGGAAACTGTTCAGCAAGAAACTCCTAAAACCTATCTATTATCAACCATTTCTTACACAGATAAGGCAGATTACGATAAGTTTTTAGAAAACCTGTCTCCTGAACATGCACTAATTGTGCTAATTTCTGCCGCGAACCACGGCCAACTTAAAGGTGCATATAATTTGGATGAGGCTGAACTTATTGCAAAAGCAATTCGTCGAATTACTCCAACCGCTGCACAAGAAGAAACCACTGCCGATGCAGTTGCTCCTAAAAAAGCAAAAGCTTCTGTTAAAAAACCTAAATAATGAATATAGTAATTGATGGAAATGCTTTTCTTAATGTCTCCGCTTCGATTGTCAAGAATATGTTACAAAAAGACAAACGAATTGGTGAAAAGTACTTTGTCAATGATCTATTGGATGACAGCAAGTTCTTGTTAAAACAACAAGCCGCTGTTTCATTTAGGAATTTTGTTATCAACTACTTCAGCTCCATTGTCTCTCCTTTTAAGGGCAGCACTGGAGCTGTTTTCTTCGTTTTTGATTCTAAAAGCTGGCGAAAAGAATACATTAAGCAGTTTTTTAAAGAGGATGACAAACAAGAGGGCCAGTTTGAATACAAAGGAAACCGTAAATACGACGATAAAATCTATCTCTTTTTTGAACTTTTTCAAAATGAAATTTTGCCAGATTTAAGAGAAATGGGAGCAACCTCTGCTAGAATTCTTGGAGCAGAAGGCGACGATTTAATAGCACATATTGTTGATAACTTTAATGGAGATATTTGTATTTGGTCAGTAGATAAAGATCTAATCCAATTGTTAGAAAGCGGCAATCGCTCAGTTATATTAGTTACTCCAAAAATGATGACTAAGAATAAACGCGTGTTTGTTGCACATAAAAAACAAGAAGATAAGCCAATTGATATTTTTAATTTTGAATCGGCGGTTGATAATTCAAACCTTGATGAAATCCTTAGAGAATTTACTCAAAGAGATTTTGTTAAGTATGAAGTTGACCCAGCTGAAGAATTAATGTTAAAGATATTAGGTGGCGATGCATCTGATGCAATTCCTAGAGTCCATCCAAAGATGACAAAGTCTAAGATTGAAGCAGTAATTTCTACCCTAAAAAAGAACCAAGGCGATTGGTCGGTATTGGTCCATAAGTTAAGAACCAACGATCCATATGTAAAAGACATGATTGTCGAAGCTAGTACTAAAGAACTTAAATTAGCTTCCCAAGAGTTACAGGATCAATTCAGAAAGACTTTAGACTTTAATATTAAGATTATATGTCTATCAATAGATCATGTCCCTGCTAAGCTTTCTGGTTCAATCCGAGAGTCCTTTGATTTTAACTCAATAAAGAGATTCGACATTAACTCATTTAAAAAATATCATTCTTCAAAATGAATTCACCAATAATCCCAATTTACGATCGAGTGGTTATTAAACCAGACGAGCAAAACACAAAAACTGAAACAGGTATCATTCTTCCACCTGATACTAGAAAACGCTCTAATAGTGGAGTAGTTATTGCAGTAGGAGGTGGAATGGAAAAACCTATTCCATTGGCACCGGGTGATAAAGTAATTTATCAACGTCACGCTGGATTAGACATGCAGTGGAATGGCGAAACCTATTTAGTGGTAATGGCACATGAAATTGTTGCTAAAATTGTCGCAGATTCAGTTCCAACTTTTGTTGAGCCTGGAGAAAGATAACCTAATTAGACTTCATAAAAAAAGCCGCTTTATGCGGCTTTTCTTGTTTATAGAGAGTTTTCTTATTAGAAAGAAGGAATAAATCCAGTTGCTTCTGAGGCAAGACCTCCACCAGCTCTTGTAATTGTAATACGGTTGATGAATTTGTGAATACCTCTTGGGAAATCTAAGAATACATCGATAATTGCTGAGTTTGCAGATAATACTTCTGGTCCGTTATTAGTCGAATCAAATACTACTGTGTAGTTTGCAATACCTTGTGCATTTTTAGCTCTTTCTAAGTAACCTTCAACTAAAGTTTTGATTCTTAGACGAGTAATCTCATCATTGAAGTCAAATAAGAAGTTGAATAGGATTCTTTCGATATCTTTTTCAATTGTTGCAAGAGCTTCTCTAACATGAGTATTGTTAAGAGCTGAATTAATTTTTTGATATGCAGTATTGTTTGTAAATACCATAATACCAAAACCTCTACGACGAACGATTAAGTTAAAACCGGCTGGTTCTAAGTAATCTCTATCTTCTTGAGATAATTCATATTCAACGTTAACAATTTCTGGATCACCTAAGATACCATTTTTACCGGCTACGATTGAGAAAGGTCTTCCAGCTTCAAACTTATTCATAAATGCATTTGCAACGTATGCTGCAGGTGGAACTGATTTATTTCTACCATTATCATTTACAATTAAGTTAGGCATAAAGTATGCAGCATAAGATGCCATAGGAACTCCATTAACCTCTTCATCTACAAATCTAAATGTTGTAGTTGGGTTAAGGTCTAAGTTACCACCATCTGCAATGTGCTTAGCTGAAACTAATTTTGTAGTTGCATCAGCAAAAGATGGTTCAACTGAAAGCTCTAATTGTCTGTATGACGGAGAATTTAAGATTGCTAAACACTGTCCATTGTCTGCAGCAATTTTTGCTAAGTAATATTTAGATGAACCAGAAATATCACCTTCATACGTATCAATAATGTATCTAAAATCTACAGCTTGACCTTCGGCCAAAGTACTTGCAATATTAGTATTTTCGTATAACCAGCCTAAGATATCGGCTTGTCTAGAAGCAGTTCCATTAGGAAGTTGAGCATCTCTCATTACAAATCCGCTTAACTTAACGCCTTTTGATGCAGTGATGTAGTTTCTAATACCTTTATGGAAGATGATGTTTGTATCAATATCAACTCCAATAATAGTTGCATCGCTTGGTACTAAAGTTGTAACTACGAATTTTTTGTATGTTTTAGCAGTAACTGTAGTAAACGCTGCAACTCCAGCTTTAGTGAAAGTATAAGTTCCACCGCTACCTGCAGTAGTTGCATTTGATAAAGTCAATATTAAACCACTTTTATTTGTTACTGTAGTATTAGGCGCAATACCTGTACCAGATACTGTACATCCAACCACAATATTTGCATTTGCCGCACTAAGCGTAATTGTAGTATCTCCAAGAAGGAATGCATCAACTGCAATTCCAGTTTCATTAACCGCAGGTACAGCTGGAGTAACAACTGAACTTGTTGTAATTTCATCTGTTCCAGCAACTGAAACGATTTTTAAGAATCTTGAACGACTTGCTCCATTTGCTTTAGCTTTAACATAGTGGTTAGGCTTAACAAATTCAGCAACTTCAGCTAAATAAGCAGCATTGCTTGCAGTTACAGTCGGTGAAGCATTTCCTATAGTTACAGACGTTGAACTAAGAACTTTCATCTCAATTTTATTAAGGGCAGTTTTAGTTGTAGTAATTTCTGAACCTACATTATTTGCTGTCAATTCAGTTGCAAAATCAAATACCTTTGTCGTTGTATTTGTTCCATGAATATCTAGTGATAATTTAACAAATGTATCAACTGCAGTAATAGTTGGAATGGTTGCGCTTTGATTAGTTAGAGCAACGTTATCAAAACATTTAATTTTAATATAGCTCTTAGTTACTAAGTTAACTACTTCAGTAAATCCTGATTCAATTTTAACATATTTAGAAGCAGTTGTTCCACCCTGTGTAGTAATAAATCCATTACCAGTTACGATAAATCCATCATACCATGCTTTGTAAAGTTGAGTACCTTCACGTGCAATGATAATTTGGTTACCGTTTTCAGTTACTACTCTACATGCATCTGATGCTCCAGTTGTAACTTCAAATACTGCAGTGTTTTTAACTGGCGCTTTGTAACCAAGAACATCTAACTTAGCGTTAGCATCTGTATAGTCTCCAGTAAAACCATTATCAATAAAATAATCTTGATAATCTGCTGCAATAAGGTCCATATAACCATGGCCAGCTAAATCGATTCTGTGTGAATCCATAGAAGCATTTGCAAATGCAGTTTCAAGATCAATTAATTCAATTTTATTTTCATCCAGTGCACAAAATAATTCAGTTTGAGAGAATAATCTGTTGAATACTCTATCAATTGAAATATCTGCGCCAGATGCATCCTTAAACTGAGGAATAATTGATCCATTTACTCTTGCAATATTCTTAACTTCTCTTAAATTTAAGAAGCCATTAAGTTTAGACATAATTAAACCCTTTTCGTTAAAATACGATTTGTAAACAGGGTCGTTTGCTAGTCTTACATTATCTGTCCAATCGCCTTCTACAGCGATTAACTCGATAATATAGTCAGCAACAATATCATCAGGGTGAAGATAACTAGGAATAGTTACTTTATCACCTCCTGTAACTTTATAATATTCCTTAACTGTTACATCGTATCCGCTAACATCTGCAAGTTTGGCCCAAACTGTAACTGGACGCTTTCCTAAGTTAACAATAGAGAAGATTTTATTGTCGTCTTCTGAACTTAGAGCATTATTTTTAGTTCTGTTGAACTGGTCTTCGTCTGCATACCATAATTTCTGCGTGTTAAAGAAGCTAGAAAGTGGTTGCTCGAATGCTGCTGCTGTAAAATCTGAATTAAATGATGCAGATTCAGTGTTAAATGTTGCAAATGTTACTTTGTCTAATGTATCGTCAGTTGGCAATACGTTCAAAGCATAAACTGGGCCTTTTCTTAGAGCTACTTCTAGAGTTCTATGAAAATAGCTGCCCTTGCTTTCAAGTTTAGTGTCTCTTTCACCATAAACTGCTAGCGCGCTATTCAAATCGCTTAAAGCCACAACAGTATTGATTGGCCCTCTTTTGCTAGATCCGATAATTAATCGACCGGTTCCTAGGGGTAATGCAATGTTTTGACTCTCATCGATTTCGACTGTGTAGACGCCACTTGATTTAAAGCGATTGAGATTTAATTTTTGTGCCATTTCGGTCCTACTATTTTTAAGTTATTTATTTAACTTAGGACTCATGATTTTGGTCTAGATTGTCCTTTGCTATCATTATTTATCATCGTAAAGATCTTAGTATATCTAAGACAGTATAAGAAATTACTAAAAATCCAATTACTCACCATGAATGCAATGAAAAGAACTCCAAAACCTCTATCTAGAGGAGAATTAATTAGATTTATTAAGATTAGAGACGTTAAATCGCCTGAATATGGTACTCCAGGGTCGGCTGGCATAGACTTTTTTGTTCCAAATGACTTTGAGTCAGTAATTCTTGAACCAGGCGAACACATTTTAATTCCAAGTGGAATTCGTGCTAGAATACCTTTACATACAGCTCTAATCGCATTTAATAAGAGTGGAGTTGCTACAAAAAAGAGACTCCAAGTAGGAGCCCAAGTAGTAGATTGCGATTACCAGGGAGAAATCCATCTGCACCACTATAATTGTGGAACAATAGATCAAATAATTTCCCCAGGAGATAAAATTGTGCAGTTTATTTTGACCCCAATTATTAAAGCAAAATTAATTGAGTGTCAAGACGAATCTGAAGTATTTCCAGCCCAATCTGAACGCGGTTCAGGCGGATTTGGTTCCACTGGAACAAATTAATTGGTATATTAACCAAAATTAAGATAAGATGATAATAAGCTCTGAATTTAAACAAGACGATTCTAAACTAGTAGTTTCATATTATGATGAAGCAGGTAATGTTGCATACGCAGTAAAGCATATTCATGATGCTGATCAATTTAATTGGAAACTCACAGGCCGCCCTTCAGAGTATCGAAATTGGGATAACAAGTTTGTTGATAAAAGCAAAAGTAAATGGTTAAGCCGATTCCGAATTGAAGAATTGATTCAAACCCGTTTTTCTGAAGAAGAGCTTGCTCAAATCTATTCTGATCATAATCCTAAGAAATACTTTCTCGATATTGAGATTCAGTTAACTTCAAATGAGTTCCCTGATCCAGCTAAAGCGGCAATGCCAGTAAACCTTATTTCATTTTGTGGTCCAGATAATGTAACCTACATTCTGTCTACTATGAAAAAGCTCGATGATGCAGCTATTTCCAAAATGGAATCAGAAATCAATGAATACTTAAGTGCTCAGGGTCAAGTATTTACAATTAAGTATATGTTCTTTGAAAAAGAAGAAGACTTAATGGCAACCTTCTTTCACAGAATACTTCCTAAGCTTCCTTTTATTACAGGATGGAATGTAATTGAATTCGACTGGAAATACTTGATTAATCGTTGTAAGCGACTTAATATCAAACCTATGGAATCTATGGTTTGCGATAAGCTAATTGGTAAAGGTCAATCACCAGTCCACTTAGGTTTGCTGGATTACCTTGAAGTATTTACAAACCTTAAGCCAATCAAAGTTGTTGAAAATTACAAACTAGATTATATTTCTCAACTTGTGCTTGGAGTAAGTAAATTGCATCATGATTATGGGTCAATGATGGAAGCTCAACAAGATGTTGAAAACTTCGTAAAGTATAACGCGATTGACGTTATGCTTGTTAAATTAATTGAAGACAAATTAAGTCTTCTTGAAGTTGCGTTTGCAATTTCTAAAACTGCACAAGTCGATGTGTCAAAAGTATTTAGTGCAGTGTTTATTACTGAATCCCTAATGTGTCGCCACTTTTTACGTGATGGTAAGAAAATGGCCTCAGATAAACGTGATTTAGCTGAACAAGTAACATATGAAGGCGCTTATGTAAGTAAGCCAATTCCAGGTCACCATAAGTATGTTTCGTGCTTTGACTTCTCTTCGATGTACCCTAACGTTCAAATCCAATTTAATATTTCTCCGGATACGTATCTAGGTAAAATGAAACCTGGTCATGTTCTTAAAGAAGATGAAATTTATACAAAGAATGGAACTCTTTTTACAAAGAAAAAGGATTCAGCCGCTCGAGTTATCTTAAAGAACATGTACGATCGACGTATGAGTATTAAGAGTCATATTACCGAATTAAAACAAGCAGCGAAAAAAGCAGCAAACTAATGATAAAATGGTTAAAAAACAAAATAAACAAATATATGTACGATATTGATGCACTCGCCCAGACTAGAGATTTTATTATGGGCAAAGACTACCAATGGGTAAATACTCCAGATGATACTAAAATTGCAACTGTTACTAAAGTAATTGATGTATTTAGTAGAGGCGGTCTAATGGCTGTAAAATTAGCAGATGGTTCAATCGTAAGTTTAGACGAACTTAATACCAGATTGATGGCAGTTATGGATGGACAATCTCCACTGACTAAAGGAGAATGCCTTTCAATCAGGGGACCTGTTATTGATCCAACTAAATCGGTAGAATCTACTCCTGAGCCTATTGTAGAAAATTCTACACCAGCAAAGGCAGTAATTCAACCAAATCCAAAATCTGCAGGTATCTTTGAGATGTTTGCAACTGAAGAGTCTCTTCTAAATTTAAATTTACGAGTAAATCTTCCTTCGATTAACCTATTGAAGATGATGTACAAAAGCTCACAGAACAAGTCAGAATTTTTAACAGAATTAGCAAATCATATAAATAATCAAATAACAGCAGATCATATTAAAGATGCCTTGCTGAAAAAACTTGATTCTAAATAGTGGAGCTAATTATTTTACCAATTGAAGTTTCGGACTCAGAAAAACTACGAGCAATTTA
>JACCDK010177562.1_pt1 | contig 11068 bp, 10 predicted proteins | sample 7445871 | NCBI WGS metagenome assembly JACCDK01 (sample SAMN15323436, study PRJNA562643) | freshwater metagenome | isolation source: river surface water | place: USA:Blue River Watershed | collected 2017-08-15
CCATCTGATTGCAGGCAGTTTGCCAGTAGTCGCGCACGGTGAAAACGACTGGACTGCAAGGGTTGAACTGCACTCGTTTCGGTTGTGGGCCGAATCTTTGAAAACCCCATGGACGCTCCCTGAGGAGTTTCCAAGAAAACCGTTGAGTCACGCCGCGCCTAAAAGTGAGGAGACTGTTCCTGAACGTAACCTGCGCTGGGCTCGCCTAGAGGCGAAAGAAAAAAAAGTAAATCCCACAACGGGTGTCACGCAGATAGCTCGAGGCATAGCTGAGGCAGAGGGGCTTCCCTTCGATAGGGTGAAGCGGGGTATTCAGACTGGGAGAAAGATCCTTGCGGAACTTACTCGTCAGGGAAACAGATCCAAGGTTCCTGCCTCTCCCTTTGGTTCTTGGCCTGCAGTGCGCCCGGGGAAGAATCGTCGCTGATTTCCCCAGTTCCCCAATCAAGGATCTGCTCGCTGGTGGAAGCTGTTGGGGAAATATCCCGGCTGGACGGGGAAGTTTCCCCGTTCCCACAATCCGTTCCACGTCAACTAAACCAAATGGTGATGTATGGAAGCGGATAACGACTACGGCCACGTACAGAAACTTCTAGAGCAGGCTGTAGCCTTGGGTAAGTCCCTTGGGTCGCAGCACCCCCAACAGCAAACGGACTGCAGGTGGCCGCCACTGCATCTTGTTAACTCCCCGACTGTAGGTACCGAGCAGGCGGCGTACTACATGAGCCGCAAGGGACAGACTCTACGCGAGTGGGCGTGCTTTGATTCTGGTCCACTCCGTCCATTGCGGATAAACGGCCGCCTCGCTTGGCCTGTGACACGGATCCGCGAGCTGCTGGGAGTCTCGCAATGATCAAGGCTGCTGGCGAATCCAGGGCTTTCTGTGAGCTGAGTGGCCGCTTTTTCAAGTTGGCATCCTTGCGAAGACCGGGCAGTTGCAGTCAAGCGGCCTTCATTATGAAAGGTGCCGCCATCAAAGTGCACAAGTCCTGCACGGGAGGTCAGCGTGGATAGCGCTCCAGAATACCTCCGTAAGCCCCCCGCCTACGCTGAGTACGCATCCGACGTCTTGTCAAGCCTGCAATGGCGAATGATGTCGTTTGCAGAGCGGGGGCTATGGGACACGATGCGCAAGGAGTGTTGGGTTAACGGCAAAGTGCCGGCCGATCCTGAACAGCTCAGCCTGCTTCTTAACAAGCCACTTGAGGAGGTCACTCAGGCCCTTTGCGCAAAGGTGCTGAGCTTCTTTGAGCCAGAGGGGGCGTACCTTATTTCCCCAGAACTTGAGATCTATCGAAGGAGTCTGAAAGATAGGCGAGACCGAATGGCAGAAGGCGGCCGTCGAGGTGGGCGAATGACGCAAAAGAACGCGAAGGACTCAAGGTCTTCTTTGCAAGGCACCTCTGAAGCCCCCCTTAAGCCTCTGAGTAGAGATGAATTGAGTAGAGGTGATGTGAGTAAAAAAGAGATGTCTTCAGGAGGTGAGTTTTCAGCAGAGCATAAGGAGTGGCTTGAGGCCTACGATGGCGAACCTGGTAAGACTGAGTACAAGCCATACAGGTCCAATAGGACCAATCGCTACTGAAAGCGCACAAACAACCTTGCAGACGGCAACCCAAAAAGAATCACAAGATGGAGTCCTTGCTCTGAATGAGCTTTCCCCCATCAATACGACGCTCTCAAGATCGGAACTCCAATGAAGTTAAAGATCATCTGCGGCGCTCATGCGCGAAGCACGGGGCAGCCGTGCCGAGCGCAGCCTCTTGCCAACGGTAGGTGTAAGAACCACGGTGGTCTGAGTACAGGCCCCCGGACGCCGGAGGGTCGGCGTGCTATTGGCGATGCGGCGCGCAAGCGCCATCAGATGCGGCGAGAGGCTTCTTTAACTCTCCGTCAGAGGGCTGGTTGAATTGGCTGTTTGAGTAGCTGGGACTCTTTTGGAAGCCATCGCGCATGTGCGTGCGCGTCATGGGGTCTAAGGGCAACCTCCATCCTTTTCGCCTTGGGGCATGGAGTAGGAGTGGCTCACACCCGTCAGTTCGGCTTGTACACAAGGGCCTGCCCGGCACGCAGACGCGTACCACTGCCAAGCCCAGGCACGATGGTGAACCCGGGTGGAGTCAGCATCACGAGGGTTGATCCGTGCTCAAACCATCCCATCTCCTGGCCCTTTCGTAATTTAGCGTCGCACGGCATCTCGGTCGGACCTCCCCACCGTAGATGCAGCAAAACATCCAGGAAGTGCAAGCGTATGCTGGCCACGAGAACGGCAGCGACGGGGATGATCGCGATTTCATGTGGATGCGTGGCATCAAGTCGCATCCGGATCACTGCACGCTCGTTACGGCAAAAGAGTGCCCGCACCCGTGCCAGTGCAATCGGATTGACGTTCCATGTGTCGCCGCTGATGTAGGTGACGTGGTGCACCTGTGCATCGTAGGGGGCGTGGAATCGGTGATACATCGTCGAGGTCAGGCGCAGCGTCAGGTACTGGCCGCCCTCGAAAGCGCGCCAGTCCTGCGTTGGACCCAGCAGGGCTTGCAGGGTGTAGGGCATCCCCTTGGCCTGGAGCAGGGTGTCCCCCTCGATTCGCCCGCATGCTCCCAGGATGGCGTCGCATGGGCTGGTCAGAACGTGCGATTGCATGTCGACAGGGCGGGCGCCCTCGTGCAGTGCTCGTGTGAAGACAGCATGCAGGCTGTCAAAGCGTGATTCCTGGGCATCGCTCAGGTCCAGATCGTCGAACCAGCGCCAAATTGCCACGGCTATGCGTGTCCACCCCCGATGGCGAATCTTGCTCAATCGCCCCATCAGGCGGGTCAGGGCGATCCGCGGGATGCGGTTGGTTAAAAGAAAGTTCAAGTCCTCTTGAGCGAGGATTCGACGTAACGCAGCGAGTTTCACGGCTATTTCATCAATCTTTCAAACAGGTCGACTAAACAAGCGTCATCACAAATCCGATATCACACATGACCGATCCCCTCCTGCTGGCTGTCGCGACTACCGGCGGCCTCTATGCGATGGCCCGTGCGTACCGGCGGCTTCAGTTGTCCCTGGCAAAGCACCCCTCGCTCCTCGGTCACACCCGCATGGCCAAGCGCGTGGCTCGCATCATCCCCGGATATGCGTACGACGAGGCTGCCTTCTTCGGCTCCGACGGCGCACCTGCCGATGTGGTGGCGTTGAGGCGCCAGTCGTTTGCCGCGCTGTGCGCGCATTACGCGGCCCACTATCCACAGTCGGCGCAATACACGGCGCAGGCACGCGAGGCCCTCTCTGACCTGCAATTCACAGGCGCCTACCGGGTGCCTTTCCAGTACAGCCCCTACCTTCGCAAGCATCTGAAGATCGGAAGCTTTGTGCGCGCCTCCACTGGCGTGGAAGTGGAAGACATCGACGGCAACCGCTTTTATGACCTGACCGGCTCCTATGGGGTCAATCTTCTTGGATATGACTTCTACAAAAGTTGCATTGCCGAAGGCGCTGCCCGGGTCGCAGAACTCGGCCCGGTCCTGGGGCAGTACCACCCGTGCGTGATCTCGAACGTGCAGACCCTCCAGCGCATCTCCGGTCTGGACGAGGTCTCTTTCCATATGTCCGGGACGGAAGCCGTCATGCAGGCGGTTCGATTGGCCCGCTACCACACGGGCCGGACGCACCTGGTCCGGTTTTGCGGCGCGTACAACGGATGGTGGGAGGACGTGCAGCCTGGCCCGGGTAACCCGGTCGCCCCGCGCTACACCTATACCCTGCGCGAAATGAGCGAGCGGACCCTGACCGTTCTGCGTACTCGCAGCGACATTGCCTGTGTGGTCGTGAACCCCTTGCAGGCCCTGCACCCCAACGCCAGTGCGCCCGGGGACTCCTCGCTCGTCGACAGCAGCCGGCAGGCTGGCGTGGACAGGGAGGCTTATGCCCGCTGGTTGGGACAACTGCGCGAGGTCTGCACGCAACGGGGAATTGTCCTGATCCTGGACGAGGTTTTTGTCGGTTTCCGCCTGGCCCCTGGAGGTGCGCAGGCGTATTTCGGGCTGCAAGCCGACATGGTGACCTATGGAAAAACCCTGGGCGGCGGGCTTCCGGTGGGCGTCTTGTGTGGACGAGCCGACCTCATGAAACGATACCGGGAGGATCGGCCCGCCGATCTGTGCTTCGCACGGGGCACATTCAATGCCCACCCCTACGTGATGGGAGCGATGAACGTCTTCCTGGAACGCTTGCAGTCGCAGACTGTGCGTGACCTGTACGACGGTCTGGACGCTCGCTGGGGTGCCCGTCTCGTGCGCATGAATGAAGCGCTGCGGGCCGAGGGTCTTCCCGTGCAGGTTGCCGGACTGTCCACGATATGGACCGTGCTGTACACCGAGCCGTCGCGCTACAACTGGATGTTCCAGTTCCTGCTGCGCCAGCAAGGATTGGGGCTCAGCTGGGTGGGGAGCGGTCGGTTGATCTTCAGCTTGAACTACACGGAGGCTGATTTCGACGAAGTGGTCCGGCGTTTCGTCGCAGCGGCCCGGGCCATGCGGGAAGGCGGCTGGTGGCATGCTCAGTCTGGCCTGACCAACAAGGGGATCCGGCGTGGGCTGCTGCGCGAGCTGCTGGCCAAACGTCTGCAGGCCTGACGCGAGCCGGTTCACGCCGGCCCGGGTCTCAGTCCTTGCGAGCGTGATGCATCGGGTCGAGCAACTCGCCGCGCAGCAGCGCCAGCGGCGCCTTGTGGTACATGATCACGTCGTGGAATGGATCGGTGATGATCTTGGTCGCCCAGGCCAGCGCAGGCATCCAGCCGTCACGCAGCCACAGCTGCAGCACTCGGAACACGAGGCCCGCGACGCCCAGTGCCAGCCATGCGATGCCAACATCATGCAACCACTCCTGAACATCGTGCGCCGGTTCAATCAGGCCACCGAGAGAGGGGGCAACCCACAGGGCTGCCGGCAGCAGCACCCAGACGGTCAGCAGGACGGTCTTGCGCTTCATGTTGTAGCCAACTTTGATCGCTTCCTTGTACGCGTCGGTCACCTGGTTCACCTGGTCAAAGCCACGCGGCTCGAAGATGTAATGTCCGGTCTGCCGTGTGACCATCGCGATGCACCAGCCGACCAGCCCGGCCCAGGCCGGTTCCACGAAGAGCAGGGCATAAGCTACGAGGAAGCTAAGCGCGCTCACCAGGTGGAGGCACTGGTTGATGCGGCTATGGTGGTAAAAGCGATGGTCGTCCCAGCGCTGTTCCCGCAATATCTTCAGAAATTCACTCACACTAGGCTCCTTAAGTCTTGGGGCACCAGTCGGGCCGTTCAGGCTTGCATTGCCCGTTCACCAGCTAGCAGCGGATACTCACGGCTTTTTGTGAAATTGACGTGACAGTCTGACACGCTACACGCACTGTCACAGGATTGAGATCTGGTCTCTCCACCATAAGGACATGTCGCAGCAACAGATCCTGGTGGAGAGCCTGAACGGCCATGGCCGGAAGCTGCGACTGGCCATCGTGACCGAGACGTTCCCGCCAGAGATCAATGGTGTCTCGCTGACGCTGTCGCGGATGGTGGAAGGTCTACGGTCATTGGGACACGAGCTAGAGATCATCCGGCCGGCCCAAGCGGTAGATGCCCTCTTGCCGCTTCAGCCCTTCGAGCAGCTCCTGACAAAGGGGGTTCCGATTCCACGTTACCCGGGGCTGCGCATGGGCATGCCCGCAAAACGACGTCTCGTGCGGCACTGGGCCGTGAAACGTCCAGACGTCGTTCATGTGGCGACCGAGGGGCCGCTGGGCTGGTCCGCCGTAAATGCCGCCTTGCAGCTTCGCATTCCCGTCACATCCGACTTTCGAACCAACTTCCACACCTACGCCGCTCACTACGGGGTCGCCTGGCTGCAGCGGCCGATTACCGCCTACCTGCGCAAGTTCCACAACCGATGTCTCTTCACGACGGTGCCGACTGACTCCCTGCGTGAAGAATTGCGTGCCTTGGGCTTCTTGCGGTTAACGGTGTTGCCACGAGGGATTGACACCGCGGTGTTTTCCCCTGAACACCGCGATCCATCGCTACGTACCCGCTGGGGCGCTGGTCCGGATGATCTGGTCGTCCTGTTCGTCGGACGCTTGGCCCCTGAGAAAAACCTCCTCGCACTGTTGCAGGCCTGGGAGACGATTCGCCGTATTCGCTCCGGAATCCGTTTGGTCATCGTCGGCGACGGCCCCTTGCGGCAAGAGCTGAAGGCGTCTTTTCCAGATGCCATCTTCGCTGGGGCGCGGCGGGGTCAGGACCTAGCGGCCCATTACGCAAGCGCCGACCTGTTCGCTTTTCCAAGCCTCTCGGAAACGTTTGGCAATGTAGTCCTCGAAGCCATGGCCAGCGGCTTACCATGTGTTTGTTTCGACCAGGCTGCAGCGGGTTATTTGATGAAAGGCGGCGTCGGGGGTCTCTTGGTCGACCCAATCCGCCCCGCCGATTTCAGCATGGCACTGCGCACACTGGCGGTGGATGCGCGGCGCCGTCAGACCCTCGCAGTCCAGGCGCGGCAAGTCGCGCTCGCCGAGAACTGGGAGGGGGTGATTGCCCGCTTCGAAGCACTTCTTCTGCAGGCGCAAGGTGTTCCTCAGACCCACTCCGTGGGCAATCTCGCCGAGGATGGCCGGGTGTCACCGCTTCGGGCGGATTGAGCAGGTAAGGTGTTTCAGGTTGCCGGCCGCGAGGCCTGCGGTCGACGGGTTTCGTGCCACCAGAGACAGCCGATGGCCACGGCAATGGCCGCGCCAAGAGTCCACATGATGTGCTGCACAGGCCAGTTGGCGCCAGCCATCGCAGCATACAGGCCCACCATGACCAAAACGCTCGCGTTCTCATTGAAACCCTGGACAGCTACGGAGCGGCCTGCACTGAGCAGGACGTGCCCGCGGTGCTGCAGCAAGGCGTTAAGCGGAACGACCATCAATCCACCCATAGCACCGGCCAGCAGCAACAGCACCACGGCCCATGGCAGCGCACGGACCTGGGCCATGACGATGATCATGAGTCCCAATCCGACGCCAGCAAGGAGCATGCTGCGAGCACGACCGAGGGGGATGTACCGGCCGGCCACCACGGCACCGCCCACCACACCGATCGCGACTGCAGCCTGCAGGTAGGCGGCCTGGCTCAGACTCAGGCGAAGCAGATCCTGCGCCCAGGCCAGGACGATGAACTGCAGCGTTGCGCCTACCCCCCAAAATAAGGTCGTCACGCTCAGCGACAGGTGCCCCCCTTCGGGGTCACGCCACAGGCACAGATTGGCCCGCCAGAATTCACGGCACAAAGTGACCGGATGAATGGCACTGGCTGGGTAACGGGCATGGCTGGCCGGGATCGGTCCATTGAGCATGCTGGCCACCACGTAAAGCAGCAAGAGAGCGGCCACGGACAACCCAAGAGGCTGGGTCGCCACGCCAAGCAGGCGCCATTCAGCCACCAGACCCAGCCATGCGCTTGCAATCCCGTTGTCGAGCCAGTGACGGCTCACCAGGTAGCCCCCCAGGCCTGCGCCGAGCAGGGCGGCGCAAACCACCGACACCTCAATCCACCCATTGGCCCTCACCAGCTGTCGGGGTGGCACAAGTTCGGTGATGAGACCGTACTTGGCCGGTGCATAGCCAGCTGCCCCCAGGCCGGCCAGGGTAAAAGCCAGCACCGGGTGGACGTCCATCAACAGCAGCAGGCAGGCCAGGCCCTTGATCGCATTCATCCAGGCCATGAGGCGCCCCTTGGGGACTGCATCGGCCAAGGCCCCCGCCACGGGAGCAAGGACCACGTAGGAAATCGTAAAGCCCAGCTTGAGCAGCGGGGCCCACCATACCGGAAGACCCTGCGCGGCCAAGAGGGCCATGGTCACGATCAGCAGGGCGTTGTCCGCCAGGGCGGACACGAACTGCGCGGCAATGATCCAGTGAAAACCGGGCGGCATGTCGCCTCATATGGCCCGCAAGGGGCCACCCACAAGACTCAGCGGGCCCGCAGGAGGAGCCGCGCCGAAGGCCAGCATTCCAGCCAAGCAAGCCAGTCGAACCAGGAAGTGTGAGTGTTTCATGGTGGGAAGTTGCAGGGGTTGAGACCACCATGAATGTGAATGGATGAGATGAAGAATTGATGACGTAATCCGATGTTTGGCCTTGTCAAAAAAAGTCCCTGAAACCGACATCGCTGTGACACACGCGATTTGGAAAGTCTGCTCATGTGTAGTGCAGGAATCTCAGCCTTGAGGCCTACATGTCACACAAGGAGCAGTCACCATGGCAATGAATGTTTCGATCTTTGGCGCGGGTTATGTGGGACTGGTCACTGGCGCGTGCCTCGCGGACGCAGGCCATCACGTCATGTGCGTGGACTTGGATGCGGCCCGTGTACAGCAGCTCAGCCAAGGCATCATTCCAATCCATGAACCGGGTTTGGACCAGATCGTGCGTCGGTCGCTCGATGCCGGGTGCCTGCGTTTCACGACAGACCCGGCCGAGGCCGTGGCATTCGCCGAGGTCCAGTTCATTGCGGTCGGAACGCCACCCGATGAGGATGGTGGAGCCGACCTGCGGCATGTTCTGGCCGTGGCACGCAGCATCGGCCAGCACATGGACGGCTACCGCCTGGTGGTCAACAAATCCACTGTCCCGGTGGGCACGGCCGATGACGTGCAACGGGTGATTCGCGAGGTCCTGTGTGAGCGTGGGATCGAGTTGTCTGTGGACGTTGCATCCAACCCCGAGTTTTTGAAGGAGGGATCGGCCGTAGCTGATTTCACCTCGCCGGACCGGGTGGTTTTCGGGGTCGGTTCGGATGGTGCCCTCGAACGTCTGCAAGCACTCTACGGGCCGATGAACCTTCGCCCGGAACAGTTGGTCGTGATGGACGTGCGCAGCGCTGAACTGGCCAAGTACGCCGCCAATGCCATGCTCGCCACGCGCATTAGCTTCATGAACGAGATGGCGAACCTGGCCGAACTTCTGAATGCGGATATCCACGAGGTTCGCCGGGTGCTCGCCAGCGATCCCCGAATTGGGCCGCATTTCATTCAGCCAGGCTGCGGCTACGGCGGCAGCTGCTTCCCGAAGGACGTGCGCGCCCTGGAGCGCATGGCAGCGCAACAAGGGTATGCCGCCCGCCTGATCGCCGAAGTCGAGGGTGTCAACCAGCGCCAGAAGGAACGTCTGCTGCACAAGCTGGCAGCCCATTTCGGAGGTGAGGGACAACTGGCCGGCAGAACCATTGCGATCTGGGGTTTGGCCTTCAAGCCCGGCACCGATGACATCCGCGAAGCACCCAGCCGCACCCTGATGGAGGCCCTGTGGCAAGCGGGCGCCAAAGTGCAGGCTTTCGACCCAGTCGCCATGCCAGCGGTTCGGCGCACCTATGGCGAAAGGCCTGACCTGATCCTGGCCGATTCCATGTATGCAGCGCTGGACAGCGCCCACGCCCTTGTCGTCTGCACGGAATGGCCGCAGTTTCGTTCACCCGACTTCATCCGGATGCGTGCGCGCATGGCCTCGGCCACTGTGGTGGATGGAAGGAACCTGTACGCGCCAAACGCCGCGGAACTTTCAGGCTGGACCTACTTGCCAGTAGGCCGCCCTCAACAGGTCGCCGCTGACCTGCGCCTCGTCAAGAACCCTGCGATCGCCAGTACGCTATGAGGCCCTTGCGGGTCTACCTGACTGCGGATGCCGCGGGGGCGACCAGCTCGAAGGAGAAGCGGCCGCCTGCCTGCACCGTCACATGGACCGCCCGCACGTCACTCTCGCCAGGAACGATCAGGCGGGTCACATTGGCAAGGGGTTTCTTGTCGAGCGTAAAGGGCTGGTCAATCCGGAAGCGATGGCTGTCGCCGTGGACCACCAGGACAGGCTTGCCCCATTGACGCGCCAGGGGCAACAAAGTTTCCCCGATCACCCTGCGAAAGCCCGACCAGGTGGGAAAGTCCTCCCAGGCGTTGCGAGCCTCGAATACGTCGGCCTGGAAGGCCAGGACGATTGCCTGGGCATCAGTCCGGCGCGCCTGCTCGAAGGTGGATTCAAGCCAGGCGACGTTGGCCGAATCGCGATCGAAGAATTCTCTGACCGCAGCCGGGTCGCGAATCTCGAAGTTGTTGTTACTGCCAACCACATGAAGTGTGGCAAACAATACGTTCTGGTGGCTCCAGCGCTGATTCTCCACGTACCGGGTGTGCGCGGGCTGCAGTCGGGATTGGTTCTCCAGCGCGATGGGACGTTGACCCAATGAGCGGCTTTCGCTGAAAAAACGCAGTCGCAGGGCCTCCAGACGCTCCAGAGGAGCATAAGCCCCGTTGTTGGCGCGGTGGCAATCGGTCCACTCGTTGTCGCCAGGTGTGTAGACCACCGCCCCGGTATAACGCTGAAAATTCGCGAACTGTCTCGTGAATTCCTCGTCGCTGCAGGACGTGGAGCCGGACTTGATGTCGCCGACATGAATCGAGAAAGTCGGCGCCAGCTGGTTGATGCGGTCGATCAGGTTTTGATACGTCGCCTGTGACGCGACGCTATAGGGAACGTCCCCCAACGCAATGAATTGAAACTGCTGGGATTGCGCTGAAAAGGCCATGCAGGCGAGCGACAAGCCGAGCAGGAGGGCCCGGACGCCCAGCGCCCGGAACGCTGGTGCAAAGCAACGCCTGCTGTGCATTCAGTGCGCGTGCAACTCGCGTGCGTGAAACGCCATGTCGATCAGTCGAATCTTGCTGGTGAAATAACGCTCCAACCGCCAGCTCGAAATGATCTCAAGGGCGAGTTCATAGTGCTTGTAATCAAGCTCGTAGATGTTCCCGATCGGGAAGCTGCCCCCGGTCTCAAGGGCCAGCACCAAATCCCCCAAAGTCTTGGCTGCTGCTGAATCAGGATCGGCCGCAATAACTTTTCTGGCCTTGTTGATGGCTCTCATGGGCATTTCCTCGGAGTGGCTAATGAAAGAGCAAGTGGATGAAGCGAACTGATTGTTGCACCAACCTCCGTCATGCGGGGCTAACCCTCAAAAGGGATTGGATTAGAAAGGATTAACTATTATTTTCATGCGTCTCGATGCGCTCC
>JACCDK011034989.1_pt1 | contig 11068 bp, 6 predicted proteins | sample 7445871 | NCBI WGS metagenome assembly JACCDK01 (sample SAMN15323436, study PRJNA562643) | freshwater metagenome | isolation source: river surface water | place: USA:Blue River Watershed | collected 2017-08-15
AAACGACTTCTTGCACTTTGAAAACACCTTCGGTCATTGTGCCTGTTTTGTCCATTACGACGTTTTGAATGGAAGCCATTACATCGAGGAAATTACTTCCTTTGAATAAAATTCCGTTTTTAGAAGCAGCTCCAATTCCGCCAAAATATCCTAACGGAATACTGATAACTAATGCACACGGACACGAAATAACCAAGAAAACTAATGCACGATACAACCAATCTCTAAAAATATAATTATTTAAAAAGGCAAATGGCAATAGGCAAATGGCAATAGCAAGAAAAACTACAATAGGTGTATATATTTTGGCAAATTTTCTGATGAATAATTCTGTTGGTGCTTTTTTGGCTGTGGCATCTTGTACCATTTCAAGAATTTTAGATAGTTTGCTATCAGTATAAGCAACTGTTACTTTTATTTGACAAACGGAATTAAGGTTTATCATTCCTGCTAAAACCGTTTCGCCTTTTGCTTTTGTGTCGGGTTTGCTTTCTCCTGTTAGTGCTGCTGTGTTGAATGAAGTCGTATCCGACAGTAATTCGCCATCTAAACCTAATTTTTCTCCTGCTTTGAGTTGGATAATATCGCCAATTTTAGCGGTTTCAGCTTTGATTGTTTTGGCAACATTATTTTCTAAAATAGTAACTTCGTCTGGTCGTTGGTCGAGTAATGTTTTGATGTTTGCTTTGGCTCTTTGTACTGATAATGTTTGGAAAATTTCGCCAATGGCATAAAATAGCATTACGGCAACACCTTCTGGAAATTCCGCTATGGCAAACGCTCCGATTGTTGCAATACTCATTAATAGAAATTCTGAAAATATTTCGCCTTTGCGAATACTTTCAAAGGCTTCTTTGACTACTGGAAAACCTACTGGCATGTATGCTAAAACATACCACGCAATTCGTATGTTTCCTGTGAACCACGATTGTGGAAAATAGTTGCCGAAGCTAATGGCAATGAGTAATAAGGTAAAACTTATAATTGCTGGAATAAACATTTGAAACGTAGATTTTTCTTCGTTTGAATGGTCGTGGTCGTGTCCGTCATCATCAGAATGATGCTCGGTTTTTTTATTTATTTTTTCTTCGAGTGTGCAACAGATTTGTTTTCCTTGTTTGTCATAAATGTGTTTATGTTCCATACTATAATTGTTATGAATTCATATTGAGAATTTCTTGAATATCTTTTGGTATTTCCATCACTTTTAAAGGAGGTACATTTGCACCACCAGTATTACCTACTGGAATATGACCCACAAAAGATTTTACTCCGCCTACCAATAATCTTGGTATTTGACCAATAACTTCTTTTGTACTTTTAATTTTAATTCCAAACTGTAACATTTTCCAATGTACAAATGTGTGCTCATAAGGATATTTTTGAGCTATGATATGTGCTCGCTCTAAATGATACCAAGCATTTTGCATATTGTTATGCTGTAAATTATCTTTAACTGCTTCTAACTCTTTTTGATAAAAAGGAATTAGATTACTGGGCATTATTGTGTTAATTTTCATAGCATAAAAAAATTAGTTAGTGTTCGTGTTCTCCGCCACCTTTTGAAGTTGCTAATAAATAGAAAGCACCTTTGATAACTATTTTTGCATCGGCTGGAATTTCTTCAACCAGTTTGACTTCAGTATAGCCTAAATCTGTTGTTCCAGGTACTACCTCTATTGCTTTAAAGTGAATTTCATTTTGTTCCTCTTTTTGTTCCTTGGTGTATTCTTTTTCCTTCCCTTTTGGTGCTTCCTTTTGGTGATCTTCTTGAATATAGATATAATATTTTTCGCCATTTTTAACTACCGCATCTTTTGGTAACGCTTGTGCCAATTGATTGTTGATGTTAATATTAGCAGCAATATACATACCAGAAATTAAATTTTTGGCATCGCTTGGATTAATTTTAGCGTGAACCGCAACAGTTTTACTTTCGTTTGAAAAGGATTTATTAATACCAAATATTTTTCCTCTTATCGATTTATTGGATTGATTAGTTAATACAAAATCTACTTCTTGACCAACGGAAATTTTGCCTAAATCTTTTTCAAATACATTCAAATCTAAGTGCATTTGGCTGTTGTCGACCACTTCAAAAAGTGTAACTCCAGTTTCTGCAAACGCTCCTTTAGTAATGCTAATTTTACCTACATAACCACTAATAGGTGAAACAATTGGGATTAAAGAAGTAGTTCCGTTTAAACTTACATTTAGCGCTTGCAATTTGTTTTTTGCTGCTTGTGCTCTTGCTCTTTCTACTGCTAATTTTGATTTCACTTCTTGAAATGTTTTACGAGGATTTACATTTTCATCGCTCAATGTTTTTTGACGATTGTATTCTAATTGCAAGTATTCAATGTTGGCAATGGCAGAATTATAATCTTCCTGCATTTCCGTCACTTCAAGATTTTGAATGGTTGCCAAAGTTTTTCCTTTAGCAACATAAGTACCTTCTAACACATAAATATCTTTTACTACACCGCCAATTAAGGTAGATATGTTAGCCATATTTTGTGGTGGAACTGCTGTGTATCCATTAGCTTTGATTACAGTATTTAGGTTTTTCATTTCGATACTTCCTGTTTCGATACCAATAGTTTTGAATTGAGCTTCTGTTAAGGCAACTTCGGTTTCTGATTTTTCTTCTTCTTGTGCTTCTTCGGTTTTCTTTTCGCCACAAGATGTTAGAAGAAAGAAAAAAGAAGTAAGAAGCAAGAAATAAGATTTGAGCTTACTATTTGATATTATATTTACTTTTATATTTTTCATTTGGAATGTTATTAATTATTAGAAAATGATGGGAATTGTACTTGAATTGCACTTTGATTATAAGAATTAACGGCTTCGGCATTTTGTTTTTTTATGTCGATTGCCTGATTTAAAAAACTGATGTATGACCAATAACTCATATCGCCATTGGCATAACTTTTTTGAGCTGTTGTAATGATTTGGTCTGCATATTGTAAGCCTTCGTTTTGATAATAAGCGACTGCTTTTTTCTGCTTTTCAAATTCATTCTGTAATTGCTCTTTTTGCAATTTTAAAGTCATTTTACTTTTGTCTAGCTCCAGTTGGGATTGTGTTGCGCTTATTTGCGATGCTTTGGCTTTAGCGGTATTTGCTCCACCAAATAAAGGAATTTGTAAACCTGCGGTAAAACCTTGAAAATAGGATTTAGTATCGATGGTTTGACCGAAATAACCCAGACCTAATTTTGGAGTTCGCATTGCTTTGAATGTATTGGCTTCCTTTTGATATACTGATATTTGCTGTGTATAATAATCGCTTACCAATTCTTGTATTTTATCATCGTTACTAGTTGATAATTTAGCATATTGCAAAGGTGTTGAAGTATCAGGCACTATATTTTCATCGGTTTGAATGAAATACTGTAATTGCTTTTGAAAAACCACCAAATCATACTCTAATTGCGCTTTTTGAGTTTCAATTTCTTTCGCTTTCGCTTTCGCACTTATAACTTCTATATTACCACTTTCACCTGTTTGAAAACGAAGTTCTGCATTTTTTAAAAATTTAGAATAAATATCAAATAGTTCATTATTTAACTTTTGAATTGATATACCATATAAATATTGGTAATAGGCTAACGACACTGCTTTTTCGATTTCATATTCGGTTAATGCTTTTCGTTTTTCAGCGAGTTTTGCTAATTCTTCCTGTACTTGTCTGTTTGCTTTTGTGATTTTACCAATAGGAAAATATTGTTGGATAGACACATTATTGTCATAATCGACACTATTAAATTGTCCGCCTTGGTATTGTACTTGCAAAGGATCTACTTGAAACGCGGTTTTTTTGAGGACGGTTTGCTTTTCAATTTCTTTATCCGCGATTTTTAAATCGATGTTGTTTGCTTTTGCTTTTTCAATGGCTTTTTCTAGCGTTATGGTTTGACTGTTTTGCGCAAATGAAAAGCTACTAATTAATAAAACGATTAGTGTTACGATTGAATTTGACATATTTTTTCTTCTTTTAATTCCTCTCTCAAATAATAGATATAATATCGGCAGTACGATTAGAGTAAGTAATGTAGCCGAAACCAATCCGCCAATTACTACGGTTGCTAATGGTTTTTGTACTTCGGCACCTCCACTGGTTGACAATGCCATTGGTAAAAATCCTAATGAAGCTACCGCAGCAGTCATTAATACTGGTCGTAATCTAGTTTTTGTTCCGATTAAGACACGTTGTAGCGGGTCGGTTATTCCTTCGGATTTGAGTTGATTGAAGTACGAAATCAATACAATTCCGTTTAAAACGGCTATCCCGAATAAGGCAATAAAGCCAATTCCTGCCGAAATACTAAACGGCATTCCGCGTAACCAAAGCGCAAAAACACCTCCAATAGCAGATAATGGAATGGCTGTAAAGATTAACGCTGCTTGTTTCATACTATTGAATGTAAAAAACAATAAAACCAAAATAAGACCTAAAGCAATTGGTAAGGCTACCGAAAGGCGTTTGTTTGCTTCCACTAAATTTTCAAATTGACCGCCATATGTAACATAATAGCCCACTGGAAGTTTGAAACTTTTATCTAATTTTTGCTGAATTTCTTCGACTACGCTTTTAACATCACGACCACGAACATTTAAACCAACGGTTATTCTTCGTTTTCCATCTTCTCGGCTTACCTGCACTGGCCCTTGTTCGTAGCTAATAGTCGCTACTTGAGAAAGTGGTACTTGTTGCCCGTTTGGTAATGGAATAAAAAGATTAGAAACATCTGAAATATCGCTACGATTATCTTTGTTTAAACGAACTACAACATCAAAACGTTTGCTTTCTTCGTAAATTTTGCCAGCACTTTCTCCTGCAAATGAGGAACGAATGATTTTATTGATGTCGGAAATATTTAGTCCGTATAAAGCAATTTTATTGTAATCGTACTTTACGGTGATTTGTGGTAAACCTGTTACTTTATCGGCTTTTAAATCGCCAATACCTTCAATTTTATTAATTTTTGACATTAATTCGGTTGCTTTGGTGTCTAAAGTTTCTAAATTATCTCCAAATATTTTGATAGCAATGTCGCTTCGGCTACCCGTCATTAGTTCGTTGAAACGCATTTGGATAGGTTGGGATATTTCGATGTTTGCTCCAGGAATAGCTTCCATTTCTTCTTTCATCAAGTTTGCTAAATCTTCCCAGTTATCGGCAGATGTCCATTCGGATTTGTCTTTTAATACAATAATGACATCGCCACTTTCTATTGGCATTGGATCTGTTGGAATTTCTCCACTTCCAATTTTGGTAACAATAGTTTTTATTTCGGGGAATTTTGCTTTCAGGATTTTTTCGTATTTAATAGTTGTTTCTACCATTTGCGTTAATGAACTTCCTGTCATAATGGTTACATTAATTGCTAAATCTCCTTCTTCGATGGTTGGAATAAATTCGCCACCCATATTTTGGAAAGTGACAACAGCCAACACAAACAACCCAAATGATATTGCTAAAACTGATTTTTTTAATCGTAAGGCTTTTTCTAAAAATGGCGCATATATTTTCTCGAACCACGCCATCATTCTATCACTAAAGTTGGGTTTATGCTCTGTTTTTTTTGATAGAAACATTGCACTCATCATTGGCACATAAGTTAACGACAAGAGAAATGCTCCTATAACAGCAAAACCTACTGTCATTGCCATTGGTTTGAACATTCTACCTTCTGTACCTACTAATGCTAATATTGGTATATATACAATCAGAATTATAATTTCTCCAAAAGCGGCACTGTTACGAATTTTAGAAGCCGAATTATACACCTCGCTGTCCATTTCAGACTGGATTAAATCCTTTTGCCTTTTGAGTTTTTGTAAATGGTGCATCGTGGCTTCGACAATAATTACTGCACCATCGACAATAATTCCGAAGTCGATTGCTCCTAAACTCATTAAGTTACCACTTACACCAAAATAATTCATTAGGATTACTGCAAAAAGCATTGATAACGGAATTACAGAGGCAACAATTAATCCTGCACGCAGATTACCAAGGAATAAAATCAAAACAAAAATTACTATTAATGCACCTTCTAAAAGATTTTTAGTAACAGTACCAATGGCATTATCGACTAATCTACCTCTATCAATAAAAGCTTCTGCAACAACACCTTCGGGTAAACTTTTGTTGATTTGAACCATTTTTTCTTTAATCCTATCGACAACAGCACTTGAATTTTCTCCTTTTAGCATTAGAGCTAAACCGCAAACTATTTCGCCTTTGCCGTCTTTGGTAGATGCTCCGTAACGTATCGCAAAGCCATCTTGTACTTTTGCCACATCTCGAACTAAAATTGGCGAGCCGTTTCTGTTTTTTATGACTACATTTTCTAAATCCTTGATGCCAGCAGCCATACCTACTCCACGAATTATGTAAGCATATTGGTCTTTTTCTATGTAGGCACCACCTGTGTTTTGGTTGTTTTTTTCTAAAGCTTCAAATATCTCTGTAATGGTTACACCAAAACTATTTAAAGTGTTTGGATTTACGGCTACTTCATACTGTTTTAGTTTTCCGCCCCAAGTACTAACTTCGGCAACACCTTCAATGCCTTGTAATTGTGGAATGATAATCCAATCCTGAATGGTTCTTAATTTTACCGCGTCGTATTTGTCTTCATACCCTTTTTTAGCATAAACGTCGTATTGGTAAATTTCACCAAGGCCTGTTGAAATAGGTGCTAATTCTGGTGAACCTGCATATGCTGGTATGTTTTCTTTAGCTGCTGCAAGACGTTGAAAAATTTGTTCTCTTGCCCAATAAATATCTACATCGTCTTTGAAAACGACTGTAACCACCGAAAGTCCGAAGCGGGAAATACTGCGAAGTTCAATTACTTTTGGTATTGTTCTAACAGCTTGTTCTAATGGATAAGTGATTAATTGCTCCACTTCCTGACTGGCTAAAGTTGGCGCAGTAGTAATTATTTGCACTTGATTATTGGTTACATCTGGCAAAGCATCAAGCGGTAATTGTTTTATAGAATAGCTACCAAAGGCTATTAGAATTAAAGTAAATAAAAGTATTATAAACTTGTTCTTTATACTGAATTGTATGATTTTGTCTAACATTGAAAAATATTATAATGAATTAGAAATTAGCAAAATTGCTTTTGCTATTATTTGTGAAAAAGTCACAAGTTTCTAACCCGAAATTACTCGGGCTTCATTATGCTATTTGAGGTGGTTGCCAAATACTTCCGAAGAAATTGGAAGTAAGTAATGATTTGTATGTAGGCAATTGGGTTTTAATGCTTTTTGAAACTAAAGTAAAACTAATAGTAGTGACTTTAAAAAAACTTACTATCTGAGAACCACAGCAATTGCATACACAAAATGGAGAACATAAATCATTTTCTTTATCGTGAGAATGACTACCTGTTTCTGATTGATGAGCTACCAAAGAATGTCCCGCACTATTAACTTCCATATCAGCGCAAGGCAAACACGAAAGTGCTACTAGATAGATTGCTAATATGTAGTTTAAAAATTTCACGGCTGTAAAAATAGGGATTTTATTTAATTGTCAGTATTTATTAGTATATTAATTTGCAGTTTGATGCTTTAGATTAACAACTAAATCTTTTGCTATTGAACGATTATCTCTATTCTCATTTGGTTGCTAGATTAATAGCGGTGCTTTTGATTTACTGAAACATTTAAGTCGATTTTTTTACAAACATACAAAAATGCAATTGAAAGTAAAAGAATGTTATTTGAATATCGTGGATAGGATAACCAAAAAAAGGATAAAAGATATTTTTATTTTTTTATGAAATAAAAAACAGATTTAAGCGGCTGTTTGAGTGCAAATTGGTTGTAGTGGTTTACTGATTTGCTTTACTATATTCCTATGTTTCTCTGTGAATACGTCATAGCATTGTAGACTAAATTAGCAAAAAACTAAGATAGTATTACAGTTATGGAAAAGACAAAAGAAATCAAAGATTATTTAACTTTTATGATAAAAGTTAAAGTGTTGAAATTTGCACAAACATGCAAAAACAATAAAGAAGCTTACGAACTTTTCGGAGTTAAAAAAAGTACTTTTTATAAGTGGAAAAAAGCATTTGAGAAAGATGGAAAAAATGGTTTGATAAGAAAAAAACCAATTGCTTACAATTTTCCTAATCAAATCAAAAAAGAGGTTGTTGAAAAGGTATTAGAATTAAGAAAAGTACATAAATTAGGTACTTGGCGAATTAAATGGTATTTGGAAAGATATCATGATATTAATATTTCTGAATCAAGTGTTTTTAGAATTTTAAAAAGAAATAAAGTGGAAAGACTTGACAGAAAGATAACTCGAAGAGCTATGCATAGTATTCGATATGAAAAGCAGACCCCAGGTCATCATGTACAAATTGACGTGAAATTTTTAATATTTTATGATAATCAAGGTAATAAAATCAAGCGTTTTCAATATACGGCAATTGACGATGCAACTCGAATAAGAGCTCTTAAAATATATGATAGTCACAATCAAAATAGTTCAATTGACTTTATTGATTATGTAATAGATAAATTTCCTTTTAGAATAAATACAATACAAACCGATAACGGACATGAGTTTCAATCAAAATTTCATTGGCACATTCAAGATTTAGGCATGAGACATCGATTTATTAAAGCAGGGACACCTCAATTAAACGGAAAAGTAGAACGCTCACATTTAACCGATAAAAAGGAATTTTATCAACTCTTGAGTTACACTGATGATGTAGATTTGAATGTAAAATTAGAGCAATGGGAAAACTTTTATAATTTTAGCAGACCTCATGGTTCTTTTAAAGGAAAAACTCCGTATGAAATATTAAAATACAAACTAAAATAATTAACTTTGAAGTCTACAAGGCGATGAAGTACGACACGTGTTGTGTAATTTTAAAAACGAAATGTCTACAAAGAAAATATTACTTAATAGCAAGGTTATACAAGTCCATAAGGCAACTGTCGACCCAGATTTTAATAAAAAATCGATTTTAGTTGATAATCCTTGGGAATATGTTGAATTGTGGATTAAACGCCACAGTAATAATAATGCTCTATTTTATTGGCAACAAGCAAATGGTTTTTATGAAGCAACCAAGCAATTACCTAAAACATCATCACCATTAACTGCATATTATTGCTTCCTAAATGCAACAAAAGCATTATTAGAAATAAAAGGAATTGTTTATAATGACCGACACGGTGTTACTGGTGGTTCAATTAATAATGTAACTTCCTTAGCAAATGAAACCATTAAATTTCAAGCTAATGGTGTATTATCTGAATTAAGTAGGTTACTAGGAGAACCAGTTAATGGCGAGGAGTTTTCTTTTAAAAATCTAATATATAATTTAGTGTTTATTCATCGAGCATACAATCTAACTTATAGCTCTGACCCTGAATTGTTTTATCCAATCTGCAATCCGCATTTTGTCAAAATAAATGGACAAAATTATGCTTTTTTTAAAGCTGAGATAAAATCAGAATTTTATCAAAACCTAAATACAATTAACAAATTACCTAATACATTAGAAAGAGATTTGGGTTATTCAGACAAATGGATAATTAGAAAGAAAAATAGATTTCGATGGATGACTGGTACAGCACATAAATCAGCTAATCTTTTAAGACTTAAAAACTATCATAAATTAGTTAGAAAAGATATTCATTTTATATACGGAAGCAGTGATTTATGGTATTTTAAGAGAACTGGTTTTGGAAATTCTATTGACAAAGATCAATTGACAATAACATTTGCATTAATGCATAGATTAAGTGAATTGTCTAGATATGACCCAATCAGACTCAAAAAGCATTTTGATTGTCAGCACAACTGGTTAATTTCCGAATTTATTAATCTGGCTCCGACTCAATTCATTTATGCAATAGCTTGTGAGATTACAGGACAAGAATTTAAAATTCCAGGAATTAGGAAATAATAAAAACTACACTTAACACTCGTTATTTGCAATTTAGGTAATATGCTTAATTGAAAGTTGTTTTGTCTTTGGGGTGGTTCCGCAAACACAATAATAAGCTTAATTTAGTACCTAACTCGCTGTAATTCCAAAACACTACTTGTCATTTTTACACACTAAAACATAAAAATATCTTATAAAATTTACTAATTTGGTATTACTAATTTTTGATTAAATTTGGAAATATAATAACTATCTACGCTGATTTTGAAATAATTGAAAATTTAATTGCGTACTAAAAAAAATAACATTTTTAACTTTTTTAACTAAACCATTTATGAAAGAAATACAATATTTAGATATTTTACTATTTGGCATTTTAAAAAAAGAATTAGGATTTAAAAGTTATCTAGTTCGAAAACAAAAGGAAGCAGAAATGAAAAACTTTGTTTCAGAGGTAGAATTCTATGAAAATTGTAATGAAACAATATCTCTTCTAGAAAACAGAATAGAATCTCAATTTTTAGAAAAAAGATATCAGTTATATCAAACTATAGAATTACTAAAATCAAATAAAAAACCGTTTGAAAAAGAATTAGAGTTAGCTAATAACTTATCAAAAGACCATTTCAATATTAACTTATCATCCATCACAAATGGAAAATACAAAGAGGAGTTATGGTACAGCCAAATTAACCTTATTAAGAATTGTATTGTTGAAATTAAAAATCAAAACTTCATAATTACCACAGAAATTAAAGATTTAGACATTGACAATTACCTAGAATTTATTTTTTCTCAAAAAGAAATTAGTAGGAAAACCAAAGAAAATGCTGTTAAAATATTAATGAAGGAAAATAAACAAGAAAAATCGACCTACGAAGTTTGGTATGATTATGTCTTTAACCAACATAACTATTGGAAAGAAATTACACTGGAGGAAAGAAAATTATTCGAAGAATTAAGAGCTAAATCATTTGAAGAAATGAATGCTTTATTTTTAAATACAATTAAAGGAAGTCCTAAACCAAGAGCTATATTAAAAAAGGAGTTTGAGGCGGCAATTATAGATAGGTTATCAAAAGAACCTTTTCAAAAAACAACTTCCGATTTTATGGAGGGACTTTTAAC
>JACCDK011434403.1_pt1 | contig 11060 bp, 9 predicted proteins | sample 7445871 | NCBI WGS metagenome assembly JACCDK01 (sample SAMN15323436, study PRJNA562643) | freshwater metagenome | isolation source: river surface water | place: USA:Blue River Watershed | collected 2017-08-15
ACGTCGGCCTGAGCGACCTCGGCGTTCTTGAAGGGCGCGAGGTTGTATGTCGCCGCCGCGGCCGCAACCTCATCGATGTCGAACGCCCTTACTTGCAGGTCAAGCGAAGCGAAGGCGAGCGATTCGGCACCGATGCCGCAACCGAGGTCGGCGACCGAAGAGATGCCGTTGGCTCTGAATCGCCCAGCGTGTAACGCGGCAACCGAGAGGCGGGAAGCCTGCTCGAGTCCGGCTTCGGTGAACAGCATCGCATGAGCAAATTCGCCGAACTTGGCCACGCCGCGACGTCGAAGTTTGGCCTGGGTTAGCACCGCAGCCACGAGTTGCGGATCGTGACCGGCAGCGCGCAGTCGCGAAACGAGTCGCACCACGTCGGTCTTGGAATCGAGTTCGCCGACCTCGGCCAGGAGCGCGAGGCCCTCGGCGGTCAGCAGTCTTGAAAACTCGGTGCGATTCACGCCTAACAGGCTAGCAAGCCCGCACGAAAAGCCGATTTGGCTGTCGGCGAAATCGTTAGCACTCTATTTGACCGACTGCTAATCGATGCCCTAAAGTCGTTTATTGACGGGGTCGCAAGGCTCCGATTTCAATGTTTTAGTTCCTTACACAGAAGAGGTCATGATGTCGGTTTCGATTAAGCCGCTTGAAGATCGCATTGTTGTTCGCCCGGTTGAGGCCGAGCAGGTCACCGCTTCGGGTCTGGTCATTCCAGACACCGCTAAGGAGAAGCCGCAGGAGGCCGAAGTTATCGCTGTCGGTCCGGGTCGCATCGACGACAAGGGCAACCGCGTTCCACTCGACGTTGCCGTTGGCGACAAGGTCATCTTCTCGAAGTACGGCGGCACCGAGCTCAAGTTCGGTGGCCAGGAGTACCTGATCCTTTCGGCTCGCGACGTGCTCGCAGTCGTGGTTCGCTAAACAACACCTTTCGAGAGGGCTCAGACTTCGGTCTGAGCCCTTTTTCTTTCTCGCTAGGCTCGAAGAGTGACCACAACAGGTAAGAACGAGGTGCGCAAGGGCTTCGCCTACGGATTCGGCGCTTACCTCATCTGGGGTTCGTTCCCACTCTTCATCTCGATGCTCGCATTCGCTCCGGTGAGCGAGGTGGTCGGCTGGCGCATCCTGTTCGGTTTTGTCACCGCGGCCGCACTCATTACGGTTTCGCGTGGTTGGGCCCAGATCTGGGCGATCCTGCGCAATCGGCGTCTCATGGGGTGGCTCGCGCTCGCGGCCGTGCTCATACTGATCAACTGGGAGGTCTACGTACTTGGCGTGCTCACCCAACAGGTGGTGCAATCCTCGCTCGGCTACTTCATCAATCCGCTTGTGACGATCGTGCTCGCGGTGGCGTTCCTGGGGGAGCGGCTAGGGCGGGTGCAGTGGGTGGCCGTGGCGCTCGGTCTCATCGCAGTCACAATTCTGACCGTCGATTACGGTCAACCGCCTTGGATCGCACTCTCGCTAGCCATCTCTTTCGGCTTCTATGGCCTGGTCAAGAGCAAGCTCTCGGGTGAGCTCAGCGCTCTGAACTCCTATGCCATCGAGACGTTGCTGGTGATCCCGATTGCGATCGCTCAGATGGCGGTCTTTGCCGGCCCTACCGGCCTGGCCTTCGGTCGCGAGTTATGGCCGAGCGTCGGCCTAGCTTTCTTCGGAGTGATGACCGCGGTGCCGCTGATCATGTTCGGCTCGGCAGCCAAGCGCCTGCCGCTTAGCTACGTGGGTTTCATGCAGTACCTGACGCCAAGCATTCAGTTCTTTGTGGCCGTCGCATTGCTGCACGAACCCATGCCGCCCGTGCGCTGGATCGGCTTCGCCGTCGTCTGGCTGGGCCTGGCTCTGCTGGTCGCGGATGCGGGTCGACGGATGCGCAAAAGCCAAAGTTTTACCGCATAGAAACAAGATTGTTACGCGCGCAGTATTTGACGTCAAAACCTGCGAATTTCGAAGCCAAATTAGGTGCAAACCGCTGATTTCGTGGCTATTACCCCCAAAAAACACGCGTTTTTCGTGCCTTTAGCCCCCGAACGAGCGCGAACTGTTTCAAGGGTCCTTTTTGGCGTCTGCCCCCATCGCTAGACTCAACGCAGACGGACGCATCAAGGCTGATGCGCCGTTTCATCTAATAGGAGACACGAATGAGCGTATTTACTAAGAAGGGTAAGTTCGTTAGCGTCGCTGCTGCCGTTGCAGCAACCGCGCTTGCGCTTACCGGCTGTGCTCAGAGCGCGACCCCAACCGCAACCTACGCGGCTGGCGACGGCGTTCTTAAGATCGGTGGCATTCTGCCGCTGACCGGCGCACTTGCATTCCTTTCGCCACCTGAAATTGCAGGTATCGAGCTTGCTGTACAGGACATCAACGCTGCTGGCGGCGTCCTTGGTCAGCCTGTCGAGTGGACCCTCGAGGACTCGAGCGACGGAGACCACCCAGAGATCGCACCTGCTTCGGCAACCAAGGTGCTCGCTGAGGGTGCAGACGCAGTTGTTGGTGCCGCTGCATCGGGCGTTACCCGCCTGATCATCGACCAGATCACCAAGAACAAGACCGTTCAGATCTCGATGTCGAACACTGCTCCTGACCTTTCGACCTGGGACGACGGTGGTTTCTACTTCCGTACCGCTCCTAGCGACCTTCTTCAGGGTGCAATCGTCGGAAACCAGATCGTTTCGGACGGCCACGAGAACGTAGCCATCATCTACCAGCAGACTGCTTACGGTGAGGGCCTCGAGGCTAAGGCAAAGGCAACCATCGAGGCTGCTGGCGCTACCGTCGTTTCGTCGCTGCCTTTCCCTGAGGCAGAGACCAACTTCGACACCATCGTTGACCAGACTGTTGCCGCTGGCGCAGACTCGGTCCTCGTAATCTCGTACGACGAGTTCAAGAAGATCGCTCCTGCACTGCAGAAGAAGAGCTTCCCTGGCAAGGACGTCTACCTCGTAGACGGTAACCTCGCTAACTACAGCGACCAGACCTGGAAGGGCTACCTCGAAGGCGCCAAGGGCACCCTGCCTGGTGGCAAGCTGAACGACGACCTCAAGGCTCGCGCTTCGGCTCTGTACATGGAGAAGTACGGCAAGGAACTCACCGAGTTCGCTTACCTCGCTGAGTCGTACGACGCAGTAGTCCTTCTCGCTCTTGCTGCAGAAGCAGCACAGAACGACTCGGGCGACGCAATCGCACACAACATGCAGGCCGTATCGACCTCGGGCACCAAGTTCGACATCGCATCGGGTGACGCAGTTACCGTTCTGAAGGATGCCCTCGCAGCAGCTAAGGCTGGCGACGACATCGACTTCGAAGGCTACAGCGGCCCAATCGAGTTCGACGACAACGGTGACCCAACCGGTGCATCGATCGGTATCTACCAGTACGGCAAGGAAGGTACTAGCGACCTCCTCAACGTAGTTGCTGGTAACTCGGTCAAGTAACTCACTGAGTAAGACAAAACCCCGGTCCGCAAGGGCCGGGGTTTTGCTTTGCCGTGATCAGAGAGAGGGATCACGGACATCTCTATGCTACGAGACGCAGCGGCAACGAAAACGCCCAGGGCCGGCCGTCAGCAGGCGCCTGGGCGCATCCGTTTGATTGTTTAGAGGTCGGCTAGGTTGCCGAGGTATAGCTCGATCATCTTCGGGTCGTTTAGTAGCTCACGACCGGTACCGGTGTGGGCGTCCTTACCCTGGTCGAGCACGTATGCGCGGTCGCAGATCTGCAGGCAGCGGCGAGCGTTCTGCTCGACCATGATGACGGTTACGCCGGCCTTGTTGACCTCCTTGACGCGCAGGAAGGTCTCGTCCTGACGAACAGGCGAGAGGCCTGCCGAAGGCTCGTCGAGCAGCAAGACCGACGGGTCGATCATGAGCGCGCGACCCATGGCAACCATCTGACGCTCACCACCCGATAGTGAACCGGCCTTCTGTGCGCGGCGCTTTCCGAGGTCGGGGAAGATGCTCGTGACGAACTCGAAACGCTCAGCAAAACGCTTAGGCGACTGGAAGACGCCCATCTCGAGGTTCTCTTCGATGCTCAGGCTCGGGAAAACATTGTTGGTCTGCGGAACGAAGGCGACACCCTTCTCGACCAGCTTGTTGGCCTTGAGGTTGGTGATGTCTTCGCCGTTTAGCCAAACGTTACCCTCGCGCACGTTGACCTGGCCGAAGATGGCCTTGAGCAGGGTCGACTTGCCGGCGCCGTTAGGGCCGATGATGCCGATCAGGTCGCCCTGGTTAGCAACCAGCGAGCAGCCATTGAGGATGTTGATGCCAGGCAGGTAGCCGGCAACCAGGTTCTCGGCGTAAACAACTGGGGTTGACATTAGTTGGTCTCCTTCTGGCCACCGATTTCGACATCACCGAGGTCGGTGTTGGCGTGTGCACCGAGGTAGGCGTCGATAACTGCCTGGTCCTTCATGACGTCGGCCGGTGGTCCTTCAGCCACAACCTTGCCCTCGGCCATCACGATGACCCAGTCGCTGATGTGGCGAACCATGTGCATGTCGTGCTCGACGAACAGCACGCTGGTGCCGTTGGTCTTGAGCTGCTTGATGTGGTCGAGCAAGCTCTGGGTGAGCGCAGGGTTCACACCGGCCATCGGCTCGTCGAGCATGACCAGCTTCGGGTTGCTCATCAGCGCGCGAGCCATCTCGAGTAGCTTGCGCTGACCACCCGAAAGGGCAGCCGCGTAGTCCTCGCGCTTGGCGTCGAGCTTGAAGCGCTTGAGCAGCTCGTCGGCGGTCTCGGTGATCTGAGCCTCGCGACGCGACCAAAGCGGACGAATGAACGCACGCAGGAAGCTCTCGCCCGGCTGGTCTTGTGCACCGAGACGCATGTTCTCGATCACGGTCAGCAGGCTGAGTGCCTTGGTCAGCTGGAAGGTTCGGATCATGCCGAGGCGAGCAACCTTGTACGACGAAACTCCGGCGAGCTCCTTGCCGTCGAAGGTCCACGAACCCTCGTTCGGCTTGTCGAAGCCGGTCAGCAGGTTGAAGAACGTGGTCTTGCCGGCACCGTTAGGGCCGATGAGAGCAGTGATCTTGCCGCGGGGGATCTCGACGTGCGCTACGTCGACGGCGGTGAGGCCACCGAACTGGCGACGCACACCAGAAGCGATGAGGATCGGATCGACCTTTTTGCAACCAGGGGCTGCCGGGCCAACGGAAATCTGGTTCTCGGTGTTAGCCATTGAACTGCAGCTCCTTCTTGTTGCCGAAGATGCCCTGAGGGCGGAAGATGACGAGCAGCATCAGCGCGAGGCCGATGAGCAGGAATCGAATCTGGCCAACCTGTGGGGCGGTCAGGAACGGCAGCAGGCCAGCGTCGACCAGACCGCTCATGATGCCCTGGGTGAGGCTCAGCAGCACGAAGAACACCATGCCACCGACGATCGGGCCGAGCACGGTAGCAGCGCCACCGAGCAGCAGTACGGTCCAGATCATGAAGGTGATGGTGGTTCCCCACGACTGTGGCTGCACGTTCGACAGGTTGAGCACGAAGACCATGCCACCGAGCGAAGCGAACAGACCACCGAGGATCAGCGCCTGAATCTTGTAGGCGAAGACGTTCTTGCCGAGCGAGCGCACGGCGTCCTCGTCCTCGCGAATGCCCTTGAGCACACGACCCCAAGGCGAGCGCATGAGCAGCCAAACCAGCACGGCGCAGACCGCGACAAGCAGCCAGGCCAGGATGATGATGAACAGCTGGTCGTGGCGGTAGCTGAACGGGCCGAGTGCGTATTCGCCGACCGGAATCGGGTTCATCGCCCAGAACTCGGCGCCGAACTGGCTAAGGCCGTTCGAACCACCGGTAACCGGCGCGAAGCCGATGGTGGTCATCAGGTAGCGGAACACCTCAGACGTAGCGATGGTGACGATTGCGAGGTAGTCGGCGCGCAGTCGCAGCGTCGGAATACCCAGAATCAGCGCGAAGACGGCCGAGGCCACCAAGCCGATTGCCACGGCGCCCAGAAGGGGCACCTTGAAGGTGAGGATGCTGATCGCCATGCCGTAGGCACCGACAGCCGCGAAGGCTGCCTGACCGAAGTTGAGCAGGCCGGTGTAACCGAAGTGCACCGAGAGGCCGATCGCGCACATCACGAAGACGGCGGTGATCGGGCTGATTAGCTCGCCGAGGGCGAGGTTGAAAATGCTGAGCCAGTCCATGTTTTTCTCCTAGTCCTAGCCGATTCGCTGCTTCTTGCCGAGTACACCCTGAGGGCGAACCAGCAGAACGACGATGAGGATGATGAGCGAGGCCGCGTACTTGAGGTCGGTCGGCATGAACAGCGACGACATCTCGACCACGAAGCCGATGATCATTGCACCGACGGTTGCGCCGAGTGCGGTGCCCAGGCCACCGAGGGTGACCGATGCGAACAGCAGCAACAGGATCGCGAAGCCGGTGAGCCAGTTGGCCTGGAACTGCAGGCCGTACAGGATGCCGGCGAGGCCGGTCAGTGCGCCAGCAACCACCCAGATGATGCGGATGATGCGCTCGACGTCGATACCGGTCGCGGCGGCGAGCGAAGCGTTGTCAGATACGGCGCGGGCTGCCTTGCCGAGGCGGGTGCGGGTAAGGAAGTAAGCGACCGCAGCGAGAGCCACGACCGAGATTCCCATCGAGATGAGCGAGGTGACGGTGGTGTCGATCGGGCCGATCTCGACTGGCGAGAATTCACCCGAGAGCACCTTGGTGTCGCCCTCGAAGAAGATGAGCATCAGGTAGCGAAGCACGATCGAGAAACCGATCGAAACGATCATCATCTGGTTTAGTCCCAGGCGACGCTTGCGCAGCGGCTTCCAGAGCGACGCATCCTGCAACCAGCCGAAGCCTGCGCTAAGTGCGATGGTGATGACTGCCGCCACGATCAAGTCGAGGCCCAACTGCGCGTGCAGCAACCAGGTGAGCAGCGCACCGAACGTGACCATCTCGCCGTGGGCGAAGTTGTTGAGGCCGGTGGTGCCGAAGATCAGCGAGATGCCGATTGCGGCAAGTGCCAACAGCAGACCGAGGTTGAGGCCCGCGAAGGCACGAATAACAACCTGCTCGCCAAATGGCTGGACCACGCGCATGTCTTTGCCGAGTGGGAACAGAACCGCGGCGGTCGAAGTGATGTTGAGGTCTACCTCGCGGACCGACTTGTCGGCATCGCGAAGACCAACACCCTCAGGCAGCGTCTCGAGGTTGATCTCAACCTTGTAGGTGCCCTTCTTAGGCACCTCGATCTGCCACTTGCCGTCCTCGCCAGAGGTTGCCTTGCCATCGAATGCATCACCGGTGATGTGCATCTCGACGCCAGCAACCGGCTCGTTGTTGTTCTTCAGAGTTCCCTTGATGAGGAGCTGGCCGATAGGTGCTGGGGTCGCTGTGGCATCGGCCGCGTTGGCGGTAGTTGCCGGCAGCGAGCTGAATAGCACCGCGAACATCATCATCAGGGCAGAAAACACGACGGTTGCGCGCGTTCTGCTGGGGTTCATAAGTCGGTTCAAACCAACCTCCACGTCTCAGGCTGGACGCGCTGGGGCGCCCTTGCTTGCCACCCAAAACATTAGCGAACAAATGTTTCGGGCAGGTCACGAAAGCGCCTTAGAACGTAATCCGTTCGCCGATTAGACTTGAGAGACCGTTTCTTCCTTTGTTTAGGACATTCCCAATGACGCAAAACGATCCATTTGGCTTTGTCGGCCTAACCTACGACGACGTCCTGCTGCTGCCGGGCGAATCGAACCTGGTGCCGAGCGCGGTTCAGACCCGCACGAAACTTTCGAAGCGCATTGAGATCAACATCCCGCTGCTTTCCAGCGCGATGGACACCGTCACCGAGGCCCGCATGGCGATCGCCATGGCGCGCCAGGGCGGCATCGGCGTGCTGCACCGCAACCTATCGCTCGACCGACAGGCCGCCGAGGTCGACATGGTCAAGCGCAGCGAAGCCGGCATGATCACGAATCCTGTGACCACCAACCCGTTGGCCACCATCGCCGAGGTAGACGCACTTTGCGCCCACTACCGCGTCTCGGGTCTTCCTGTGGTCGACGAGAACGACGTGCTGCTCGGCATCGTGACCAACCGCGACATGCGTTTCGTAGAGCACGTGCAGCGCCCGACCACCCTGGTTAAGGACGTCATGACCCCAATGCCGCTGGTCACCGCACCGGTAGGCATCAAGCCGGAGTTGGCTATCGCAATCTTCGCCCAGCACCGCATCGAGAAGCTGCCGCTGGTTGACGAGGCCGGCAAGCTGCGCGGGCTGATCACCGTCAAAGACTTCGACAAGAGCGAGAAGTACCCGATGGCCTCGAAGGATGCCGCCGGTCGTCTGCTCGTCGCAGCCGCCGTTGGTGTTGGTCAGGATGCGTGGGAGCGTTCGATGGCGCTCATTGAGGCCGGCGTTGACCTACTCATCGTTGACACCGCTCACGGCCACAACCGTGCGGTGCTCGAGATGGTCTCAAAGCTCAAGGCCGAGCCGTTCGCCAAGAACGTCGACGTAATCGGCGGCAACATCGCCACCCGTGAGGGTGCTCAGGCACTCGTCGAGGCTGGCGCAGACGGCGTCAAGGTTGGCGTTGGTCCGGGTTCGATCTGCACCACTCGCGTGGTCGCCGGTGTCGGTGTTCCGCAGGTCACCGCCGTCTACCAGGCTTCGCTCGCCTGCAAGCCAGCCGGTGTTCCGGTAATCGCAGACGGTGGCCTCCAGTACTCGGGCGACATCCCTAAGGCGCTCGTCGCCGGCGCAAACGCCGTAATGCTCGGTTCGTTGCTGGCTGGCACCGAAGAGGCACCTGGCGAGATCACCTTCGTGAACGGCAAGCAGTTCAAGACCTACCGCGGCATGGGCTCGCTCGGTGCGATGCAGTCGCGCGGCCAGGCCCAGTCGTACTCGAAGGATCGCTACTTCCAGGACGACGTCCTGCGCGAAGACAAGCTCGTGCCAGAGGGCATCGAGGGACGCGTGCCTTACCGCGGCTCTGTCGCATCGGTCACTCACCAGCTGATCGGTGGCCTTCGTGCCTCGATGGGCTACGTCGGAGCAGAGACGATCGACGAGCTGCAGCAGCGCGGCAAGTTCGTGCGCATCACCGCTGCGGGACTGCGCGAATCGCACCCGCACGACATTCAGATGGTCGCCGAAGCGCCAAACTACGGAACTCGCTAGAGCGCTGCCCGCGGGCACACTCGGCATCGGTCAATCGACTTATAAAGGGGTAAAACCATGAGCGAAATGGAAATCGGACGCGGCAAGCGCGGCTCGCGTGCTTGGGCATTCGACGACATCGCGATCGTTCCTTCGCGTCGCACCCGCGACCCTAAGGACGTCTCTACCGCCTGGAAGATCGACGCTTACGAGTTTGGTCTGCCGGTCATCGGTGCGCCGATGGACTCGGTCGTCTCGCCAGACACCGCGGTTGCCATCGGCAAGCTCGGCGGCCTCGGTGTGCTCGACCTCGAGGGACTCTGGACCCGCTACGAAGACCCGACCAAGCAGCTTGCCGAGATTGCAGCGCTATCGGCCGACGAGGCGACCGTGCGAATGCAGCAGATCTACGCCGAGCCGATCAAGGCAGAGCTGATCCGCGATCGCATCGCTCAGATTCGTGCCGCTGGGGTCACCGTAGCCGGTTCGCTCACCCCGCAGCGCGCAGCCGAGTTTAGCGACGTCGTCGTGAAGGCAGGTGTCGACCTGTTCGTTATTCGCGGCACCACGGTTTCGGCCGAGCACGTGTCGAAGAACACCGAACCGCTCAACCTCAAGGACTTCATCTACCGACTCGACGTTCCGGTCATCGTCGGTGGCGCCGCGACCTACACCGCGGCTCTGCACCTGATGCGCACTGGTGCGGCCGGCGTGCTGGTTGGCTTTGGCGGCGGCGCTGCATCGACCACCCGCAAGGTTCTGGGCATCCACGCCCCTATGGCGACCGCGGTTGCCGATGTGGCCGGCGCTCGCCGCGACTACATGGATGAGTCGGGTGGCCGCTACGTGCACGTCATCGCCGACGGCGGCCTTGGCACCTCGGGCGACATCGTCAAGGCAATCGCTTGCGGCGCCGATGCCGTGATGCTCGGTTCGGTTCTGGCTCGCGCCGAAGAGGCGCCTGGCCACGGAAGCCACTGGGGCCAGGAGGCGTTCCACGCCGAGCTGCCTCGAGGCCACCGCGTGCAGGTTGGTACCGCTGGTTCGCTCGAGCAGATTTTGCTCGGCCCATCGAACAGCGCCGATGGCACCACCAACCTCATGGGTGCACTGCGCCGCGCGATGGCCACCACCGGCTACAGCGACCTCAAGGAATTCCAGCGCGTCGAGGTTGTCGCCGCGCCTTACAACGCGTAGTCGTTCGAACCTAGCGAGTTTCAGTTGGCAGCAAAGCAGGCAGCGGCCGGGATCGAAAACCCGGAGCCGTTCCTGCGGGTTGCCACTCGACCCAAGTGGATCTTTGCGTTGCTCGCCTCGCTCGCGATGGCGGCGATCTTTGCCCTGCTAGGTCAATGGCAGCTAGACCGCTCGTTCCGCACCGTCGGCCAGACCACTCAGCAGCAGCAGACCTACACCCCAATCGACGACCTGGCGAAGCCGGGCGAGGGGTTCCGCGAGACATCCGACGGCCGCTTGGTCACGATCGAGTGCGCTCCGAGTCGCATGAACCCACTCATCGTCGCCAATCGCTTTCAAAATGGTGAGAGCGGGTTTTGGCTACTGACTTACTGCACGACGCCCGAAGGCGTCATCGCCGTCACAGCCGACGCGTGGTTTGCAACCGAGGCCGAGGCCAAGGCGTCGCGAACGGCTCTGCAGCAGACCCTTTGGGCGGATGTGCTCGAATACAAGACATACAAGGGCTGGTTGTTGGCGCCCGAGGCTCCCGAGCCGGCTCGCGAGGGTGAGTTCCTGTTCGAGTCGCTATCGCTTGCGCAGTTGGTTAACGTGTTCAGAAACGATGCCCCCAGCACCGTCTACCCGGGCATCGTGGCCCTCGAGGTCGTGCCGGATGCCGAAATCACCGGGGGAGAGGCCATCGAAATCGGTTCGACCGAACAGTTCGTCGAACTCAATTTCTTGAA
>JACCDK012131344.1_pt1 | contig 11058 bp, 11 predicted proteins | sample 7445871 | NCBI WGS metagenome assembly JACCDK01 (sample SAMN15323436, study PRJNA562643) | freshwater metagenome | isolation source: river surface water | place: USA:Blue River Watershed | collected 2017-08-15
AAAAAGACCCCCGATTTCTCGGGGGTCTTTTCTTATGAGCCGACTGTGGGACTCGAACCCACAACCCTCGCATTACAAGTGCGATGCGCTGCCAATTGCGCCAAGTCGGCCTAGGCATCGAATCTGCAGAAGAGATAAACCACTCTTCTTACGATTGCTCGTGATTCGTGTCTATTGATTCACCAAAGGTGAACTCTGTAATTCTACTTTGCCGCCGCAATGCCGGTGACAAATTGCGAGAACTCAGCCGCGTTGTCGATGGCTCCGGTATAGGACTGGCCATTGACCAGTACCAGTGGGGTGCCATCCAGGTTTACGGTTGGGTTTGAGTCGGCCACTGGACTACCAAGAGCTTTATCAGTGGTGGTTCTAATCCACTTGCCGAAGTCTTTGTTCTTGACGGCGGCTTCGAAAGCGGCGCCTTTGATGCCGAGAGAATTGGCAAGCTTAATCAATTCGTCGTTCTCAGGGCCTTTGGTGTTTTCTTCAGGCTGGTTCAAGAAGAGAGCTTCGTTGAATGCAAAGAATTTGTTTGGTGCGTATTTGGCAACCGCGAGCGCGGCGTTGGCCGCACGGCTCGAATAAGTGTTTGGTGATCCGCGACCATCGAGGAATGAAATCGGGCGAACTTCGAGCGTGGCAAAGCCGCTGTCTAACCAACCCTTTATCTGCTTTAGGTTCGCGTTTTCAAAGTAAGCGCAGTATGGGCACTGGTAGTCAACATAGGTGACGATGTGAACCGCCTTGGTTGCTGCCGGAGTTGTAATCGGAGTTGGGGTCTTGCCATCGATAATGGCTTCTCCACCGGCACCGATGAGAATGCCGTTATTTGCAGTCAAATTGCTCGGAGTTTGGCTTTGACCAGATTCGTTAGCGATTCCGGTTAGCACAACTCCTGCGATGATGGCCGCCACTGCCACAATTCCCGCTCCAAGGCCGAGCTTGATTAGCAGGCCTTTGCGCTTTTCGTTTTTCTTGTGCTGCTCTCGAAGCTCTTTGGCTTTTGCGCGGGCAGCTTCGCGCTGCTCTGAACGGGTTGGCTTATGTGGCTGGTTCATTTGTACCTTTCGTCACGATTTGATTTCGGACAGGTTTTCCAGTCTAAACGAGGGTCTTCCCCCTGTCATAATGGGTTTACTCGGTAGGCGACCGCTCGCCGGGCTCATCACTACGGATCGTCCGGCACGTACCTGCCGGTGAGGAGATATAAATGGCAACAGTCAAGTTCGAAGACGCTACTCGTCTTTACCCAGGCGGCACTCGCGCCGCTGTCGACAAAATCAATCTCGACATCAAAGATGGCGAATTTTTGGTTTTGGTAGGCCCTTCTGGTTGTGGAAAGTCAACCACCTTGCGCATGCTCGCGGGTCTAGAAGAGGTCAACTCTGGTCGCATCAAAATTGGTGACAAAGATGTAACCAACATGTCGCCAAAAGACCGCGACATTGCTATGGTTTTCCAGAACTACGCACTTTACCCACACATGACCGTGGCAGAAAACATGGGCTTCGCTCTAAAGATCGCCGGTGTTAGCAAAGAGGAGCGTGCAGAGCGCGTACTCGAAGCGGCAAAGCTACTCGACCTTGAGCCTTACCTATCACGTAAGCCAAAGGCACTATCGGGTGGTCAGCGTCAGCGTGTAGCTATGGGACGTGCGATCGTTCGCAAGCCACAGGTGTTCTTGATGGACGAGCCGCTATCAAACTTGGATGCAAAACTTCGCGTTCAGACTCGTACTCAGATTGCATCACTGCAGCGTCGTCTTGGCGTAACTACCGTTTACGTGACTCACGACCAGGTTGAAGCGATGACCATGGGTGACCGCGTTGCAGTTTTGAAGGATGGAATTCTTCAGCAGGTTGACACTCCTCGTAACCTCTACGAGAAGCCAAACAATGCATTCGTTGCAGGCTTCATCGGTTCACCAGCTATGAACCTATTCACTTTGCCGAAGACAGCTGGTGGAGTTCAGTTTGGAAACATGGTTCTTCCAGTTAGCGATGCAATTTTGAAGAAAGCATCTGGCGACACTCTAATTGTTGGAATTCGTCCGGAGAACCTCGAGGTCAGCAAGTCAAAGGGTATCGACGTTGATGTTGACGTAATCGAAGAGCTAGGTGCCGATGGTTACCTGTATGGAACCACCAAGGTTGAAGGCCCATCACACGAAATTGTTTCTCGCGTTGATGGTCGCGTTCACCCAATGCGTGGCGACCACGTGACCCTGAAGCCAACCGACGACGCAATCGTTCACCTATTCGACGCCTCGTCAGAATTGCGCTTGAACTAGTCAGTTGAGTTCTTCCCTAGATATAACGGCTGCCACGGTAGAGCCAGCACTGCTGGATCTACCGTGGCATTTGCCATTAGAGGAATGGCCCGCGGAAAATATCGCGGCACTGCCAAAGGGTTTGAGTCGACACATCGTGCGTTTCTCCCCGCTCGAGGGATATGTAATCGCAATCAAGGAAACCCTTCCAGAGCTTGCCTCGCGCGAGTTTGAGATGCTCAAGAATCTGCAGCGCATCGGTGTGCCATGCGTTGAACCTTTTGCAGTAGTTAAAGGACGTACCGACGCATCCGGCGAACCGCTCATGGCAGCTCTGGTAACTCGGCACCTGAAGTTTTCACTTCCGTACCGAGCCATGTGGTCTCAAGGACTTCGCCCTGAAACCGCAACTCGCTTGGTAGATGCCCTTGCCTTGTTGCTGGTGCGGCTGCATATAGCCGGTTTTTTCTGGGGCGATGTTTCGCTCTCCAACACACTTTTCCGCAGGGATGCAGGAGCATTTGCAGCATATTTGGTAGACGCCGAAACCGGTCAACTTTACGAAGATGGTTTATCGCAGGGGCAGCGCGACAACGACCTTGAAATTGCTCGAGTAAATATTGCCGGCGAACTCATGGATTTGGTTGCCTCCGGGATGGCGCATGCTGGGGTTGATCCAATTCAAATCAGTGCACGTATCGTTGCTAAGTATCAAGAACTATGGACAGCACTTACCGGCACCGAAATATTCGAACGCAATGAGCGCTGGAAAATTTCACGTCGTGTGCAATTGCTTAACGACTTAGGTTTTGACATTGGTGAACTCTCAATTACCAATGATGAATCCGGGAGCAAGGTACGCATTCAACCCAAGGTGGTTGATGCCGGACATCACGCACGTCGCTTGCTGCAGCTAACTGGTTTAGACGTTGAAGAAAATCAAGCACGTCGATTGCTCAACTCAATCGATGAATACCGGTTGAAACACCAGCGCCCTAGTGCTGATGAAGAGGTTTTGGCTCACGAGTGGATGAGCCGGGTCTACGAGGTGGTTATCGGGGCAATCCCAGTTGATCTCCGCGGCAAGTTAGAGCCGGCAGAGATTTTTCACCAGGTGTTGGAGCACCGCTGGTTTATGGCTGAGAACCAGAGCAGAGGAATCCCGCTGGTTGAGGCAGTTCAGAGCTATGTCGACAACGTGCTTTCGCACCGCAGAGATGAACAGACCTACCTAAACCAGACCACCGAGTCTATTGTGCTGCCGGAGGCAGTGCCGACCGGAACGATTGTCGCGATTGACGACGAAGAAACCGACTGGCGCGACCTCGTATAAAAACCAGTGTTTGAGTTTTTAGGCGCGGCGTTTGCTGACTTCGTAGAGCGCAACGCTGGCAGCGATACCAGCATTTAGCGACTCGGTAGCTCCGTGAATTGGAATTGATGCAATCGCGTCACAGTTTTCCTGAACCAACCTTGAAAGACCTTTACCTTCACTGCCAACCACCAGCACGAGCGGTTCGGTACCGAGTTTGAAGTCAGGCATCTGCATATCTCCGCCACCGTCAAGCCCAACGATGAAGCAGCCGCGCTTTTTTAAATCTTTCAAAGTTGCATTTAGATTGGCGGCTAGGGCTACTGGAATGCGTGCGGCGGCACCGGCCGAAGTTTTCCAAGCCGAGGCGGTAACACCGGTTGATCGACGCTGCGGAACGATTACACCCTGACCACCGAACGCTGCAACAGAACGAATAATCGCTCCAAGGTTTCGTGGATCGGTAATGCCATCGAGAGCAACGATTAGCGGGTTCTGACCTCGGGCAACAATCATGTCGAGCATCTCTAGAGGGTGCTGATATTTGTATGGTGGCACCTGGAGTGCAATTCCTTGGTGAACTGAGTCGTAACCAGTCATTCGATCAATTTCCGGACGCGTAACTTCATTCATGGGAATGCCGCGTGATGCCGCAATCTTGATTGCTTCCTTAACTCGGTCGTCCATCTCAATGCGGTTAGCAATGAACAATGCGGTTGCCGGAACTTTTGCCCGAAGCGCTTCGACTACGGAGTTACGACCTGAAAGCACCTCTGCAGCATCGGCTGCTTTGGCAACGCGATCACCAGAGCGGCGAGCGGCACCAGCCGAACCGGCGGTTCGAGCAGATGGGGCCAGAAATTCTCCGCGACGCGATCCGTCGCGCACAGATTTGCCGGCGGCAGCCGGGCGAGCATTGCGCGTGCTTGCTCCTCTTGCAGCCGGCTTTGCCTTGGCCGCCTCGAGTGCTCTAGCGGTCTTAGAGTTACCGGCACCCTTACCCTCGGTCTTTATGCCGAGCGCGCGAACCTTGCGCTCCTCGGCTTGTTTCATCTTGAAAGCTTTGTGCTTCTTTCGGTCTTCAGCTTTCGGAGTTGGCCCCTTGCCGGCTAGGCGACGTTTGTTATTTCCACCGCTGCCCTTGGTGGCCCCCTTGCCGCCTTTTGCGGCTCCCGGTCTTCCTGGTTTTGCCATTAGTCAACACTCCAATGCGTTTGATCTGCAGCGTCTTCCAATTTGATCCCTGCTGCTGTGATTATGTCGCGCCACTTATCAGCGGTGGCGAAATCTTTTGCAGCTCTTGCTGCGTTTCTTTGTTCAATGATGCTTTTCACTAATGAGTCGAGCGCCTGACGAGTTAAGTGATCCTCGCCTGAATTACCCCAAATCGAGGCGAGAGGATTGATCAAGAGCACATTGGTCATGCCGAGCACCGCCAAAAATGCACTTCTCGCTGAGTCGATATCATTGGCATCTAATGCAGCATTACCCTCGCGCACGGTTTCATGAACTACGCCGAGAGCAATCGGAAGGTTTAAGTCGTCGTTCATTGCGGCGGCAAACTTAGCCGGAATGCCTGGCACCAAGCTGAGCAGTTTTGCATCCGTGGCAAGCAATCTAAGTGATCGCTTCAAAAAAGTCTCAATTCTGCCAACGGCTGCGCTTGCTTCTTCTAGCACTCCATCGTGGTAATCAAGCACTGAGCGGTAGTGAGCAGAGCTTAGGTAATAACGAACGGCAATGTCACTGCCTTTAGCGAATAGGTCCTCAGCAAAAATTGAATTACCGAGCGACTTAGACATCTTCTGTCCGTTAACGTTTACTAGTGCATTGTGAATCCAGTAGTTAGCAAACGCGTCTCCTGCAGCGGTTGACTGAGCCAGTTCGTTTTCGTGGTGCGGAAAGCGCAGGTCTAGTCCGCCACCGTGAATGTCGAAGTTGGCGCCAAGGTATTTGGTAGACATTGCGCTGCACTCAATATGCCAGCCTGGCCGACCGCGGCCAAACTTGGAATCCCAAGCCGCACTTTCTGGCTCACCGGATTTAGCTGCCTTCCAAAGTGCAAAATCATGGGGATTGCGCTTGCCGGTTTCACTTGCCTCGCCGGCTTCCATGTCGTCAAGTTTTTGATTGGTCAGTTCGCCGTAGTTGACCCACTTAGCTGACTCAAAATAAACAGAGCCATCTTCGGTTGCGTAGGCATAGCCGCGCTCGATTAGGCGATCGATAATCGCCAGCATTTCCGGAATCGCACCGGTTGCCCGCGGTTCGTAAGTTGGTGCCTGGATGCCGATTTTGCGATAGGCGGCGTTGAATTCTTGCTCAAAGCGGTAAGCCAGTGCCCACCAGTTTTCGTCTTCGGCTTTGGCGTTTTCTAAAACCTTGTCATCGATGTCGGTCACATTGCGCACCAGTGTGACTTTGTTTCCGGTGGCCTCAAGCCAGCGACGAAGAATGTCATAGACCAAAGCGCTGCGCAGGTGGCCAACATGCGGTGCGCCTTGAACCGTCGGACCGCAAACATAAATGCCAACCTGGCCAGCTTTGATTGGTTGAAAGGCCCGAAGCGCCTGGCTCTTGGAGTCGTAAAGGCTGAGGGTCATGCGTTCAGCCTATCTTTGGCGCTGATAATCAACGCGGATGCCACAGCGGCAACGCCTTCGTCGTTGCCTAGAAATCCAAGACCATCAGTGGTGGTGGCGCCAAGGGTTACCGGTGCGCCAACTAGTGCGCTGAGTGCAGCCTCGGCATCTTTACGCTGAGAAGAAACCTTAGGCCTATTGCCAATGATTTGAACAGAAACGTTGACAATCTCATAGCCGGCAACAGCCAGTAGCTTCACAGTTTCACTTATAAATAGACTGCCGTTGGCGCCGGCAAACTCTGGCCGATCTACCCCAAAGTTGCTGCCAATATCACCAAGACCAGCAGCCGAAAGAAGCGCGTCGACGATGGCATGCGATACTGCGTCGCCGTCGCTGTGCCCATCTAGACCAGGCACTCCCGGCCATTCGATGGTTCCCAAAAAGAGCTTCTTGGTTGGGTCTTCTGAGAAGCGATGCACATCGGTGCCAATTCCGGTGCGGCCCGGTCCGTTCAAGCGAGCAAGCACCACTCCGAGATCATCGGGAGTTGTGATTTTTGCTGCGTTTGACTCACCGGTGACATACAAAACTTTTTTGCCGAGCGATTGAAATAAAGCGGCGTCATCGGTGAAGTCGTTCGTTGCGTCGGCGTACGCTCTTTTTAAGTCCACGGTGATAAAGCCTTGCGGAGTTTGTGCGCTTCGCAACGAAGATCGATCAACTGTTTCGAGCACTTGTTCATCGCTAACACGTTTTACGGTGTCGGCAATTTGAATCGCAGGAATAACCGCCTGCTTTGAATTTCTAACTTTTTCTTCAACCGCAGTAAAAAGTTTGGTAGTTGCAAAGGCTCGCGCAGCATCGTGCACCAAGACAATTTCCGAATTAACCTGAGCCAATGCATTCGCAATGGATTGCTGTCGAGTCTCACCACCAGCAACCACGGTGACTACTACTGCTTCATCAAAAAACTGGTTGGCGATTTCGATGGTATCGCTCAGATAGGAGTCGGGGGCCGCAATTACAACCTGGCTTAGATTCTGTAATTCGGTGATTGGTAGAAGCGAGTGTGCCAAAATCGTGCGCCCGTTGATTTCAACGAAAGCTTTAGGTTTGTCGGATTTCAGCCGTTCACCGCGACCCGCAGCGACAACGATCACCGCTAAGTCGCGATTGGTCATTTGCTTACTTTTTGCCCGCTAGTGCATCGTCGAGGAACTTGATGGCCTTTTCTTCGTCAGACTTCTTAGCCAGAGCTAGCTCTGAAACCAAAATTTGACGAGCCTTGGCGAGCATGCGCTTTTCTCCGGCTGATAGCCCGCGGTCTTGGTCGCGGCGCCACAGATCGCGCACAACTTCTGCGTTTTTATTGACGTCGCCAGACTGAAGCTTCTCCAGATTGGCCTTGTAGCGGCGAGACCAGTTGGTTGGCTCTTCCACGAAGTCTGCCTGAAGGATTTCAACGACCTTTTTGACACCCTTGTTATCGATTACGGCACGGATGCCAACCGTCTCAACCTTAGAAAATGGAACCCAAATTAATAGGTCGCCTTGGGTGACCTTTAGCTGCAGGTGCTGTTCTTTGACCCCGGCAAACTCGCGTTTTTCGATTTTTACGATTTTGGCTGCGCCGTGGTGTGGGTAAACAAGAGTTTCGCCAACTTCAAGATTCATTTGGAATGATTTCCCTTCAGAAACCACAATTTTACCACGACTGAGCCGCAGAGCCAAGAAACATCTGGGGTAGCATTTTGAATGGAACCACCCCGAGAGGAAATACCTTGCAAAAACGCAAAATTGCTGCCGTTGCCCTTGCCTTCGCTGTTGCCTTTGGTACCACAGGCTGCACCTTCAACAGCCCCGTGGCTTCACTAGAGGTCTACGACCCTTCAGACGGCGTGAATGCAAACATCGGGAATGTTCAGGTTCGCAATTTTATGTATCTCACCACGGCAGCAGGTGATGGAGCTCTTTTCGGTTCAATCGTGAACCAGGCTTTTGATGCCAAAGCGGTAACCGTGGAACTCCACGCTCATGGTTCAAGCAGCACGGCAACCATTCCCGTTGCAGTTGGGGCTGGAGAAAAACTTGACCTTGGATACAACGGAGGTCAGGCAATTCCTTTGGGTGTTTCAGCAAAGGCTGGCTCGCTAATTGAGTTACATGTAGAGATCAACGGCGAAGAAATCACCTTAAACGTTCCGGTACTCGATGGAACCTTCAAGGAGTACGCCCCGTTGGTTAACTCAATCCCAACTCAGGGAACATCGGAATCTAGCGGCACAGACTAAACCTAGGCTTGAAATTTATAGCCAAGGCCGCGCACTGTAACCAGATGTTCGGGGCGAGCTGGATCTGCCTCGATCTTTGAACGAATACGCTTGACGTGCACATCCAGTGTCTTGGTGTCGCCAAAATAATCGCTCCCCCAAACTCGATCAATAATTTGACCTCGGGTCAACACTCGATTCACGTTTTCGAGTAACAATTCGAGTAGCTCGAATTCTTTCAAAGGTAACTGCACGCGTTCACCATTTACCTCAACCTCGTGGCGCTCTATATCCATTCTCACTCCACCAGCTTCGAGCACGTTGCTGTACTCAATTTGCGGTTCAACTTTTCTTCTAAGCACCGCTTTTATGCGAGCTTTGAGTTCGGGCGTTGAGTACGGCTTAGTCACATAATCATCCGCACCAATTTCTAAGCCAACAACCTTGTCAATTTCACTATCTTTTGCGGTCAGCATGATGATCGGAACATTTGAACTCTGACGCACAATCTGACAAACCTCGTTACCACTCTTTTTGGGAAGCATCAGATCAAGCAATATCAAATCCGGTTGCTCGGCATTGAAGACTTTGATGGCCTGATCTCCATCAGCCGCGGCAACGACCTCGTATCCCTCTTTTTCGAGGAGGTATACCAGTGGTTCCCGAAGGCCCAGCTCGTCTTCAACTACAAGGATTTTGGTCAACTAATTCACTCCTGTTGCGATTGGGATAGTCAAGGTAAAAGTCGAACCGAGACCTGGCTTGGAAAAGACAGAGATCTCGCCGCCGTGGTTCAAAGCGATGTGCTTCACTATCGCCAGCCCAAGGCCGGTGCCGCCAGTTTCTCGAGAGCGGGATGGATCCACGCGATAAAAGCGCTCAAAGATTCTGCTCTGATCTTCTAGGGCAATGCCGACCCCATTATCGGTCACCACAATTTCGGCATTCTGGTCAACCTCGCGCAAAGCAATTCCGATTTGCTTAGCCGATTCACTGTAGATAATTGCGTTTTCAATCAGATTGGTAACCGCCGTCGCAAGTTGCTCGTAGTTTCCGTTTACTGAAATTTGTTCACTGAGATCGGCAACAATCTTCATTTGCTTCGCATCGGCTGCAATGTGCGTGCGATCAATTGCGTCAGAAATAACATCGTTAAGATTTACGCTTTGTGAATCCGCAATAAAAGTAGCTGATTGTAAGCGAGAAAGCTGAATGATTTCCTGAACAATGTGCCCTAGCCGGTTCGCTTCGCGCTGAAGACCTGCTGCAAATTTTTTGACCGCTTCCGCATCATCAGTTGCATCCTGCAGGGTCTCTGCTAGCAAAGAAATTGCGCCAATTGGAGTCTTTAGCTCGTGTGAGATATTGGCCACGAAATCTCGGCGAGTTTCTTCTAGTCGCCTAGCCTCGGTTCGATCTTCCAGAGTCAAAATTACAAAACCATTACCTAGCGGAGCAGCCGTGGCCTGAACCCAAAGTTTGCTGGCACGACCTCCGGCATTGATTTGGCTTTCGCTGGATTTGCTGGTCTGAGATTTTCGCGCCCAGTCCACCAGGTTTAGCAGTTCAACTTCGACTAAAGCGCGATCCTGCAGAAGTCCAAAATCCTGTGCGTTGGTAGTGGCCTGAACCATGAGGTTAATTTCATTGACCACAACGGCAGCGGTACCGAGCGCCTCGAGCACCTCGGCTGCAATGACCGCTTTTACTTGACCGTTGCCACTGTTCACGGCTTAAGACTATGCGGAATTAACCAAGTAAACTTTGCTAGAAGCCAGTAAATAAGCGGAATTCGACCAAAATTCCAAGTTTGTTTGGCATTTGTTTACTTAGGGATGCGAGCGTTCATGACAGGTGAATTAGCAAGAGGTGACCGCATGCGTGAAGTATTCCAGACACAGTTGCAAGAGGTTCAGGTGCGGCTGGTGGAGATGGCCGAAGATACCGTTCGAATCATCGACAAGGCCACGAAAGCCTTCAATGAGTCAAATGTTCAGTTAGCCGATGAAGCGATCGCAATTGCCGATCAGACCGGCAATAAAGCGCTCGCTCTCGACGAACTGGTGATTCGGATTTTGGCGAAGCAGTCACCGGTTGCTCGCGACCTAAGAATACTTGTATCGGCTCTAAGAATTTCTGCATCACTTGAACGCATGGGTGCGCTTGCCGGACACATTGCTGCTATTGCACGCTATCGATTCCCTGGCTCAGCTGTGCCAGAAGCGCTATCAGCGACTTTCAAGGAAATGGGTTCATTAGATGTTGAACTGGCTAAGAAGTGCGTACAAATTCTAAAGAACACAGACGTCGACCAAGCCCGTCAGATTCAGGCCGAAGATGCGCGCGTAGATGAACTTCACCGTCATGTCTTCGATGTTGTGCTGGCAGACGACTGGAAAGAAAATGCGATGTTCACGGTAGACGTAACTCTCGCATCGCGTTACCACGAACGTTTTGCAGACCACGTGGTAGACATCAGTGCAAAAGTTTCTTACCTAACCACCGGAGAGTGGAACGAAACCGAATAACTTCTTGTTTAGAAGTTTTACTTTTTACCCTGTGCTGCAACTGCAGCGGCACCAGCGGCAGCAGCTTCTGGGTCAAGGTATTCCCCGCCTTTAA
>JACCDK011618652.1_pt1 | contig 11055 bp, 7 predicted proteins | sample 7445871 | NCBI WGS metagenome assembly JACCDK01 (sample SAMN15323436, study PRJNA562643) | freshwater metagenome | isolation source: river surface water | place: USA:Blue River Watershed | collected 2017-08-15
CGGCATCCGCGTCATGACCATTGCGCCGGGCATTTTCGCCACCCCCATGGTGGCAGGCATGCCGGCGGATGTTCAGGCCTCGCTGGCTGCATCGGTGCCCTTCCCGGCTCGGCTGGGCCAGCCAGCGGACTATGCCAAGCTGGTCCGGCAAATCATTGAAAACGAAATGCTCAATGGCGAGGTGATCCGCCTCGATGGCGCCATCCGAATGGCACCGCGCTAGGGCCGAGCCCTGAACGGTCGGCGGCAACCAGGCTGCCTACAATGGACATCACGTTCAAGTCATGGCCATCCCGACCCCTTTTTTGCAGGAACTGCTGGCGCGCGCCGACATTGTGGAGATCGTCGGGCGCCACGTGCAGCTGAAAAAAGGCGGCGCCAATTTCTCGGGCCTGTGCCCCTTTCACAGCGAAAAGTCGCCCTCATTCACCGTCAGCCCGTCCAAGCAGTTCTACCACTGCTTCGGCTGCGGCAAGAACGGCAACGCCATCGGATTTCTGATGGACCACCTGGGCATGAATTTCCGGGAGGCAGTGAAGGATCTGGCTCAGCAATGCGGCCTGCAAGTCCCCGAGGAAGACATCTCACCAGCCGAAAGAGCCAGGCAGGCGCAGGCCCGTGAGCAACAAGCGAGCCTGAGCGACCTGCTGGAAAAAGCCGTGGGGGCCTACAGGGACCAACTGAAACAGTCGCCTCAGGCCATCGAATATCTCAAAAAGCGCGGCTTGACGGGCCAGATCGCCAAGCACTTCGGTCTGGGCTACGCGCCGGCCGGCTGGCGTTTTTTAGCCAGCGTCTTTCCTGACTACGCCGATGTGGCGCTGGTCGACAGCGGGCTGGTGATCGCCGCCGAAGACCAGGCCAACGAACAGGGCAAGCGCTACGACCGATTTCGCGATCGGGTGATGTTCCCCATTCGCAACATCAAGGGCCAGTGCATCGGCTTTGGGGGGCGGGTGCTGGGCGATGAGAAGCCCAAATATCTCAATTCCCCGGAAACGCCCGTCTTCAGCAAGGGGCGGGAGCTCTATGGCCTGTTCGAAGCTCGTTCGGCTCTGCGCGAACACGGCTACGTGCTGGTCACGGAGGGCTACATGGATGTGGTGGCTCTGGCACAACTGGGGTTCGCCAACACGGTGGCCACCTTGGGAACAGCCTGCACCACCGAACACGTGCAGAAATTGTTCCGCTTCACCGATGCGGTTGTATTTAGCTTTGACGGCGATGCGGCCGGCAGACGGGCGGCCCGCAAGGCCCTCGATGCCGCCCTGCCCTGGGCCAGTGACACCCGCTCAATCAAATTTCTGTTTTTGCCATCCGAGCACGACCCTGACAGCTTCATCCGCGAAAAAGGCCGGGAGGCCTTTGCGCAGGAGGTGCACAAGGCGCTACCGCTGAGCCGCTTCCTGATCGAGGCAGCCAGTCAGGACTGCGACATGGGCACGGCGGAAGGACGGGCCCGCATGGCCAGCCAAGCGCGGGACCTCTGGGCCGCCCTGCCAGACGGCGCGCTCAAGCGCCAACTGCTGGCCGAACTGGCAGACCTGGTGCAAATCGACAGCCGAGAGTTGCTGCAGATCTGGCAACCCGCCCGCGCCCGCGCCACCAAACGTCCGGCCGGCGGCGAACCGGGGGCCGACCGAGAAGCTGCCTGGCCCCCTGACGCGCAACTCAAGGACTTGCCACGTCCGGTCCCGGCCCCCCCCCGTCGGCTGCCAGGCCGCATCGCACCAGCCAGTCGGGAAGATCGCATTCTGCGCTTGCTGCTGACCGAACCGTCTTGCTGGGACCGCATCGATGATGCGCAGCACGCGCTGCTGTGCAGCCTACCCGCACCCCATGGTCCGCTGTTTTCCTGGCTCGAATCGCAGATTCATGAACACGGCCCTCAACCCTGGGCCGCCTTGCGCGAGGGGCTGCGCGACCATCCCCAGGAGGCCTATGCGCTCAACCAGCTGGCCCAAATCCCGCCGGGCATCGAGCCAAGCTGGGAAGAGACCCGGCCGCTGTTTGAGGAGCTGCTCAAGAAAGCCCGGCAGCACGAAATGGACGAACTCGCGCAGCGGGCTGCTTCAGATCCGCAGGCCATGGCCCGCTTCAAGGCCCTTGCTGCGGTCAAGCGCTCCCCCTGAACGCGGAGCAAAAGGCTCGAGCCACAGAGCAGACACCCGGCACTGCGCGGCGCGATCTGGATCGAGGAACCCTTGGTATAATCCGCGAGCTTTTCAGGCAAGCGCGACAGCAGCACCTCCGGCAACGGCTCCCCTGGCACCAGGGTCCTCTCGGATTCAAGAGCCAACCTCTCCGCAAGGACTGCATCCCAAATGTTCGCCCTCCCCCTTGCCGCCAAGCCTGACCCGTTTCCATGCTCGCTCTCGCAAAGCGAGATCTAACTCGCTTTGGGCTCTTGCAATTTCTCAGATTGATCGCACCCTAAGCCCCTGGGGCAAGCGCCTTGCCGTGAACTGACCGCCTTTTTCGATCCAAGGATCCTCCATGCCGACTGCCAAATCTGCCAAATCCGCCAAATCTGCCGCCAAACCCACCAAGTCTGCAAAACCTACCGTCAAGAGCAGCGCCAAGACCACTCCAGCCGTGGCCAAGAAGACCCCAACCGCCAAGAAGACGCCAGCTAAACCAGCGGCCAAACCAACGGCTAAGCCAACGGCTAAACCAACGGCTAAACCGGCCGTTAAATCAGCTGCAAAAGCAGCCCCAAAGTCAGCCGCCAAGGCCGCTCCCAAGTCGGTAGCCAAACCTGCCGCCAAGAGCAGCGGCAAAACCACCAGCACGGCCCGAAACGCGCAAACGCCCAAGACCGCTGCGCAGGCGAGCCGGGCCTCCAGCAGCCCCGCGAGCAAGACGGCGGCGAAGAAACTGGCCGAACTCAAGCCCGCCAAGACGGCTGCAGCCGCGCCCGCCAAGAAGGTCGCTCCAGCTGCTCGTCCGGTCGCTGAGGCCGGCGCAGACAAACGGGGACGCAAGGGTAAAGACTTGGCCAAGGCCCCGCCGGAAGAAGATCTCTCGGATATCGAAGCCGAATTTGCTGAAGACCCGGCGGCCGAAGCGGCCGAAAAAGCAAAGCCGCTGCGCATGAAGATCAGCAAGGCCAAAGAAAGGGCCTTGATGAAGGAGTTCGGCCTCGACGAAGCCGTGCTGTCCGAAGAGGACATGCTCAAGCGTCGCCAGCGCCTGAAGACTCTGATCAAACTGGGCAAGACTCGTGGCTACCTGACCCATGGGGAAATTTCGGACCACCTGCCCGACAAACTGGTCGATGCCGAGACGCTCGAGGTGGTGGTCAACATGCTCAACGACATGGGCGTGGCCGTGTACGAGCAGGCCCCGGATGCCGAGACGCTGTTGCTCAACAACACCGGTCCGACCGTGGCCACCGAGGAGGAAGCCGAGGAAGAAGCCGAAGCCGCTCTGTCCACCGTTGACAGCGAATTTGGCCGGACCACCGACCCGGTGCGTATGTACATGCGCGAGATGGGCACGGTCGAGTTGCTCACCCGCGAAGGCGAAATTGAAATCGCCAAACGCATCGAGGGCGGCCTGCAACGCATGATGGAGGCCATCTCCGAGAGTCCGGCCACCATTGCCGAGATCCTCAAGATGGCCGAGGAAATCCGCGAGGACAAGATCGTCATCTCCAATGTGGTGGACGGTTTTACCGATCCCAACGAGGCCGACGACTATGTGGCTGAAGAGGACTTCGACGAGTTTGACGACGAGGACGACGACGACGGCAAGGGCGGCTCCAAGGCCCTGACCAAGAAGCTCGAGGAGATGAAAAAAGAGGCGCTGGTGCGCTTCGAGCGCATCTCCGGCCACTTTGACACCGTGCGCCGCATCTACGGCAAAGAGGGCTATGGCAGCCCGACCTACATGAAGGCCCAGCGCGCCCTCAGCGAAGAGCTGATGACCGTGCGTTTTACCGCCAAGACCATCGAGCGGCTGTGCGACATGCTGCGCGAGCAGGTTGGCACGGTGCGCAAGGTCGAACGTGATCTGCGTCGCATCATCGTCGACAAGTGCGGCATGCCCCAGGAGACCTTCATCAAGGACTTTCCGCCCAACCTGCTCAATCCCAAGTGGGTCGAGAAGCAGGCCGCCGCCGGCAAGCCCTGGTCCGCCGTGCTCGGTCGCAACATTCCGGCGGTACAGGAGCTGCAGGCCAAGCTGGCTCAGCTGCAAGCGAGCGTGGTGGTGCCGCTCGATCAGCTCAAGGACATCAGCAAGCGCATGAATGAGGGCGAGCGCTCCTCGCGTGATGCCAAGAAGGAGATGATCGAGGCCAACCTGCGACTGGTCATTTCCATCGCCAAGAAGTACACCAACCGCGGCCTGCAGTTCCTCGACCTCATCCAAGAAGGCAACATTGGCCTGATGAAAGCGGTCGACAAGTTTGAATATCGCCGTGGCTACAAGTTTTCCACTTACGCCACCTGGTGGATCCGGCAGGCCATCACCCGCTCGATCGCCGATCAGGCCCGCACCATCCGAATCCCGGTGCACATGATCGAGACCATCAACAAGATGAACCGCATCTCGCGCCAGCACTTGCAGGAATTCGGCTTCGAGCCCGACGCCTCCATCCTGGCCGAGAAGATGGAGATCCCGGAAGACAAGATCCGTAAGATCATGAAAATCGCCAAAGAGCCGATCTCCATGGAAACACCGATCGGCGACGACGACGACAGCCACTTGGGCGATTTCATCGAAGACAGCACGCACACGGCCCCCATGGACGCAGCCCTGCAAGCTGGCCTGCGCGATGTGGTCAAGGACATCTTGGACAGCCTGACGCCGCGCGAAGCCAAAGTGCTGCGCATGCGGTTTGGCATCGAGATGTCCACCGACCACACACTGGAAGAAGTGGGCAAGCAATTCGACGTGACCCGCGAACGCATCCGCCAGATCGAAGCCAAGGCGCTGCGCAAGCTCAAGCACCCCAGCCGCTCAGACAAACTGCGCAGCTTCATCGACACGATGTAAGCATCAGCACTTCACAGCCCAAAGCCTCCTGACTGCAAGGTCAGGAGGCTTTTTTGATGGGCCTATCGCGCATTCGACAGCCTCAGCCCCAGCCCGTCATGGCCGCTCAAGACAAGGGCAATCTCCCTTACCAACCAAGGTTATTTCCAATCACTTTATGTACGTTACCGTACATTCAAAAGGTCGAATTTGATTAAAATAATTATCAATAACTTCAAAAAGGACATTAAGTGTTAAGTCCAGCCAGCAATTTGATGATTAAGCAATTTAATTCTGAAAAATATGACAGATTGCTACCGTCTTTCCAACTGGTATGCCTCGAAGCTGATCAGTTGATTTTCAGACCTCACGAAGCCATCCAATTTGTCTATTTCCCAGTGAGCGCCATCATTGCGATGCAAATTGACATCTCGGATGGTTCTTCGGCTGACATTGTCCTGATTGGCAAAGAAGGCATGGTTGGCAGCGGCGTCATGGGTGGCAACCAGAACTTCAGCCGGGCGCGAGTGAAGTTTGCAGGATTTGCCTACAAATTACCCTTGAGTGTTTTCCAGGCTGAACTGGCTCAAGACAGCGCCTTCCTGAAAATCTGGATGGCGGCCACACGGCAAATGATTTTGCAAATCGCCATGCCCACCGTCTGCAGCAGCAAGCACAGCAATGAGCAGCAAATCATTCGCTGGATCATGAACACCTTGGACAAGACGCAAGGACTCTCCCTTCAAATCACGCACCAGGAAATTGCCGACACGCTGGGCATTCGGCGCGAATCGGTCACTCTGGCTGCGGGCAAATTGAGCCAAGAAGGGCTGATCGAAGTCACACGGGGGCATTTGCAAGTCCTGGACCGCCCCAAGCTGGAGGCAAGAGCCTGCGAGTGCTATCGGGTCATGCACCCTGCCTCGCAACATTAAAAAACCTAAAAACACATCGGATCATGGGCATGTTCACCACGCTGAAAACTTCAAAACGTGCCCTGGGTCTTGGCGTTCTCCTGATCGCTGCCGTGGTCCTGTTGCCGGCGATGGCCAGCTTTCAAAGTATCAATGCCATCGTGAACACCCACTACGTGACGATCAAGTCACCCATCGAAGGGGCCTTGGACGGTTTTGCCAAAATGCCCGGCCAGCCCATTGCGCTAGGGGAGGAACTGGTCCGAATCAGCAACACCCGATTCAAGGAAAGCGCCGTCAACGAGATGGAGGTGGAGCAAAAAACCCTGGCCGAAAGAAGTCTGGGCCTTCAGCAACACCTCAAAAATCTGCAGCAATTGCAAAAAGATTTGCAAAACCGGGTCTCAGTCCACCGCACGCACGAATTTCTGCGACTTGAAGAACAACTGGCCCAGGCTAAATCAGAAAAAAAGGCCCAAGAAAGCCTGATCCGCGAGCAGCAATTGCAGGCACAACGCAACGCACTGCTGGTCAAGGAAAACTTCATCTCCCCGGCACAAAACGAGGCAGCGCAATACGCTCTGGAAGTCACGCAAAGCCGCCTTGACATTTTTCAGGCCCGCATACGACTTCTGGAAACCGAAAAGCAAGCCGTCCAGCGCTTTGTCTACCTGGGTGAGGGGCGCAACGACGTCCCCTACACACAACAGCGCCTGGATGACGTGCGCCTTCAAATCACCGAAGTGGCGGCCCGCCTGCGCGAGAACGAACAACGCAGCACAGATGTTCAATTGCAGATCAGCAAAGAGCGCGAGAGCATGGCCGTGTCTCGCGAGGTGCGCATGGCCTCGCCCAGCAAAGGGGTTTTGTGGCGTAAATTTGGCAGCAACGGCACCGAGGTCGTGATTGGAACGGACTTGGCCCATGTGATCACCTGTGACAACCTGTTCCTCGATGTGGCGGTCCCGGAGTCGTCACTTGGCTCATTTGAAATCGGCAAACCCGTGCAGTACCGCCTGATTGGCAGTACCCAATGGCTCACGGGGCACATCCAAGCCGTCACAGGCAGTGGCAACAACTTGCAAGACGTGACCTTGGTCGCACAACTGCAGCGGGAAAAGAAAGACGCCCGGATTTTCGTCACGATCAACGCTGCGGACCTGGACAAGCCCCAGGAAAATTTGTGCTTTGCAGGACGAAAAGTCGACGTCAAAGTGCCCCGCGAATGGCGTCCCTCGGTTTGGCTGAGCCGACTCAGCTCATTCCTCACGTGATCCCAGCATGGATTACATCCCCCTGCTGCTGGTCGCCGCTTTCTTCCTGCTGATTTGGGATGCCCCACGCAACCAAATCAAAACTCGGCAGATGGTGTGCCTGATCCCCGCCTTGCTGTGCGTGCAGTACCTGTCTTGGCGTTTGATCAACACCGTATGGCCCGAAGGTGACGACAGCGCTTGGGCCCAGACTTGGATTTGGGGTGTTTGGGGCGTTGAAGTTTTGGCCTTCATCGAGGTGGCGGTCTTCTTTTTGATCATGAGCCGCACCAACACGCGAAGCGAAGAAGCCAACCAACACAGCATGCCCAGCCCCTTGCCGGCGGTGGACATTTTCATTCCCACGTACAACGAGCCGCTGGACGTTCTGGAAAAAACCATTGTGGCCGCTGCCGCCGTGGACTACCTGCACACAACCGTTTGGGTGCTGGACGACGGCAAGCGCGATTGGTTGCGCACCTTTTGCGAAGACACAGGTGTGCGCTACCTGACCCGAGCCGACAACTCGCACGCCAAGGCCGGCAACATGAACCACGCTTTGACGCATGCCAAGGGAGAGTTCATTGCCGTGTTCGACGCGGACTTTGTGCCCTCACGCCACTTCATCCAGCGCACCCTGGGGTTTTTCAGTGACCCGGCGATTGGCATCGTGCAAACGCCCCAACACTTCTACAACAAAGATCCGATCCAAACCAACCTGGGCCTGATGCACATCTACCCGGATGAGCAACGCTTGTTTTTTGACCAAATGGCGGCCTCCCGCGACGCCTGGCAAGCCGCCTTTTGCTGTGGCTCATGCAGCATCATGCGACGCCAAGCGGTGGATGCCATCGGCGGCATTCCTACCCAAAGCATCACCGAAGACTTGCTCACCACCCTGGTCATGCTGCGCAAAGGCTACCAAACCATTTACCTCAACGAACGCTTGAGCATGGGTCTGGCAGCTGAATCGATCGAAGGCTTCTTCGTTCAGCGCGAGCGCTGGTGCCGTGGGGCCATTCAATCCCTGTTCCTGAACGTCGGACCGCTTGGGCCCGGTCTGAGCCTCATCCAAAGGATCCTGTTTTTCCCGACCAGTTGGCTCACGCAATACGCTGTCCGCCTGATGTTGATCGCGATTCCCCTGGCCTATCTGCTGTTGGGTTGGCTGCCTTTTCACTTCACGGATGCGGCAGACATGGTGTTTTACCAATTGCCGGTTTTCTTGTCGTTTTTTCTGGCCATGCGCTGGCTGGTCGGTGGGCATTTTTCACCCCTGGTTTCGGGACCCGCGGGATTGTTCGCCAGCTTCAGGCTGGGGCCCACCGTGGTGGCTTCGCTCATCCAACCCTTTGGAAAGCCTTTTCGGGTCACGCCCAAGGGCTCGGACGCGGTGAATGGCGCCAAAGTGGACTTATTCAGCCTCGGCATGATTTTGCTGTGCATGGGCCTGACGGTGCTGGGCTTGCTTCTGAACGTGGTGCCGGAGCTGGCAGTGGTGCCGCACGACGAGTTTTTCCCCATCGCCATGTTTTGGTCCCTGTTGAACGTCATCACCCTGGGTCTGGCCGCTTTGCTTTGTTTTGAAGGCCCTCGCTTGCGAAAGGAAGAGCGCTTCTTGCTGGCGGAATCGGCGATCGCCCACGATGGGGAAACCCAAGTGGCGGTGAACATCATCGATGCCAGCGTCGATGGCTGCAAATTGGCCCTCTCGCCTGCACACCAAAACTTGTTCACCAAAGGAACGGCCAGCTTGACGGTGCAAGGCGTGGGCCGCGTGAAGATCCACCCCATTCGGCAAAACCATGCGCATCTGGCCGCCACTTTTGAATACGAATCCAAGGCGCAGCGCAACGCCATGATCTGCAAACTGTTTTCTGGGCAATACACCACGGTGGCCCCAGCAACCGCCTCAACCCGTCAGTTAATTTCGTCTTTATGGGAGAAAACATTCCATGGCTAAACCATCTTTGACGTCCTTGGGGGGCATGCCTTGCAGCCTTCAACGCCTTGTCCAAGCCCTGACAGCCATCTTTTGCGCTTTCACCCCTGCAGCATTCGCGCAAACCCCTGCTCACGCCCATGAATCACCTGTGTGGATCGGATTTGACGATGCCTATGGTCTGAAAACCAATACCTCCGCCATCGCCACCGAGTGGGGCATCAAGGCCGCATTGGAAGAAATCAACAACAAGGGGGGGGTTCTGAATGGCCGCCCCCTGAAGCTGATCACCACCGACAACAAAGGAGTCTCCGCCCGGGGCAAGGACAATTTCGTACAACTGGCCAGCACCAAGGATCTGGTCGCCGTGTTGACGGGCAAATTCAGCCCCATCAGCGTAGAGATGCTGCCCGAGGCACACCGACTGAAGGTCCCCTTGATCAGTGTCTGGGGGTCCGCAGACCCCATCACCGATCACGAGCACAAGCCCTCTTACTCGTTTCGCGTGTCACTCAAGGACGATTGGGGTGTCGAAGCGATGATGAACCGCCTGTCCTTCAAATACAAGGTTCGGCAAGCTTGTGCGATCTTGCCCAACACGGCCTGGGGACGCTCTGCGGAAAATGTGATTCGGGAAAAGTCGGGGCCCAAGACGGCCCAATTCCCGGTGGTGCGTTGGTACAACTGGGGAGATCCATCGCTGAAGGAGCACTACCGGGCCTGCCTGGACTCACGCACCCAAGGGCTTTTGTTTGTCGGCAATGAAAAGGAAGGCGCCCTTTTGGTCAAGGAAATTGCGGCTCAAGCGCCACCCCTGCGCATGCCCGTGGTGGCCCATTGGGGAGCGGTGGGCGGCACCTTGCACGAATTGGTGAATGAAGAACTTTCCATGGTGAGCATGGATTTCATCCAGACCTTCACCTTCATCAACAACAAGCGCCCACGCGCCGTTTATCTCGCCGATTGGATCTTGAAAAACCAGGGCCTGAAAAGCACCCTCGACATTCCCAGTCCGGTTGGCGCTGCACATGCTTACGACACGGTCCACCTTCTGGCCAAGGCCATTGACACAGCGAAAACCACATCGCCTGAAAAAATCAGGGATGCCTTGGAAAAATTGCCGGCATTCCAGGGTGCCGTCAAACACTACACCCGCCCCTTCACACACCAAAGGCATGACGCCCTGGACAAATCGCAAGTCCTTTTTGTCAAATTGACGCCCTCGGGTCAATTGATTCCCCAAGACTGACATGGGCCGATTGAAATCGCTCAAAGCCCAGATCAGCCACGATGTTTTCAGGCTGTTTGGTGCTTACATTCTGGGCGTCACATCGCTCTGCATGCTGTTGGCCATCTATGGCATTTTTTTCTACCAGCAAGAGGAGTTCAAGCACTACAAGGCGCTTGTCAACACACGACTGGGCTCAGAAATCAGTGCATCCTTGAGGCAGGCCAACGATTTGGCCGACTCGACCGAGGTCTGGACAGGCCTGACTGACTCGGCAGGGCGGGGGTCCTATCTCCTGCCACTTCTGGAAAAAGCCAATCAAAACAAACACTACAAATTTGACCTGCTGGATTACCTGGGTCGTTTTTTCATCCACAGCGGCAACACAGCCGGTTTGTTGTTGGATTCGCCCGCCAACATCCAAAAAACGATCGACGACAACCAGACCCATTTGGAGCTGGTGAACGTGGAGCACACCGACTATCTGGCGGTCAGTGTGCCCATCATGGCCAACTTCACAGACAGCGCCATCGGTGTGGTTTTGCTGCACCTGGATCTGGACAAGATCATGGCCTCACTGAACTTCCCAAATGACCTGAAAGTCAATTACAGCCTCAGCCCTATTGTCGACAAGGCATCTGCGCTGTCCAAACACAGTGAGTCCTTCACATTTGAATAGCGCGATGCAGGCAAGGACTACGCCCTGCACATTCAGCTCCAGCAAGGTTATTTCTCAGC
>JACCDK010813740.1_pt1 | contig 11052 bp, 9 predicted proteins | sample 7445871 | NCBI WGS metagenome assembly JACCDK01 (sample SAMN15323436, study PRJNA562643) | freshwater metagenome | isolation source: river surface water | place: USA:Blue River Watershed | collected 2017-08-15
GTAATTTGCCCGCGCGGACTCAGTGAACGAATCCGCGGCTGATCTACTTCCACCGTATCGGTGTCTGGATAGTGCCGGCCTTCCGCGCCAAACATTTCACTTTTCAATTTACCTTCGGCGTTAAACACTTTGACCGAAAAGTCTTTCATGAAATAGTCGGGGACGTGACGTTTGGGTGCAGCCTCCTCAGGCGGCGCAATCACAGGTGTATTGCGCACCAACCAGTAGGTGCCCATCGCCATGATGGTCATTAAAAACAGGGGCAGGTAAACCGCCATGCGATCCCACGCACGTCGCACGCCCATCCACCATGCACGCATCGCGCCTATGCTCATTGCAACGCGTCTTTCAGTATGCGGTCATAGTGTCCCGTCGCCGTCAACAAGAGGTCACATACTTCGCGCACCGCACCATGTCCACCCTGCCTGTCTGTCACATAATGCGCGCGAGCTTTAACTTCATGGTGTGCGTTGGCTGGTGCAAATGCAAGTGCTACACGCGTCATCACTGCAAGATCGGGCCAGTCGTCGCCCATGTGCGTCGCTTGCGACCAATCAAGCCCTAGTTGCGTGAGCAGGGTTTGCGCAGCGGGGGCTTTGTCTATGGTTCCAAATACGGCATGTTGAATGCCCAAATCAGACAGGCGCTTACGCAAAGCCGCACTATCCCGACCTGTGATCACCGCAGGGGTGATGCCCGCTTTCTGCAAGGCTTTGAGGCCGTGCCCGTCTAATGTTGAAAAGCGCTTGATCGTTTCACCTTGCTCGGTGAACAACAAACCACCATCAGTAAAAACGCCATCGACATCAAAAATTGCTAAACGGATTTTTTTTGCACGTTCTAAAACATCGGCTGGAAAAGTATGGGCTGTCATCAAATAACTTTCGCACGCATCAGGTCGTTGCTGTTGATGGCGCCACAAAGTGTCTCATGCTCATCCACCACCAGCACGCTGGTGATGCGGTGCTCTTCCATCAGCTCTGCGGCTTCCACCGCTAATGCGGTGTGCTTGAGCGTGCGGGGATTGGGGTGCATTACTTGCGCGGCAGTAAGTGCGCGTAAATCTGCGCCTTTTTCTACCAATCGTCGTAAATCGCCGTCGGTAAAAACGCCCACTACTTTTTTATTGGCATCCACCACAGCAGATGCACCCAAACCTTTTGCGCTCATTTCGCGCATCAATTCGCTCAGACGCGTGTCTGGAGAAACGCTAGGTACATCGTCACCGGTTCGCATTAAGTCAGAGACAAAGGTTAGTAGACGCCGCCCCAACATGCCGCCAGGGTGTGATCGCGCAAAGTCTTCGGGTTTAAATCCGCGTGTATCCAACAAAGCAACCGCTAATGCGTCACCCAATGCAATTTGCGCGGTTGTGCTGGCAGTTGGTGCTAAGTTAAGCGGGCAGGCTTCTTTGTCGACGCCGCAGTCCAATACCAAGTCCGCATGGTTTGCCAGCGTTGACTGCAAACCGCCAGTCATCGCAATCAAAGGAACGCCTTGGCGTTTGAGTACCGGGAGAATAGCAGCCAACTCATCGCTCTCGCCGCTGTTGGAGATGGCCAACACCACATCTATATCGCGCACCATGCCTAAATCGCCATGGCTGGCTTCGCCGGGATGGACAAACATCGCCGGCGTACCCGTTGACGCCAGCGTGGCTGCGATCTTGCGACCAATGTGCCCGCTTTTGCCCATGCCCATCACCACCACATGGCCCGTCGTTTTCAGCAGCATATGGACCGCTTTAACAAAGGTCGGGCTTAGTCGTTGCTTGATTTGCAAAAGCGCTTCGGCTTCAATGTCCAGGGTCTCATGCGCCAATTGCAAAATGCGTGCGTCGTTGGGCGCAAGGACTTTGGTGGCGGCAGATTGTTTTGAAGTCATCTTGGCATTTTAGGTGGCACGGGTGATGCACCAAAGCTTTTATGGTGATGGTTATTTCCAAGATGGTGAAATCTTTATTTACCGATACAGAAACTCGAAAAAATTACGCCTAATAAGTCGTCCGAAGAAAACTCACCTGTGATGGCGTTGAGTGCGTTTTGCGCTAAGCGAAGTTCTTCCGCCAATACATCGAGCGCTGGGGCTTTTTGCGTGAGGTGGGCTTCAGCGATAGCAAAGTGCGTATGCACCTCATCCAGGGCTTGCACGTGCCTTGCGCGCGCCATGTAAAGACCTTCGCTTGCACCTCCCTGCCAACCTGCGATGCGCAGCAGTTCTTGGCGCAAAGCCTCTAAACCGAAACCGGTTTTTGCGGAAATGTGTATGTCTTGAACATCTTCGTCTTGCAACGCCGTGTCTTGCGTACGTTCTTGTTTGCCTTTAGTGGCCACTTCACTTAAAGCATCTGCTTTGTTCCAAATGTGCACCACCGGTATTTGCTTGGGGATACTTCTTTCTAGCGTTTTAGCAATTTCTGCATCTGCCGCTTGGTATGCCGGTTCCTCTTTGCGCAAGACATCGTGCACAAACAGCACCGCATCAGCACCTTCAATATGACGCCAAGCGCGGTCAATGCCTATGCGCTCTACTTCGTCTGCTTCTTGTTTTTCGCGCAAGCCTGCTGTGTCTACAACATGAACCGGCACGCCATCCATCTGTATGGTTTGTTGCACCGCGTCTCGCGTTGTACCCGCTATCGGTGTCACGATGGCCAACTCGGCGCCTGCAAGCGCATTAAGCAATGAGCTCTTTCCTGCATTAGGTTGCCCAGCAATCACTACGCGCACGCCTTCGCGCAACAAAGCGCCTTGCTGTGTTTTTTGCATCACCCGTGCTAGGTTTTCTTGCAAACGAGAAAGTAGTCCCCTAGCATCTGCCTGTTGCAAGAAGTCAATTTCTTCTTCAGGAAAGTCAAGCGTAGCCTCCACCAAAGTTCGCAGGTGGATTAGGGCGCTGCGAAGTTGCTCGATTTCTTGAGAGAAAGCCCCTGCTAACGAACGGCTTGCGCCACGCGCCGCGGCCTCTGTACTTGCTTCGATCAAATCCGCCACGGCTTCCGCTTGCGCTAAATCGAGTTTGTGATTTAGAAATGCACGCTCGGTGAACTCACCAGGTTTTGCTAAGCGTAGGTTAGTAAGTGTTTGTTTGTCATTATGAATTGTGGTGACGGTGTCTATGACCATTTGGGCTGTCGCGACCTCAAAACACCGCGCCACAATCATTTGCAACACTACTGGCCCGCCGTGCGCCTGCAGCTCTAAAACATCTTCGCCGGTATAACTATTAGGGCCTTGGAAATACAGGGCCAAGACTTGGTCAATAGGCGTTGCGTGTCTATCGTTTAGAGGCACGTAAGTTGCAACGCGGGGTTGCAATGCCTGGCCACACAATGCCCGCGAAAACGTCGCTAATTGCTTGCCGCTGACGCGAACAATGCCCACCGCGCCACGTCCTGGCGCAGTCGCGACTGCGATGATGGCGTCGTTGTGGTGGGCAAGCAAGGCAACTCGTGGTTAAAACTTCGGCAAATTAAATTGCGGTGGCACGCCCATACGAGTATTGATAACCCACTGTTGAGCTATTGACAACACGTTATTCGTGATCCAGTACAACACCAAGCCGGATGGGAAGAAAAAGAACATCACGCTGAAAGCCAACGGCATGATCCACATCAACTTGGCTTGCATTGGGTCTGGTGGCGCTGGATTCAAGGCCGTTTGCAATACGGTGGTCAGCGTCATGATGATTGGCAAGATGCCAACAGGCACGCCAAACCAAACACCCAGGGAGGTATCGGGTGCCGCCAAATCATGAATCCAAAGCACCCATGGTGCGTTGCGCATTTCAACCGTGGACAAAAGAACCCAATACAAAGCGATAAATACGGGGATTTGTATCGCAATGGGCAAGCAACCACCTAAGGGGTTGACTTTCTCTTCGCGGTATATTTTCATCATCTCCACTTGCATTTGCTGCGGGTTGTCTTTCAAGCGCTCGCGCATGTCCATGATTTTTGGATTGATGGCTTTCATCTTTGCCATACTCTTGTAGGCATGCGCGTTTAACCAATAAAAGCCTGCTTTGATAAGCACCACTAAAGCAACAATCGACCATCCCCAGTTATTGAGAATATTGTTGAGCTTGTTCAGGAGCCAATAAAGCGGCTTAGCAAGAATGGTGAGCCATCCGTAGTCTTTCACCAACTCCAGGCCCGGATAGATAGCTTCAAGTTCATGTTCTTCTTGGGGACCCGCAAACAGTTTGGCCGACACACTTTTTGTTTTGCCCGGAGCAATCGCTTCAAGAGGCGCTATTAACGTTGCGCGGTAGCAGCAATCTGGCATGCGTGCGCCAATGTCTACGGCATCCATGGAGATATTGCGCAACAAGCCATCGGGCAAGACCCATGCACTAGCAAAGTAATGCTGCACCATGGCTACATAGCCCGTGCTTGATTGTGTTTCTATGTCTACCTTCTTTTTCTTAATGTCTTCAAATTCTACTTTTTGGTATTTTTTTGCTTCTGTGTAAATTGCAGGGCCCGTAAAAGTTGCATAGAAAGAAGACTCACCGGCAGGCTTGTTGCCATCGCGTACAAGTTGGTAGTACAACTGTGGCGCAACGTCTTGGTTAGATGTATTGATGACGTCGTGTTTAACATCAATGGCGTAATCGTCCGCCTTGAATGTGTAGGTTTTGATCAACTGCACGCCGTTTTGCGGGGCTGACTCAAAAACGACGGACAGGGTTTTGTCATTGCCCTTCATCACGCGCGCTCCAGGGCGCGCGGTCATCATGGTTTTATGCGTTGGGAAGTTAACGCCTGGCACGCTTGAAATCAATCCAGTTTGTGCCATGTAAATGCGCTCTAAGCTGTTGTCAAGCAACACCACGTTTTGGCCAGGGCGGTTGACATCCACATGTTTCAAAAACTCAACCCGCACCACGTTGCCGCCTTCGGTGTCGAAGTCCACTTTCAGAACATCGGTTGTGATTTGAACAACTTCTCTTTTTTGCGCCGTGTTGTCTTGCACAGGAATATTGCCTGTCGCAGAAATCGTATTTGCTGGGTTGGGGGTTGCTGCACTAACGGGTTGAGGCACGCCGGCTGTAGTGGCGGTATTCGCACTATTAACTGCGCTATTGTTTGCGCCATTAGAAGATGTTGTTTCAGTTGGTGACGCGCCCGCGCCTTGGGCGCTCGGTTGCACCGCTAATGGAGTTGGGGCCGGGAAAAATGTTGCTTTTTGCCCATTGAAGATTTGCCACTGGTCCCACAGTAACACCATGGAAAAGCCAAAAATCACCCACAAAATGGTGCGGCGAATATCGTTCATGTGTTTTTCTTTCCAAATGTGGATGGCGGTAAATTGGCAAAAAGGCTAGGTGAAGGAACAGGATCGTGTCCGCCAGCACACCAAGGGTGGCAACGCGTCAAGCGTCGCAACGTGAGATAGCTTCCAGGGCCGGCGCCATGTATCTCTAATGCTTGCAGGGCGTAAATAGAGCATGTCGGCTCAAAACGACAGGCGGATCCAAGCCAAGGGCTCAAGAGCAATCTATAGGATTGAACCAACCTAATTAAAAGCAAGCGCATCATGGTTTGGGCATCAAATCAAAAAGTTGTGTCAATTCGCACCGCACCACTTTTTTGAGTGCCAACGAGGATGCGCTTACAAAATATCCTTTATCGAACTCTGCTCGCAGACGCACAATATGTGGTGTCGGGGTTAATTTATGTGCATACAACGCAGACACCTCGTAGATTTGTCGTTTGATCAGGTTGCGAGTGACCGCACGTTTGGCCCAGCGCTTGGGTGTTACGGCCCCCAAAAGCAAACGGCCCTCAACAAAAGGGGCCGCTTCAGATGCTGTTGCGGTATTCCAGCGGTGCAAAACAAAATGGGGGGTTTTACAAACCACGCCACAAGACATCACCGCTTGAAACTGGGACCATTGTTTTAAATGTTCCACCGCTCAACCCACGCAAAGCCCCGAGGCCCCAAAAAGTATCGCTGGCTACTTAGACAGCGAGACGTTTGCGACCTTTGGCACGGCGCGCGTTGATTACAGCACGACCGCCACGGGTTTTCATGCGAACCAAAAAGCCGTGCGTACGAGCGCGGCGGGTTTTAGAGGGTTGGTAAGTGCGTTTCATGGTGATTCCAAATACAAGCCCCTGTGAATCAGGGAAACCGTAAATTATCGCAAATTTTCGCTTGGTCGGCAATAAATGTTGCTTTTTATGAGGGGTGTCATCGTTTGCGACCGTAAGGCATTGGAGGGGGAGGGCTTGCGACTCCGCGCTTTGCGCTTTATGTCGTTCGCAAGCCCTCCCCCTCCAATGCCTTACTCTTCTGTTGTTTTCATTCTTTGAGCGCGTTTTTAAATATGCTGCTAAGTTGGCTTTAGGGTTAACCTGATTTGCTACTTTTTTGCCTGTGGATAATTTTTTGATAAAGTACCTTACTGCGCCCATTTTTGGGCCATCTATCCACAGAACAAAAACACATGGTCCACGGTATTTCTTCGTTGCCTTCAGATGGCGCTACACCAGCTTCGGGCGATGGTTTGTGGCAATCTTGCGTGGACCAATTGGCGCAGGAATTGCCCGAGCAGCAGTTCAATACCTGGATCAAGCCTCTGCGCGCGACGGTCTCTTCAGACCTTTCTAAGGTCGTTGTTTTGGTGGGAAATCGCTTCAAACTGGACTGGGTTCGCGCCCAGTATGCGTCGCGGATTGCAGCGCTCTTACAACAGTTTTTTGGCCAATCTATTCAGTTAGAGTTAGCAATTACTCCCAAAGAAGAGCAAGCTAGGCCTCAAGTTGTTAGTTATACACACGAAGTTGAGTCCTTGCCAGAAGCTTTTGTTGGGATTGAAGAAAATACCCCAACCGGTCCGCGCAATCGGCTCAATACAGCTTTGACGTTCGACAGCCTGGTCGAAGGTACGGCTAACCGGATGGCGCGTGCCGCCGCGATGCATGTGGCGACCATGCCGGGGCAACTTTATAACCCTTTATTCATTTACGGGGGGGTGGGTTTAGGCAAAACCCATTTGGTCCATGCTGTGGGTAACAAGCTGCTCCAAGAGCGGCCCGACGCCAAAGTTCTCTACATCCATGCAGAGCAGTTTGTCTCAGATGTGGTTAAGGCCTATCAACGCAAGACTTTTGACGAGTTCAAGGCGCGATATCACTCGCTAGACCTTCTATTAATAGATGATGTTCAGTTTTTTGCTAACAAAGAACGTACGCAGGAAGAGTTTTTCAATGCATTTGAAGCGCTTTTAGCTAAAAAATCTCACATTGTGATGACCAGTGACACTTATCCCAAAGGACTCACCGACATCCATGAACGCTTGGTTTCACGGTTCGACGCGGGGCTCACTGTGGCGATCGAGTCACCCGAGCTGGAAATGCGCGTGGCTATTTTGATTAGTAAAGCGCGCCATGAAAACGCAGATATGCCTGAAGAAGTGGCCTTTTTTGTAGCTAAAAACGTGCGCTCGAACGTACGCGAGCTTGAAGGTGCTTTGCGAAAAATCTTGGCTTATTCGCGTTTTAACCAAAAAGAAATCTCGATTCAACTGGCTCGCGATGCGCTGCGGGACTTGTTATCGATTCAAAATCGCCAGATTTCTGTAGAAAACATCCAAAAAACCGTAGCTGACTATTACAAGATCAAAGTCGCAGACATGTATTCGAAAAAAAGGCCCGCATCAATTGCCAGGCCTCGTCAAATTGCTATGTATTTGGCCAAGGAGCTTACCCAAAAGAGTTTGCCTGAGATTGGTGAACTATTTGGCGGGCGCGACCACACCACAGTTTTGCATGCGGTTCGCAAGATAGGTGCAGAGCGTCAGCAGCTTGCCGATTTAAACCAGCAATTGCATGTTTTAGAACAAACACTCAAAGGATAAAAAACAATTTGTATAAGTCTGGGGATAGTTTATGAATAACGGTCTAGTTATCCACAGATTTGTTGAAATTTCAAAGTTATCCATGCTGACGAGACACCAAAAAACCTATTTAGCCACAGGCTTACAAATGCTCCAAGTCATTGAAAAAAAAGAGGAAAATACGGTTTTGCACAGAAGCGTGCTGTGCTTACTACTACTACTAATTTAAATTAAGAAAACAAGAGGAAGAAGATGATTGTTCTCAAAGCAACCCAAGACAAGGTTTTGGCAGTTCTGCAATCGGTTGCAGGTATTGTTGAGCGCCGTCACACGCTGCCCATCCTTGCGAATGTGTTGATCAAGAAAACAGGAAAGTCTTTGCAAATCACGACGAGTGATTTAGAAATTCAAATTCGCACAACGGCTGAATTGGATGGCGATACTGGTAGCTTCACTACTACTGTTGGTGCACGCAAGCTGATTGACATTTTGCGCACTATGCCGAGCGATCAGACTGTGAGCCTTGAATCTAGCCAAAACAAATTGATTTTGAAGGGTGGAAAAAGTCGCTTTACTTTGCAAAGCTTGCCCGCTGAAGATTTTCCTCTGGTGCAAGAGTCAACTGCATTAGGCCCAACGTTTAGCGTCCCCCAAAAAACTTTGAAAGAGTTGCTGCACCAAGTTTCTTTTTCGATGGCTGTCCATGACATCCGTTATTACCTGAATGGTATTTTGTTTGTAGCTGAAGGTAAGCAACTGAGCTTGGTAGCGACCGATGGTCACCGTTTGGCTTTTGCATCAGCCACATTGGAAGTTGAAGTTCCTCGTCAAGAAGTTATCTTGCCCAGAAAAACAGTGCTGGAATTGCAGCGTTTGTTGAATGATAAAGACGGTGCGATAGAAATGCAGTTTGCTACCAACCAAGCTAAATTTATTTTTGATGGAATGGAGTTTGTAACGAAGTTGGTGGAAGGTAAATTTCCTGACTACAACCGTGTAATTCCAAAGAACCACAAAAATACTATCACACTGGGCCGTAGTGCTTTGTTGGCAACCTTGCAGCGTACTGCGATTTTGACGACGGAAAAATTCAAAGGTGTGCGTTTGAATTTAGAGCCAGGCATTTTGCGTGTGGCTTCTACCAATGCTGAGCAAGAAGAAGCGGTGGATGAACTTGAAATTAACTACAGCGGAGATGCTATAGAAATTGGTTTTAATGTCACATACCTAATAGACGCCTTGTCTAATATGGACCAAGACATGGTGCAAGTTGATTTAGCAGACTCGAACAGTTCTGCTTTAGTGACTATCCCAGACAACCCCACATTTAAATACGTTGTCATGCCCATGCGCATATAAGTTTTTCTCCTTTGCTACCCATGGTGCTGCAGCGCAGCACGTTTAAAGAATTGATATGACCCAAGAACAACAACCAGAACCCACGATAACGCCTGTGGCCGATCAAGATTACGGCGCCGGATCGATTCAAATATTGGAAGGCTTAGAAGCCGTTCGCAAACGCCCAGGTATGTATATCGGTGATACGTCCGATGGAACGGGTTTGCACCATTTGGTATTCGAAGTTGTAGACAACTCTATTGACGAAGCATTAGCAGGCCACTGTGACGATATTGTGGTCACCATTCACAGCGATAACTCAATCAGCGTGACTGATAACGGACGCGGTATCCCAACTGGCGTCAAGATGGACGACAAGCACGAGCCTAAACGCAGTGCCGCTGAGATTGCGTTAACCGAATTGCATGCTGGTGGTAAGTTCAATCAAAACAGCTACAAAGTATCAGGTGGGTTGCATGGTGTCGGTGTTTCGTGTGTCAATGCGCTTTCAAAGTCATTGCGTCTAGTGGTTCGTCGCGATGGCAAGGTGCATACCTTGGAATTTGCTAAAGGTTTTGTTCAAAACCGAATCATCGAGGTTGTAGATGGCTTTGAAACTTCACCCATGCGCATCACGGGTGTTACAGAAAAGCGCGGAACAGAAGTCCACTTTTTGCCAGATACAGAAATCTTTGTTCAAAACAGCGATTTCCATTACGAGATTTTGAGTAAACGTCTTCGCGAACTCAGCTTCTTGAATAACGGCGTACGTATTCGCTTGATCGATGAGAGAAGTGGAAAAGAAGATGACTTCTCTGGCGCTGGTGGCGTGAAAGGCTTTGTTGACTTCATCAATTCCGGTAAAAAAGTATTGCACCCCAATGCGTTTTATTCTGAGGGTGAGCGTCCCGCAGATACTTACGGCGGCATTGCGGGCACACACATTGGTGTTGAAGTGGCCATGCAATGGAACGATGGCTACAACGAAAGCGTTTTGTGTTTTACCAATAACATCCCACAGCGTGATGGTGGCACGCACTTAACTGGTTTGCGCGCCGCGATGACGCGGGTTATCAATAAATATATTGAAGAAAACGAGTTCGCCAAGAAAGCCAAAGTCGAAGTGACTGGTGACGACATGCGCGAAGGCTTGTGCTGTGTGCTGTCTGTCAAGGTGCCAGAACCTAAATTCAGCAGCCAGACCAAAGACAAGTTGGTGTCAAGCGAGGTGCGCGCACCGGTGGAAGATATCGTTGCCAAAGCATTGAACGATTATTTGCAAGAGCGCCCCAATGATGCCAAGATCATTTGTGGAAAGATCGTAGATGCTGCGCGTGCCCGCGAAGCTGCACGTAAAGCCCGCGAGATGACACGCCGCAAAGGCGTGCTCGATGGCATGGGCTTGCCAGGTAAGCTGGCTGATTGCCAAGAAAAAGATCCAGCACTGTGCGAAATCTATATCGTCGAAGGAGACTCTGCAGGTGGTTCTGCGAAGCAAGGACGCGACCGTAAGTTCCAAGCGATTTTGCCTTTGCGCGGAAAAATCTTGAACGTAGAAAAAGCACGCTACGAAAAGCTACTAACCAGCAACGAAATTTTGACGCTCATCACCGCGCTGGGAACCGGTATTGGCAAAGCCAGTGCAGAGTCAGGCAAGTCGGCAACAGATGACTTCAATGTTGACAAACTACGCTACCACCGCATCATCATCATGACCGACGCGGACGTGGACGGTGCACACATCCGCACGCTCTTACTGACTTTCTTCTACCGCCAAATGCCTGAACTCGTTGAGCGTGGCCACATCTATATTGCGCAACCGCCTTTGTATAAAGTGAAAGTTGGAAAGGAAGAGCAGTACATCAAAGA
>JACCDK010076371.1_pt1 | contig 11051 bp, 10 predicted proteins | sample 7445871 | NCBI WGS metagenome assembly JACCDK01 (sample SAMN15323436, study PRJNA562643) | freshwater metagenome | isolation source: river surface water | place: USA:Blue River Watershed | collected 2017-08-15
CCGGTGATGATGTAGCTGAATGTCTTGGCGGTAGTGAAATGATTGACGAAGCGTCACTTGAAGAGCGCTACGAGTCCCTTTGCGACCCAAGACTTAACCACATGCAGTCACTGGAACTAGCGTTTCTGGTTGCAGAGTCTCTGGCAAAGCGCTAATTAGCGCGAAATAATCGTCACAGCATCGCCAACGCGCAGCTTGCTGCCTTGGCTAGCGCTAACCTTTTTCACTTTGGCGATACCCCATTTGCTGGTCAGTTGATTGGTGTCTACCGTGACGCGCAGGCCAAGACTTTCGAGCAACGTCTTGGCTGCACTAATGGTCTCTCCGATGACTTTAGGCATAACCACAACGCTGGTTCCCTTTGAAATCACAATGTCGACTTCGCCAGCTTTTCCAATTGGATCGGTAAGTGGCACAAGCGAAATTACCTGACCCTTCGCTACCGAGTCGCTGAATTCCTCAATTGTGTTACGCAGTTTTAGTCCGGCGACTTGCAGTAGGTTCTCGGCATCCGCTTTATCCAGTCCGGCAACGACTGGGATTGCACCGAGTGATACTTCTAGGTCGACTTTGGCCGCTTCAGGAATTAGTGAGCCGTCTGATCCGTTGTAGGCAAAGACCGTACCGATTGGTGCTGTGCTAAACCAAGAGTCGACGTTGCCAACGGTAAATCCGGATTGAAGGAGCAAAGCTGTGGCTTCAACGAGAGTTTTCCCCGATAGTGCTGGCACGGCAACAAGTTTTGGTCCTGTAGAAATCAACAGGCGAATTTTGCCACCCCAGAAAATGCTTCCCGCGGTTGGTTCTGAAGAAATTACCGAACCAGCAGCAACTGTTTTAGAGTTTTGCCGCACAATCTCGACTTCGGCCTTGAAGCTCGAGAGCGCAGACACCGCCTGTTTTTCAGTTCTACTGCTGAGGTCGGGCATGATTTGAATTCCACCTGGCCCTGCGCTGAACCACCAGCCGGTTCCAAGGCCTAGCAAAATAGTGAGTACCGATGCAATCAAGACCTTGATTGCACGATTACGCGCCCCAATAGTTTCTGCAAGCGTTTCATTCTCAACCTGTGGCAGCGCAATTGTGCTGTTTAGGGAAGCGAGCACTTCGGTTTTGTTGCTAAGCACTGCTGTCTTACTGAGTTCGAGTTTTTCGGTAAGGTAACTTGCTTTTTTGCCTTGCCGAAGATCTGCTCTCGCGCGAACTAATACATTGTGAAACTCGACGGCATCTGCTGGGCGATGGCTCGGCTCTTTGGCTGTCGCCCAGAGCACAAGTTCGTCAAGCAATTCTGGGACATTTGGATTCACAAGTGATGGAGCAGGAACCTCACTGTTTGCATGTTGCATTGCAATTTGCACTGCCTGTTCGCCTTTATATGGCTGCTGTCCAGTGAGTAGCTCGTACAGCATGATTCCGGCTGCGTAAACATCACTTCTTGCGTCGGCAACGCCTTTGCTCACAAGTTCTGGGCTGAGATAAGCCACAGTTCCAATTACGGCACCGGTTTGAGTGTGTGCAGAAATGGGTCTAGCCAACCCAAAGTCAGAAAGTTTTATTTTTCCGTCATCTGAAAGCAAAACATTTTCGGGTTTTATGTCGCGATGCAAAATACCAGCACTGTGAGCTGCAGCTAAGCCAGAAAGTACTGGTTCGAATATTTCTAATACACGATCGGGGGATAGCGCCCCGAAATCACGTAGAGCATCACGAAGTGTAATTCCAGGCACGTACTCCATCGCCAGGAAAACTATTTTGCCGTCGTGCGCCTGGTCAAAAACATTGACGAGATTTGGATGAGACAGCTTCGCAGCGATTTTTGCTTCTCGTTCGAATTTGCTAACAAACTCAGGATCATTCGAAAGGTGCTCATGAATCACTTTCAGGGCGACCTTGCGATCTAGCCGATTATCTTCGGCTAGGTAAACGGTGGCCATGCCTCCACGCGCCACAAGTTTTTCAACGTGGTAGCGTCCGTGGATTAGTTGCCCTACCAGATTGCTCATTCGCTGTCCTGAAGAGAATCCAATTCACTGAGCCAATTCCAGGCGCTCGGTTCCCACTTTGCGTATGCGGTTGGATAAGCCGAAATTTGTACGGCTTGAGCAGCCTCGGTCAGAGGCAATTTTTGCCAGCCGCTAATGTCGAGAAGCCCTCTCGCTACACCACGAGTTGGGCTCGTTTTCCCGCCGTAGAAAGCACGGATTGCGTAGTCGGTTTGCATAATCTGAGCCTTGGTTCCCCAGTGTGCGCTTGGTCGCTGCTGGAAAAGACCCACAGAGTCCCGATCTCCAAATCCAATGTTTCTAAGGCTCGATTCCTGCATGGCCGTGGCGAGTGCAATCACGATTCCGTAGTCACCAACGCCAATCTCACGACCAAGTCGAATAATTTGTTCGGCATTTTGCTCCATCTCATCGCTGAGTGGAGTTAGTTTTGGGCAGGCCAAAGCGGAGTGCACATCGGGAATCACAAGCTTTTGACCGATGTAGATAGTTGAATTCCAGGTCAATTGATTCGCGGTCAACAGAGACTGAGTGCTGATTCCAAAAATGGCCGCGATGCGACTAATGGTTTCTCCAGCCTTGATTTTATGAAATCCATGGAAAATACATATGCGGGTTGGTTTACCGATTTGATTTCCAAGTGAGTAGTTGCTCGAAGTGGTTTCTGCAGCCGGAGTTGGAATGTCTAGAATCTGCCCAACAAAAATGATTGAGTTTTTAGTCAGTTGATTTTTTTTGAGCAAAGAGGTGAGTGACACCGAGTGAAGCTTTGCGATGTCGGTGAGTGTTTCACCTTCAGCGACAGTGTGTTCTGAAGCACGACTTTTTACTGAATTTACTTTTGCCGGAGTTATATCTCGAATGGTTAGTTCTTGACCAGGAAATATCAGCGATCGTTCTTTGAGATTATTTAAAGACAGAATTGCGGCAAGAGATATTGAATATTTTGACGCGATTTTTCCAAGCGTTTCGCCCGGTTTTACTACGTGGCGAATCGGAGAAGTTATTCGGTCAATTACAGCCGGCTGAATCGCGTTGTCCACCAGTTTTAGCACTTGCCCCGGAAGCAACAGCGTAGCTGTGTTCAAATTGTTAATTCTGAAAAGTTCGGAAGTACTCAAGCCCAATGCACTTGCGATTGATGAAATAGTGTCCCCAATTTGCACCGTGTAAATGCTTTGCGTCTTACCTAGGAGAACTCCGGGAGACAGTAGGGTAGAGCTTTGATCCTCGTTAGCTGCGTTCAGCTCTTTTTCATGAGACACCGAAGCCAGGGCATCGCCCTGAGGGAGAACTGCTGCGACAATGGCAATCGGGGCGGTGGCTAAAGCCATCAGGACCTTCTTTTGATCCTGACCCGATTCTGCGGTGTCTCTTGTTTCGCCCATGATTCCTATAGCCTCAAAGGCATATCGTTTCACGAGTGGCAGAAAATCCCCGATAAGCGCTGCGGTGTGGCAATCTTTACCTGTGAACAACGTAATTGCCAATGTTTCAAAATGGCTCACCGTGCCAGAGGCGGCCGAACTGCTCGGAGTGCCACTGGGGCGGGTTAGGCGCCTGATTGAGGACCACCATCTCTTCTCGGTAAAACGAGATGGCGTTCAGTACTTGCCAAGCGAGACGATAGTCGGCAACGAGCCGCTTCCTTCACTGCACGGGACCATAGTGGTTCTGCTTGACGCCGGCTTCACTTTAGATTCGGCAATCGAGTGGCTTTATACGCCTAACGAAGTGCTCAACTCAACACCGATGGCGGCGCTGGTTGCCGGAAAAAAATCTGAAATTCGCAGATTAGCTCAGGCGCTTGCGCTCTAGCTACTTGTCACGTTTCATGACTTGATTCGCGAGTTCGGTCAAGGCCTCTTTTGCATTAGCTTCGACAGGCAAATTTTCTAGCGCGAATAAAGCCTCGCGACCAAAATTCTCGATTTGAGTTTCGGTCTTTTGGAGTGCCCCAGACCCGATGATTGTCTGTTGCAAGAAAGTAATTTGATCATTGTTTAGGTCTCTGGCGCTGAGCATGTCATCAAAAACATTTCGCACTGAGCCGGTAAGCACTTCACGTGTAAGGGCAATCAATACAGTGTGTTTTCCTTCGCGAAGATCGTCACCTGCGGGCTTTCCTGTAATTTTCGGGTCACCAAATACTCCAAGCACGTCGTCACGAAGTTGAAACGCTAAGCCAAGCGGAATCGCGAAAGCTTCAATCACTGCACGCTCTGTCGCTGATGCGCCTGCAAACGCAGCGCCAATCAGCATCGGTGCCTCGATGGAATACTTTGCAGTTTTGTAAGTCATAACCTGGATTGCCCTGGCAACTGCCTCAGCAGGATTCCGCTGCGAACCGGCATTCTCTTCTACAACATCGAGGTACTGACCAGCCATGATTTCACTTCGCATTTTGCTGAATTCGTTACGACATTCGATTTCAATGGCTCTCTCAGGAGAGAACCTGAGTGCGTTGCCGAAAATTTCTGAACTCCAACTGAGTAACAAATCTCCAACCAGGATCGATCCAGCCTGACCAAATCGTTGAGGCGATCCCGACCAATTGTCACGAGTGTGCAGTGCTTCAAACCTCTTGTGCACAGCAGGCTGCCCTCGACGGGTGTCAGATTGGTCGATTAGGTCATCGTGTACCAACGCCGCCGCGTGGAACATTTCCAAAGCCGCGCAAATGCCAACCATTCCGCGAAGTGCGTTTTCGTATTCTGTTTCGTTTAGTTTGTTCTTTAGATAACCAGCCCAGGTCCAATACGCGAATAGAGCTCTGAAACGTTTTCCGCCAGCCATTAAGTCTTGCGAGAAATCAATCAGCGGAACAAGGTCAGGAGAAATCTCGTGGAATTCTGACTTTCGGGCAAGGCAAAAATCATCTAATTCGTTTTGAATTAGTTGCAAAAGGATGGTGGATTCCAGCACAGGCTAATCGTAGGCAAGAAGTGGGCGTTTACAAAGCACCGACTGCTATTTATGCTCGAATAAGAGGAGGCGAATCATGGGACTTTCGGAATACGACAAAAAAGTACTCGAGCAATTAGAGCGAGATCTGCTTGGTACCGATGACGCTTTTTCGCGCAAGCTGGCTGGTAAGGCTGCAAAGCCGGTCAATTCGGCAGCGAAACTGATTGCTGGGGCCTTGGTCGCCCTAGTCGGGCTTTCACTTTTGATATTTGCCGCCATAATTCACCTGGTGATTTTCGGAGTACTTGGTTTCCTAGTGGCATTGACTGGATTGCTGATTGCTAGTGCCGGTCCGGCTAACACCGCAAAATCGCCAAAATCCAAGCCGACGGCAAAAAACTCCACCGGCTACTTCGAGAATCGCTGGAACCAGCGACGAGATCAGCCATAGCGCTAAAGAAATAGCAGATTAGCCACCCTTAGGGGTGGCTTTTTGGCTTAAATCTGGGATTTCCCTCCACCTGTGAAATCCGCTAATCTATTGGCGTGTGTCTACCAAATCGTTATATAAACACGTCAAAATGTACCATTTGTGGTGCAAAGTGGTGTAAAGTGGAGTTTATCGGCGAAGTGGCTAATCGGAGAGGGGGTTACTGATGTTGCTAGGTACACACACACCAAAGTTGGATGAAAAGGGTCGCGTTATCCTTCCGGCGAAATTCCGCGAAGTTTTTACCAGCGGATTAGTAATCACTCGTGGTCAGGATGCCTGCCTCTTGGTTTTCAGTGCAGCCGAATTCAAGGCTCGCGCCGAAGCAATCAATCAAGCTCCGCTCACAAATCAGGCTGCGCGTAACTACACCCGTGTTTTTATGTCTGGCGCTCACTCAGAAACACCAGACAAGCAAGGGCGAGTGACCGTCCCAGCCGTTCTGCGCGAATACGCATCCCTGTCACGCGAACTTGTGGTTATCGGAGTCGGCAACCACGCTGAAATTTGGGACGCCAAGGCCTGGAACGCTTTCTTGGCTAACCAAGAGGATCCTTACTCCAACATCGCGGAGGAGGTGATTCCGGGAATCATCTAACCCTGAGGTTAGATCTCCACCCGTTCACCGCTGGCTCTCTTCCCCGAAGCCAGAAAACGCGAAAACCAAGCTCGCAGGAATGGATGGGGTTCTAACTTCAGGAAAATCCGGAAGTAAATGAACTCACAAGACAAGCAGGTTTCAGAAATCCACGTTCCGGTAATGCTTGAACGCACCCTGGAAATTCTTGGAGAGTCAGTCAATGATGCTGGGGCAGTTTTGGTTGACTGCACACTTGGTTTAGGTGGTCACACTGAGGCTTTTCTCGAGAAATTTCCGCAGCTAACTGTGGTTGGGATTGATCGAGACCAGAGCGCCATCGAACTTGCCAGCAAGAGATTAGAACGATTTGGTTCAAGAGTTAAGTTTGCTCACGCAACCTACGATCAAATCCTCGAAGTCCTGAGTGACTTTGACATAGATTCAGTTCAAGGCATACTGCTGGACCTCGGAGTCTCATCAATGCAATTGGACGAGGCTGAGCGCGGTTTCGCCTACTCATACGATGCTCCGCTGGACATGCGCATGGACGATACCGAATCACTCACAGCGGCTGACATCCTGAACACTTACAGCGCAGAAGACCTAGCCAGAATTTTCAAAGAGTTTGGTGAAGAGCGCTACGCAAAGCAAATCGCAGCAGCAATAGTTGAAGAGCGCAAGAAGGAAGTATTCGCGTCAAGCACTCGTTTGGCCAAATTAATCGTCGGCATTGTGCCATTCGTGCCAGGCAAATCAAAGGGACACCCGGCCAAGCGAGTTTTTCAGGCACTTCGTATTGAAGTCAATCGTGAACTCGACGTTTTGATTGCCACCATGCCTGCAGCAATCGATGCCCTTGCAGTCGGTGGCCGCATCTTGGTTTTGGCTTACCACTCACTTGAGGACCGAATCGTAAAGCAGGCATTGGTTGCGGCAGCTACTTCATCTGCACCAATCGACTTACCAATTGAGCTTCCTGAGCATGCACCAATTCTTCGCCTTGTGGTGAAGGGTGCGGAACAGGCGACAGAACAAGAAATCGAAGAAAACCCAAGGGCCGCGTCGGTAAGACTCCGCGCGGCTGAAAAGATCCGGAGAGCAGCATGAGCATCGCACGTCTATCAACATCAGCTAAGCCGCTAGTTCGAGTTTCTAGTATCAGCAAAGTTGCTGGCGTTGCTCGCAACCGTAAGCATGGCGTAGCTATTGCTCGCACTGTCATTATTGGTTTCGTGGTGATTCAGGTGTTGAAGCTTGTTTTGGATATTGCTCTCTCACAGAGCGCCTACGAATTGCGTAATTTGAAGTTGGAAAAGATTGAACTAACTACTCAGAGCCAGATCATTGGCCAGCAGGTGGATTCTTTGAGCTCGCAGCAGAATCTAGCAAATTCGGCTCAGTCACTTGGGATGATTGCTAACGCAAACCCAGTGTTCCTGCGAATTGCAGATCAGAAGGTATTTGGTAAGCCAAAGTCTGCACTAAACACCGATGGTCGAGTTGCTAAGAACAATATCGCTTCCGCCGCGCTAATTCAGGAATCGGTTTTGACCCCCGCAGCTCCAGATACTGCGATTTCTCAGGATGTCGCTAAGCCGGTTGCCGCTTCACAGCCAGTAGCCTTGCCTGCAAATGCAATTCCAGCATCACCAACACACTAACTTTTAGGGCAGCAAGGCAGGCATCATGAGTTTCATGCAGCCGGGAAACCCAAATAAACGCTTACGGTTTTTCGCGACAGTCATTGTCGTACTCGGTTTAATCTTCGTTGGCCGACTTGTGCAGATTCAAATTTTTCAAGCCGGCGAGATTAATAAAATTTCCCTAGCAAGTCGCTCAGTCACACAAGTCGTTCCCGCAATCCGTGGGCAAATCCAGGATTCAACTGGAAAAGCTTTAGCTAAAACGGTTTTGAAGTACGACATAAACGTTGCGCCGGTTAACGTCAAGGCGGTTACTAAAAAAATAAATGGGGTAACAACCACAATTCCGGTTGAGCAGATTGCTGCTCAGATGGCTGGGATTATGGGTATGACGCCCGCAGAAGTAATGACCAAAATTATCGGCACCGGACAGTATTCAAACGTTAAGCGTGGGGTAACCACTGATGTCTACGCGCAGTTAAAGAAACTCGACATCCCATGGGTCTATTACGACGCAGTGCCTTCACGTACTTATCCGAGTGGAGCGCTTGCCGGGAGTTTAATTGGGTTCCTCACTACAGATGGAAAGCCAATGGGCGGCATCGAATCCGAGATGAATAGCTGCTTGGCAGGAGTTGACGGAAAAGAGTCTTTCGAAAAAGGCGAAGACGGAATCAAGATTCCTTCCAGTGTGGTCACCACCACGAAAGCAGTAAATGGCAAGAACGTAAAACTCACGATTAATGCAGATCTTCAGTATTTTTCTCAACAAGTTCTGACTTCCAACTGGGCGAGGTTAAAGGCCGATTGGGCTACCGCAGTTGTTATTGAGGTTAAAACCGGAAGAATTCTTGTTGCTGCAGAGGCTCCAACCATGGATCCAAATGCGCCAGGTAAATCAACTGAGGAGGCCAGGCATGCGAGGGTGTTTGAATCGCAATTTGAGCCTGGCTCAGTAATCAAGGCAATCACTGCTGCCTCACTAATTGAAACTGGATTGGCAAATCCTGAATCAAGAGTTGTCGCTCCATATGCTTGGACTGTACCGAAGAGTGGCGGTTATCGAGTAACTGACTCTCACTCTCACGGCCCAGATAAGTTGACGCTAACTGGAGTACTTCGTGATTCATCCAATACTGGAATCATGATGATGGGACAAAAAGTTCCTGTGGCAACCCGTTTCGACATCCTCACCAAATTTGGCATGGGTAAGAAAACTGCAATTAATTTCCCAGGTGAATCAGCCGGAATTGTTCCTCCGCTAGATAAGTGGGACAACATCAAGAAATACGTTTCGATGTTTGGGCAGGGATTTTCTGTTACTCCAATTCAGTCAGCCATGATGTATCAAGCAATTGCCAACAACGGAGTTCGACTAGAACCACGGCTTGTTGAAGGCTGCGATGACGGCAAGGGTAACTTTGTGGCAACGCCAAAGCAACCCGGCGTACAAGTGGTCTCTGCAAGCACCGCCCGCACAACAATTGACATGCTTGAAAAAGTTGTTGAGGAAGGTGGAATTGGTCGTCACGCGGGTGTGCCTGGATATCGCGTAGCTGGAAAGACCGGTACTGCTCAGATCACAGATCCAGCCACAGGCCAATACGGTCGCTTGCACGCAATTTCTTTTATCGGAATGGCACCAGCCGACAATCCACAATATGTAGTAGCCGTGACAGCTTTCAAGTCTCGAACTGTAAGTAACTCGATGGGCGCTACGCCTATTTTCAAGGCAATCATGCAGCAGGTACTCCGCACCTACCGTGTACCTCCATCAACCACAAAATCGGCCAACATTGCGACAGAGTGGAAGTAATGAAAGAGCAGATTCCGCCAACCATTAGGCCAGATCATGTGGTGCCAGTTGCGTTCACGCAGTTGGTGGCTAACTTTGCCTTGACCATTGCTCATGGTGGCAATGCCGAGATTACTGGAATCAGCATGAACACTGGAGACTTGCGAGCTGGGGACTTGTTTGTAGCAATGCCAGGCTTGAAGTCGCACGGTGCTCTGCATGTAGCCAAGGCGATTGATGGTGGAGCTTCAGCGATTATTACCGACGCTTCCGGACTTGAACTTATTGAATCTAAATCGATTCCCATTGCGCTATTAGAAAATCCTCGTTTAAGTTTGGGGGAATTGGCTGCGTACGTCTACGGGAATTCAGCCGAAGTTATGCCCAAGATTTTTGGCACCACTGGAACCAACGGAAAAACCTCTACTACCTACATACTCGAGTCAATTCTTCGCCAACTTGGAAGAACCACAGGGTTAACGTCAACGGCTGAGCGACACATCGCGGGCGAAAAAATAGTCAGTCGATTGACCACCCCCGAATCAACTGAAATGCATGCGCTGATAGCCAAAATGCGTGAGAAATCGGTGACCGACATTGCGATTGAGGTTTCGGCTCAAGCTATGAGTCAACATCGCGTCGACGGCTTACTTTTCGATGTTGTAGGTTTTACCAACCTTTCGCACGACCACTTGGATGATTACGGAACCATGGAGAATTATCTGAAAGCGAAACAACTTCTCTTCACACCAAAACATGGCCGCAAAGGTGTTGTCTGCCTAGATTCGGAATATGGCCGTGAGTTCGCGCAAAAGTCGGAAATTCCATTTGTTACCATCTCGAGTCATTACGATGTAACGGCGAATTGGCACATCGAGGTTATCGAAGAAACGCCAAGTCACACTTCATTCAAGTTGACAGATTCAGAAGCACAAGAACTTGTATCAAAGTTGCCTTTAATTGGCGCGCATATGGCTCATAACGCGGGCTTAGCAATTGTCATGTTGCTCGAAGCGGGTTATGAGTTCGCCGAGATTGCGAAATCTATTGGTGATGGCATCGATGTTTACATGCCTGGCAGAACTGAACGGGTTACTGGCGAGACTGGGCCAAATGTCTACGTTGATTTCGGTCACAGCCCTGATGCATTCTTGAACACTCTTGCCGCAGTCAGAAAGGTGACTACCGGAAAAGTCATCATGGTTTTTGGTGCCGATGGAGATCGAGATGCCACCAAGCGTCCAGCCATGGCACAGGTTGCGGCACGTGGCTGTGACCTACTTGTCATAACCGACCATCATCCACGATTTGAAGACCCAGCAAGCATTCGTAAGACCCTGGTCGAATGTGCCAAAGAAGTCAGGTCCGACCTAGAAGTCTTAGAGGTGAGTCCGCCAGAATTGGCGATTCGTGAGGCAGTAAAACGTGCACAGCTCGGTGACTCCATCCTTTGGGCTGGGCCGGGCCACCAGGATTATCGGGACATTAGGGGAGTAAGAACACCGTATTCGGCCCGTGCCGAGGCCCGTGCTGCACTTAGAGAATCGGGTTGGTCTTGATCCAATTGAAACTTTCAGAAATCGCGACGGCAGTATCTGGCGAACTAATCGGTGAAGATCTAGAGGTCACG
>JACCDK010143332.1_pt1 | contig 11051 bp, 10 predicted proteins | sample 7445871 | NCBI WGS metagenome assembly JACCDK01 (sample SAMN15323436, study PRJNA562643) | freshwater metagenome | isolation source: river surface water | place: USA:Blue River Watershed | collected 2017-08-15
ATTTTTTTCTTTATTATAACATTCTTTATAATAAATAACATATTTTTTCATCTTATCATTAGTAATTCCTTCTGGTAGTGGTTTTGCTGTACTTTTTCTGTTTCTTCTGTCACCGTCTGCAGATTTAGTATTTTGTTCTTGCTCTTCACGGGTTGCAATACGAAGGTTATTATAACAATTATTAAGAGGGTCTCTATCTATATGGTCAACACTTATATTCATTGTTCCTTTTCCATTACCATAGCATTCAGTAATTATTTGATGCATATACATATTATTACTCCCTTGAATATATCCATTTGGATGAAAATACCATGTTATTTTTCCAGTATTATTTTGTTCAAATTCTTTAATTTTATAAATAGATTTTTTACATAACATTACAAAATTACCAGGTTCACAATACATTAAATATATATTTTTATTTTCTTCTTCATCAAAAACTTTCCACATTCTATTTTTCTCAACATATGCATCTTTTCCTATATTTCTTATATGACCTTTATATGTTTTTAATAAATTATATGTATTTTTAACATAGGTATCCATTTCATCCATTTTTACTTTATTTTTCTTTTCAATTTTTTTACAGTCTTCAATATTATGTGTTGTTAAAAATATAGTTTTCGCTTTCTCATTTGTAAAATCAATAATATTATTATTTTCAATATATTTTATTTTATTAATATTAAAATCCTTAATTATATGATTTATATTAATTTTATCAGTTTTATATCTTGTATATATATTTCTTGAATTTTTATGAAATAGATAAGTCCATGTTAATTTAAAATCAATTAATTCTTCATATTCTAATATTTCATTAAATTGTTCTTCTGTTAACTCAAATAATATATTTTCTGAACATAACATTATAATATGATTATTATCACATTTCCAATAAGGATTAAAATATTTATCTTGTCTATAATGACCAATATTATGTTCAATTATATTATAATTATTACAAATAATATCATGATAATCATTTTTAATATCCATTATAATTACATTTTCTGCTCTTAAATCATAAATATTATTATTTTTAAATTGATATTTATGTTTATTATCATATAAAAAATGAAGTAAATTTGTTTTTTTATTAATTTCATTATTGTGAAAATATGGATATTTACTATTATCATCCACAATCCATTTTTTTATAGTATTATTCATTATATAAATACATTGTTCTTGATCAAGTATAAAATCTGTATCGCATATCTTTAAAGATAATATTCCATTATCTATTGAAACTTTTATATTATTATTCATTAAATAATAATATAAACATGTCTTTAAATGAAAGCAAATCAATTTTTCCATAATGATATTTAAGGGGAAACGTTCGCTTAATTTGAATAAGCTAAACCGCCCATACCTGAGGCAACTCTGAAAACGTTGTATGAGAAGCCATAAACTGTGATGGTACCGCTGACAGTTGGTGTAACTTCGAGGTTAACGTTATCAATGCGTGATAAGTTGCATGAGCCTGATGGTTGGTGTTCAGCGGGCTTGAGGGCGAATGAGTAAACGTTGATACCGAGGTCAGGTTTGCATTCGAAGTGTTGGTAGGGTTGAACATAGTTGAAGTATGTGTTGTCACGGGCAGTGAAGCGGTCTTGGCCGTTGAGGCGGATCTTGGCTTCACTGACGTTTGAAACTGTACCAGCAGTTTCGCCATCAGCATCGCAGAAGTTTGTGAATTTATCACCAAGGTTATCTGAGGGTGTAACAGCCCATGTGAGGAATTTGGTGGGGTGGTTGAAGGTGAGGCGAACGCTGTTGTTGCCAGGGGCAGTAACTGAGGCTTGTTGTTGTTGGGTTACTTCGATGAGGTATTCGTGGGGCTTTTGGGCGAATTCCTTGCGTTCTTCAGTGTCAAGGAAGATGTAGTCGGCCCAGAGTTCAACACTTGAGAGTGATTGACCAGTGGGGACTGTTACGCCTTGCCAGATGTTGGCTAAGGTTTCAAATGTAATCCAGATTTCGATTTCGTGGTATTGGAGAGCAATGAGGGGAAGAGCAAGACCAGGGTTACGGCAGAATGAGAAGAGGAGTGGGACATTTAAGGTGTATAAAGCTGAGTCAGCAGCTGATTGTGAAGCACCATCAACATCTTTGGGGCCAACGAGTTTATCGAGGAGAGCCTTCATGTCAGTGGTGTGGGTGAGTTCAGTCCAGATGTGCATCCATGATGAGTAGTGACGGTCAATCATTTGACCACCAACTCTTAATTCAACTTGCTTGAGGAGGGCAAAGCCGACACGGTTGACATATTCATCATCAGCTGAGTCACTGGGGGCAGGGAGGGTAGCCTTAACGTAGCAACGGTGGAGTAAATCACCGTTACGTGAGATGCGGCATGTAACATTGGCACCAAAGTTGGTTGTGCCACTGAGGGTTTGGGACATGCTTTCCATAGCAAAGTTGGTGTGGCGGCGGTAAACAGCCTTCCAGAAAGTTACTGTGGGATCAGCAGTGAGGTAAACGTCTTGAGCGCCATAGGCGACGAGTTGCATAAGAGCACCAGCCATATTATATAATATGGTTCAGAAAATAATTTTTCAAAAATATTTTTAAAATGAAAATTTTTAAAGATTTTTTTATAAATTTTAAATAAAAAATTTCTATAATATTTATTTTTTAAACATAAAAATGTATTTTCTATATATTATTTTTTCTATTCAAAATAACTTAAATTTAAATTAAATTTATACTTTTTATAACTTTTTTATAAATACTGTTTATTCGTTTATCAGTAAAAAATTTAATAACATTTTTAATAACATTTTCAATGAATAGATGCAACATTCCAATATCATTAGGAGAATTATTCGATAAATATACCATTTTACTATTAAAACAAGAGAACATAAAAGATAATAATAAATTATTAATTATAAATAAAGAATTAGATTATTTAAAAGAACAAATTAATAAATACAATCTTAATAATGAATTATTTAGTGAATTATATAATATAAATAAAAAATTATGGGAAATTGAGGACAGTATTAGAATTAAAGAATTTAAAAAAGAATTTGATAATGAATTTATAAATTTAGCAAGAAGTGTATATATAAACAACGATACAAGAGCATTAATAAAAAATAAAATAAATAATTATTTTAATTCAGATATAATTGAAATAAAAGAATATTATAATTATAATTAAATGGATAGTAAAATAAAAATTGCCGAAGATTATGAAACAATTGGTGATTTTAAAAATGCATTAAATATATATCTGAATGTATTAATTAAAAAACCAAATGAACCTTTTTTATTAAATAAAATTGGAATGTGTTATTTTGGTTTAAATAAATATGATATGGCGATTAAAAACTTTGAAAAGATTTTGCCACTATTAAATAAACCTATTCCAGATTTATTAAATAATATAGGTTTTTGTTATGGTAAAATTAAAGATTATAAATCTGCTCTTAAATATTATATAAAATCAAATAATATAAAACCTAATAAAAATAATTATAAGATATTAGGTGATATTTATTTTTATATGAAAGAATATGATATATCTATTAATTATTATGATAAAGCAGAAGATAATCATATTATTAGATATAATAAATGTTTTTCATATCTGGCACAAAAGAAATTTAAAATTGGATTTGAGTTATATGAAAATAGATTGCAAAATAATTATTGCGAACAAACTAAAATGATAGCTAGAGTTGATATACCTAATGTAGATTACTGGGATGGAATAAAAGAGTGTTCCAGATTATTAATAGTATATGAACAAGGTATTGGTGATAATATTCAGTTTTATAGATTTATAATAGAATTATCATCTAAATATCCTGATATGAAAATTGATTATTTTTGTAAAAATACTGTATCTAATTTATTTGAAACTTATAATAATATAGAAATAATAGATAATGTTGTTATTTCATTATATGATTATAAATTATACATTATGTCACTACCTTATATATTAAAAATATCTGATGAAAATCATATTAAACCAAATACGATAAATTATATAAAAGTTAATGAAGAAAAATTAAATTATTGGAATGAAAAATTAGCTTTTAATAAATTTAAGGTAGGTATTGTAAATAATGGATTATTATCTTCATTTATTGATAAAAATATTCCTTTGACATATTTTAAAAAATTATCAGAATTACAAATTGAGCTGATTAGTTTACATAAAATAGAAACAATTAAAGATGAAACAGTTGATTTTAAAATTAATTTTTATGATATAGATTATAATAATTCTTTTGAAGATACAATTTGTATACTAAAAAATATAGATTTATTAATATCAATTGATACATCAATAGTTCATTTAGCAGGAGTAATGAATATTAACACATGGTTATTATTAGGTTATGGTTCAGATTGGAGATGGTCTAATGATAATAATAATTATTGGTATAATTCAGTAAAAATATTTAGAATGAAAGAAAATAAACCATTACATTATATAATTGATGAAATTTATGAAGAATTAAAAAAAATAGATTTATAATATTAAATATTATTTAATATATTTAAAGCTAATATTAATAATTATATTAATGTCCAATTTTCGGATAAAAAAAACACCTAAAACACAACATAATATGAAAGACTCAAATACTCTCGAAATAAAACACAGGAAAAAAATAGAACAAATAGATAACAAAAAAAAATCAATAGATAAACTAAATCAGACATTAATAAAAATAAATGAAGATTTATTCAAAATAGATAAACAACGCGAACAAAATGGTCTATTTGATTTAGAAAAAAGGGCTGATTTATTAAATCAGAAAAAGAAATTAGAAGAAGAAATAAATCACATGAATGAGAATATGGATGAAATAAATTATTATGATTTAACAGGTGATTTATTAACAGAATATTATACAATAAGGGACACAAAACAAACGACTGAAATTAAAAACATATTAGAATATTTAAAACCAAATTCTAATAAACAAAATAAATCTGGTAATTCAAATAATCTAAATACTGGATTAACAAAAGCTGTTTTATTTGATAAATTCTGTCAAAGGATTGAGGGAGTTAGAGTAAATAAAGACGATGGGACAAACAGAATTAAATATTGTGATGATTGTAATGTTGAAAAAACATTAGTAGTTGAAGATTCAAGTTATATTTGTCCAGAATGTGGACATATGGAATTTGTTATTATTGATGAAGATAGGCAAATTAAAGAATATTCGCCATATAAACGCATTAATCATTTTAAGGAATGGTTAAATCAATTACAAGCAAAAGAAATAACTGAAATAACAGATGATATTTTTGAAAACATTGTTACTGAATTAAACAAGTATAAAAATATAGATATATCATCAATAGGTAGAGATAAGATGCAAGATATATTGAAAAAATTAGGTTATAATAAGTTATATGAACATATACCTTTCATATTAAATAAATTAGTAAATGTAAATCCACCTAAAATAGACAAAGATACAGAAGATACATTTATTGAAATGTTTACAAAAATTCAAGAACCATGGGAAATTTATAAACCAAAAGGTAGAAAGAATTTTTTATCATATCCATATATTTTATATAAATTCAGTGAATTATTAGAAAGAGATGATTTATTAGGTTTCTTTCCAATGTTACAACCACAAAAATTAATGGAACAAGATACAATATGGCAAAAGTTTTGTAAACATCTTAAATGGGAATACTATCCGACGGTTTAAAAAATAATAATTATTTTGATTTAAACATATTTTATAAAGTATTATTATATGTCTACAACATCGTATCAACGTAAACTCATCACTGGTATTCCCAAGGGCCAAAACTGGGGTTGTTTTTCATTTCTTCGTTCAAAGGATCAAAATGATAAAATTACAGTAGTTGGTATTCGTCTTGCAGGTGTTTATATGACACTTGATGAAGCGCAAAATCGTGCCAAGGAAGTTCAACAAGAAGATAACCGTTTTCATGTTTTTGTTGGTGAAATCAATGGTGACTTTCTTCCATTTGACCCTGCACCAAACACAGAAGCAGCTGGTGAATCAGAATATGCTAATGAACAACTTAATTCTATAATGAAGGGTCATGAAGAAAGCCAAAAGAATGCTAAATTATTTCATGAATTAAGAAAGACTGAAAAGATGATCGACAATATTAATGAAAATATTGAAGCTCAAAATAAGAATAAGGAAGAACTTACTAAGAAATTAAGTAAGGCTAAAAATGTAGAGGAAGCTAAAACTCTCACTACATGTTTAGATAATATTGATATTCAAATTAAGAAATTAGAAGAAAGACTAACTGAATGTACGACAAGTGAAACAAAACTTAAAGAAGAAACTGCTGGTCTTCAACGCCCAACAGAAGATTAATTGTTTATCTTTAATTATTTAGTGAATTTTTTCAATAATTAAATTGGATGCTTTTTTACGTTTGGATAATAACATTGTGGGATCAAAAACCTCAATTTTTTTATTCCAGTTTTTATCATATTTTTTATCATGATATTTTTTATATTTTCTTGAGCCCATAGTAAAGGAAGGAGTTTCTTTGGCTCTATACCAAAAAACTTTTTCGGTAATATCTTTACTATGAATTCTATTATTAATAACCATACAACCAAAATGTTCTGTTAAATCAAGAAATACTTGTGAAAATGTATTATAATCAGGAAACATACCTGCATAATGTTCGTATAATCTTTTTCTATTACTAACAAAATCCTCTGCTAGTAAAAATATAAAATCAAAGTTACTTCTCATTTCCGGTGGTATACCTAATGAGAATTGCATTGTAAGGATAAAAGACATTTTATAATGACGACCATTAAAAAATAATTCGGATATTTGAGGTTCTTTTACCCATGCACCTTTACTACTCATACAATCGTCCATAATTAATATTAAACGACCATCTTTTTCTTTTTTACCTTCCTTACGTCTTCTTTCATTATCACTGCTTATTTGTTCTTGACGTTGATATATTTTATCTAAAATGGTACTATTATATTCATCATAAATATATAATTCTGGAATGAATTCTGAATAAAATTTATTAAGTTTTTCTGTTTTACTAATAGCAATCGCATTAGGAATATCTCGCATATGAAATAAAATTTCACGAGTTAAATAACTTTTACCAGATGCACGTTTAGCAATCATAGCAATAGTAACGAAATCTGGCATACTTTTAATATCAAACTTTTTTATTAAGAGACTGTTATTTCCATATCTAATATTCTTAGTAGTCATATTAATAATCTTTAGATTTTATCTATAGATTTAAAACTTAGGGATAGACATATAGACATTTAAATCATTTAATGGATTTTTGGTTAACTTAATATTTAAAAAACTATATATAATAATTACAAAACACATTACTACAACAGGAATTTTAGCAATATTAAATATTTTTTTATAGAGAGGCATATCTTTATTTTTCATTATTTTAGTTTGTGGATATTGTAACCAAATAATTATAATAATTAATAATATTACAACTTGAATTATCATTATAATATGATTTAAAATATTTTATTTTATATCATAATATAATAAAAATGATAATTGATAATCGTATAATTAAATATTTTTTAATTGGTTTAATTGCATTTATCGCAATCAGATATGTTCCTTCTACTGCTTTTAGTGATTTGGAAATATTATCAGTCTCAATGATTATATCAATGGGATATGCTATTATTGACAAATTATTACCCTCGTATGTTTAAATGAAGGTGAACCATATTAGATATTAAGATAGTTATTAAAAAATTTCTCTCTTGATTTCTTTTCTGCTTTTTCATTTGTATTAATTGTATGCTTCATATCACTATTTGAAAAAATATCTTGATAATTTTCCGCATTTTCTTCTGGATTATATGTTACTGTATCAGAATCTAAATCTTTTAAAATTCTATTTTTAATATCACTATCATTAGAATTTGTTTTAGTTGCTGTATTATGACTTTGTTTAATAGACTCATGAACTATACGTTTAAGAGTAGATGAAGACTTTCTATCTGAATGATGTTTATTTTGATTTTGTCTGTTCTTCATTTGTTGAATTAAATTCATTTGTTGCATCTGGTTCATCTGTTGCATCTGTTGCATCTGATTCATCTGTTGCATCTGGTTCATCTGTTGTATTTGTTGCATTTGTTTCATTTGGTTCATCTGTTGCATATTAGGAACTATGTTTCTATCAACAGCCGAATGATTATTTACTGTAAAATTATTATGATAATCATTTGAATCTGTTAAAATATTATTTTTATTAATTATGTTTAAAATTTTTTCATTTATATTATTAGAACCACCATACATCATATTATCTTCAGCACATTCTACTTCATTTTCTTTTGTTTGTAAATATGTAGGTGGCATCTGTTGCATATTATCAGGTCTTTGTATTAATTGTTCTAAATTTAATTTCATTTCAGGAGCAATATTATGTTCTAATAAAGGATTTTGTTGTTCAATATTTTGTGGAACAATATTTTGTGGAACAATATTTTGTGCAATAATATTTTGTGGAACAATATTTTGAGGAATAATATTTTGTTCTTGAGGTTCAATATTTTTTTCCTCTAGCTTAATTGGTATATCTAATATTAATGGCATATTATATGCTTCAAATAAATCTAAAGATTTTCCATTATAGAGTTTATCTCCTAAAAATTTATCAAAAATAGCATTTAATGGTAATAATCTTCTTATAGATGTTTCAATACTACAACCAATAATTTTCATAATTTCACAATAATTTTTTTTCTGTTCTAATGATGAGTATTCATGATAAAATAAAAATGGATCTATCCAAAATTGCCTAGCACATTCAATATAAATAGTATGAATAAATAATGACATATCTATATCTTTTTTCATTGCTTCTGATGGTTCTAATCCATTTATTAATATATTTAATTTAAAAATTGATTGAATTAATTGGGTAACCCATGGATATTCTTTAGTTTTAAAATTAATTCTTTCAATCTCTTTTTTAATTATTTCACTATCCCATGATGGAATAGATTTTAATAATAATTGAAATGTTTTTAATATATTATTTTTTGCACTATTATTCTTTGATTCATTATATAAATGTTGTAATCCTTCTAAAATAACAGGTGTTAATACTTGACATAATAATAATGTATATTCTTTTTTAAGTTCTATCATACATGCTGTGTTCATCTTTTAGTTTATATTAATAACTAGAAAAATAAATTTAATTAAAATATATTTTTAAAGTTTGTAAAAACTAATAATAATTTAAAAAAATTAGTTTTTGTATGGTGCTAAGTTTTCTGTATCATAACCACGTACTTCATCTCTATCATCTTTTCTGATTGTCTCATCTGTTTTTTCATCTAATGCAGGATTTACAATAATTTTTTCATTCATTTTAGCAAAATAAGCTTCATCTATTTTTGTATTTGTTAATTCACCTTTACTTGTTATACCTAATTCTTCTAATTTTTTATAATACTCTTCTTGTGTATACATTTGTTTAAACTCTTTTTCAAGTTCTTCTCTAGCTAAGTTTTTATTTTTTTGACAATTTTCTCTTAAATAAGGTGGTTTACTGTAACATTTAGGATTATCACAGCATTTAGTTAATTCAACTTTGCGAGAGTCATCTAAATTTATTAAATTTTCTGTTTTATTTTGTTGTGTTTTAATATAAAACCCAAATAATGCTCCAACAATGAATGATATAACTAATAAAATAATTATATCTATATTTATATCAATATCTATATTTCCCATTAAATATGCTAAGAAATTATTATTAAATTATTCTATTAAATAATTTATTTCTTTTTTATCTTTTGTAGATAATGTAATAAAATCAATAGTTTTATCTATTTTTAAACATAGTTCTAAATCTTTTATATCAAAATCTTCTTTATACCTTTTTAATATATCCAAAATATATTGACATTGTTTTGAAGAAACCATATAATTTGATAATCTACAAATTAATAATATTTCTTCTATTGTTCTTTTACCTATTATTTTTTCTAAATTCATTATATTTTTTTTATTTATATTTTTTAATGAAGTTTTATTTAAATCGGCACTAAATTTTATCTCTGATGATGTTATCTTACGTGTCATCTTACTTGAAATATAACTTGTATTATAACAAGTATAAAAACCATGAACATCTTGTAAATACCAATTTTGGTCAGTATAAATACTTGTTTCAATATTATCTCCAATAGAAATAGATTCACTCATATTAACCATTTGTTGAATTTGTTCTTCAAATGTTATTTTATTTTTTGGAGAAACAATTTTTTTATAATAATTTTCATGTATCATTAAAGGTATTAAAACTTTATCAATTTCATATAATTTATAATTTTTCTCAAAATTATTTTCATTATTTAACAATTCAAGTGATGCTTCAAATAAACCTACGCTTGTATCTTTAATAATAGATTTATCAATAAAAGTTTCAATGTCTTTAATATTTAATGATTTATAATTATAACTATATTCTTGTAATAAATTGATTAATCTTCTAACATCATATTGTGAAAATAATATTAATTTTTCAATAGCATCATGATTTTTAATTTCTATTTTTTCTTCTTTACAAATTTTTTGTATAAATTTAGTTAAATCATATGAAGAGGGTGAGAAAAATTTAATTTCCATACAATATTTTTTTAAATCATACAATAATTTACTATGATTTGTATTTGAAATAAAAATTAATGGAAAACTTTTCATTTTAGAATTTATTTTAAAAATATTAAATACATATTTTTTTTCACTACTAAGACTAATTGACTCAATTTCATCAAAAACAATTGCAATTCTTTTTTTCTCAATTGTATTATTTTTTGATACCATCTTAAATTTTGAAAATATACTATTTTCATAATTATAATAGTCGTCGAATTCAGTGTCATTTCCGTTTCTAAAATTTTTTAATTCATCTGGATAAATTACTTTACTAGTATAATTATATTTTTTTAATAATAATTCAATTGATAACGTTTTACCAATTCCATGACCACCTGATATAATAATTGAATTATTATTATGATC
>JACCDK010166391.1_pt1 | contig 11049 bp, 2 predicted proteins | sample 7445871 | NCBI WGS metagenome assembly JACCDK01 (sample SAMN15323436, study PRJNA562643) | freshwater metagenome | isolation source: river surface water | place: USA:Blue River Watershed | collected 2017-08-15
GATGGCACATATTCATTAAGATTGTAATAAAAAAGGTCGGAGAAATCAGTAACAGAGTTAGGGTTCTTTGATATTTCTACTGGATTATACTCTAAGGCTAGCTCTGAGGCGTTTTTGATTGGAGAGTAGTCCTGAATAATGCCATTTATTTGGTCATTTCTGGTAAGCGTTATTAACTCTCTACCGCCAATGTCTTGAAGCAAAAGATTTTCAATTTCTTCTTCAGATATCTGATACCTGATATATTCAGTTTCTCCTATATCAGTATTTACTGCTGGTGCTTTTGCAGCTGGAGTTGACCTAGGAATAATAAACCCTTCGTCTGGTGTAGCATTAATTTTTACCATTATTGAACCTCACTTAAGTATAGAACTGTTTGTGGACCATCAGTATTATAGGCATACTCAATGGAATACACAACATACCTGGAATCAGTTAACGACACCTGGTCAATACTGTCCTTAGAATAATCAACCTTTACAATGTCACCTAGCTGTGCATATGGAACACCAAATACCTCAACACCAACAGCATTTCTAGGCTTTGATATCTTAGAAATCATCCAGCCCATCATATCGTTAGCAGCATCTTGGCTTTGAATAAATGTTGGACTTATTTCAAATGCCTTTACGCCATAGGTAGTTCTGCTATTTTTAATGTCTAAATATTCTTCGTATAGGTTCTGAGTTACCAGGCTGTTACCAGAAAATTCTGGATTTGAAAAGTCTGCTCTCTTGTTATAGTAATCGTCAACGGTTAGAGTTTTGTTAGACTCATCTGTTAGGGTTACTCCAGAAATTCTAAGCATATTTCCAACGCTCTGGTCAATCATTAGAACATTGTCTGTACAGTTAAACACAAGGAACTCTGCACCATAAGCGTTTGCATTAAATCCAGATACGGAGTATCCCTTTTCTTTTGAGAATGTTGGCACTAGTTTAGCAAATAGTGCTGGATATGCCTTATCGTACTTGATGTCAAAATATGCTGCTTCTCTCATAATGGTTCCAAACTCATCATAGTATATCTTAAATTTAGAGCCATCTGTGTTAATGTTTGTTAAGAACGTCTGCTGTACCAAGCCACTAATTGCATACTTGTGTAGTGCTTCTCCTATTGAGATTGAGTTGTCGTCAAATATTGTTCTTGATTGTCCTGGTGCAATTTCAATAGACTGATTTCCAGCATTCTCATAACTGTTTCTCATGGCATAAACGTTTTCAAAAATTGCTTTTGTGCTTCCACGAACAAACATTGCTATGTTCTTTTTAATTGGCATAGCATCTTTATCGTCAACTACTGCGATTAGGTTTCCATTTAGATATAGGAAGAATCTTAGCCATTTACTAGACTTCTTTTCATACTCTACTGATAGGTCGTATACTGTTGGTATTTCTTCTGTTGTCAGCCTACCCTGAGTAACAAACGAGCCAGAATCAACAACTACCTGTGCAGCACCCTTCCAAAGAGTAACTGGAATAGCTGAATCGGTTTCTGCAGCACCAGATTCTTTTTGAACTTTGTAGAAAAATACGTTATCTGCTGTAGCAAAATCTTTTACGTTTTCAAATCCCAGGGCTGCAATTTCAAAGAAGTATCCGTTGTTTTTGCTTGAAGTTGTATCTAGCATAAAGGCGATACCTGCTGAACCACCAGCTATTTTATTTGAATTATAGTATGTAGTTGCATTTTCTACTTCTTGTGTCCAAAACTTGTTATTGTTTTTAATTGAACCAACAATTCTTAGTCTAGTTCCAAAATGAACAAACTTGTTGTCTAGCTGTTTGTGTACATATGTAACATAGTTTTTGCCAGCAATACCCTTGTCAGCTAATGCTTTTTTAGATGGTCCAGTTAGCACCAATGCAGATGCCTTAACAGAACCACCAAGAGAAGACTTTGTTTTAGAAATCCAGTCACTTTCATCTGGAAACATCATAAGGCTATTTTTCAAAGAGTTTGATACTTTTGATGTTGCCACAATGGATGTTGTTCCAGAAGTGTTTCCTACTGCACCACCAACCAGGTTTGATGGCAAAGTTTTTTCATCAAACATATGTTCTGCCTTCATAACAAAGCCTTTTTTGTTTGATGTACTGGTCCAGTGACTAGACAAACCTGCTGTATGGGCAACTACATCTGTTCCAAACTGACCACGACCATGACGAATAACTGCTGGAGTAGAGTCTACCTTAGAGTAAATTCTAACTTTTCCTGTAGGAAATATTTTCTTGCCAAAACCAAGCTTTGAGAAATAGTTTTCATAATCTAGTTTATTTGTAATCCAAACATTTCCAACACCTTGTACCGTATACTCTACTGCATCATATTTAATTACTTCACCATTTGCATAGAAGTATCCGTTATATCTTGGTAACCAATAAACAGAATCTCCAAAATCAATGATGTTGTTTTTAATAATAGAGCCTGTTTTAAATGTTGTAGAGCCAGAGGTTGCGTGTGCCACAGTTGTTTTAAATACTGAACTGGAGACAATCTCAGCCACTTTAGCGTTTGTACCAAATGCCCCAGTGCCAGATGTTTTTGTAAGTGATTGACCAATAACTAGATTTGTTGTTGAGCCAGTTGTCAAAGTTACCGTTGTGCTTCCAGAAGACAATGTAGCAATTAGTCCTGTAGTAGCAGCAACATATTCTGGTACTGAGCTTGTCAGTGCTGAGTTGAGTGGAATTGCTGTAAGTGCATAGCCTTCGGACATATTGCTTGCACTGTTAACTGACTTGGTAGTGTCTTCTCCAGTTGCTTCCCATAGTAATACTGGCTTGTAAATCCAAGTTTTATCGGCATCTACAGCATAGGCTTGCCTTACTTCTGATGGGCTCTTTTGAATGTATCTTGCACTATAATTAATTCTTCCATCATTATAGATATCGTGAACTTTAGATGTTACCTGAACAATGTTAGTAAGCTTCTTGCTATTTGTTTTTACACCAAGTTCTCCAGCTGTAGATGACTCAGTGTAGTCCTGAGAGCCATAAAGAACGTAGTCAGTGCTTCTTTGGTCTTCTGTTGGCATTGCATACTCTTTGCTCATAACTACAAAATTATTGTATTCATCAAAAAACATCATGTACTGTGTTGAGACTGCTAGCTCTTGTAGAACTTCTGCAACGCTTGTGTTGGGACCTACAAAAAAGAATGGGATGATAGGCTCTGGGATGTCATCTACCCTCTTAAATATATAATTAGAAAATCCAACAGAGTCTAGTATTGTTGATACAGCATAACTCAATGAAACATTAGGAACAAATATCTGTGGAGCAATCATAGACTCTAGCATCAGATACTGGTCTCTTAGCTCTAGAGATACGCCTCTCTGTGCAGCATCATATTGTGGAAAGCCAATGCAGTTCATGGTTTTGATTGGTACATAGTAGTCGCTGCTATTTACTCCACGCACTACTTCATACATCTTTACCTGTAGATTTTTAGCAATAAAACTGTTAATCACACTACCAGTGTTTGTTGCATAAGTCCAAGTATTGTTAGGATTAAAGGCTTGGTCGTAGTCAAAAAGATTTAGCGTTCCTGTTCCAGCCAAGAGCTTTCCTACTGGAATACCGCTAGAGCCTAGGTCAGAGCCATGCTTTCTAATTGAAAAGTTTTCTGTTTTACCAGAAAGGTCTACAGCAAGTCTTGGAGAAAGTTCTATTAGGTCAAATGTTGCATTTGGCTTAGTCATTTTTGCTACAACAACTCTAAGACCTTTTACAAACTGCATCTCTCTAAAAACTTTTACAGAACCAGAAACATAATATTCTGGACTGGTCAGGTCTGTGACAAAAGGTGTAAATCTGTTTATTGACTCATCGTGTACCTTCCAGCCATATACCGCTGTAAAATCGTCATAGTTGTCAGTGTTTGTTGTACTTGTTCCACCGTTGTAGATATAGTAAGTTCCAGCACTTGACGTGCTAGCCCCAACCAAATATGCATACCCAATTGCTGGAGCTAGAATTGGAAGGTCGCTACTTGTCGAATATTCTCCTGCGTGAAAAAATGTTGACTCATAGCCAGTAAAGGAATCTGTGTCTAATCCATACTCTAGCTCAACATATCCATCTTCTGCGATATCTGAATCGGTTAGTGTAATGTCGGAACCAGAACTATCCTTTAGTGTTTCCCAGGTATCAGAAAGATTGAGTCTCTGAATCTTCCAGTCTTTTGGTGTCATTTTATTAGAGCTGCCATAGAATGGGTCACCAGAGTATGCCTGGTATGTTCCAACGTGTGTTTGCATTTTTACAACCACTCTGTTTGATGGAACTTCTGTTGTATATACAACGAATGGTGCAGCGTCGTCAATATAGTTGTTTCCACCGTCGTTCTTGGATAGACCTCTATCCTTTGACACGTCAGAAACGACTTCTTTTCTATATGAGCACCAGTACTTAAACTTGTCGTCTCTGCTTGCAACATAATATCTTGGTCTTAGTGCCATGTTTTCGTTAGAAAAGTTTAGTCGTCTTCCGTCAAAATACATTGCCTTGTTGATTCCAGAGCGTGGTCTATTTTTTCCAAAGCAATCCTCTAGCGAAAAAAGCAGTCTTTGCTTTTCATTCTCTGTTGATACAAAGTATGGTGTTCCATCGTCCTCTAATCCACCGTCAATTAGCACGTCTGCAAATGTTGCGTTTGTATAGTTATTATCAACATCAGACGAATCGTAGGCAGTTTCAATTGTATAGTAAGCACTTCCAGAATCGTCTGGTCTATATCTATAGTTACCAATCTTTGCAATGTTGTCTGCTGAGTTTAAGTTCCACTCACCAATGACTGCAGTGTTTGTTCTAATTACTGATGTTGTAATTGTGTGATTCTTTAGTTCATCATAAATTGCTGTGCCACCAGAAACATATGTGCCTGTTTCGGTACTAGCAATAGTAAACTCTGTAGAGCTTCTAGCTGTAACCACAGCATCTGGAATATTAAAATTTGATGGGGTAATTCCAGAAATGTGAACAATATCTCCAACAGCAAACGTGTTAGCAGCAGTATAAGTTATTGCTGTGCCTGTAGCAGAAACTCCTGTAATTGTTGCAGACTCAGTTGCTGTTGTATACATTATGCCTCTTCCAGCGTAACACTAATGTTCCAGAAGTCAAAATTAGTGCCACCACGTTTTTGAACAGAGTAGCTAAAATCAGCAATAAACATTTCTAGAACCTGACTATATTCTGCAAGGTGTGCGTATTTATCAGCTGTTCCATCAAAATTTGGGTATTTATCGTATGCTAGGTATACCCAGAAAGAGCCTTTATTGTTTTCATACCAGTCTAGCATTTCTGCTCCACCTGCACCACCATCAGTTGTATACTGGTATAGGTAGTTGCCTGGTAAACTTGTTTTTTCTAATCCTGCATAACCACTTGTAGTTGGTTTTCCAGTAGCAACATTAAAATTTGGGTCATTTGAAAATGAGCGTGATGGAAGCATTTCCCAAGATACCTGAATTTGAAGCTTGTCTGCAATGTGGTATGAACGCATACGTCCATTAACAAGTCTTTTTCTGTTTTCAATTCTTTGCGGAGCAAACTCAATTGCACTTCTATTGTCGTCAGACAGTATCAGGAAGTCTCCAGTGCCAGATGCAGCGTTTATTTCGTTGCCAGTAGGAACATAGTATGACTTTCCTGTTGACTCATTTAGTGATAGCGTTCCAGAGTTATCTGCCCATAGCATAGCTTGTGGACGAGAATATTTTTTCCTACCTGCTAAATATTCTGCATAATTATCTGTCATTAAACCGCTGTGCTCCTAAGATTTTGTGAGTCTAGTCGTTTGATTTCTCTAATTACTGTTCTTGCAATATCATTTGCACTAGCGTTAGAGCCATCAACGTTAATATTTACTCCATAACTATTATACACTGAACCACCATTGTATGTGCCGTTATTCATGGCTTTAAGCTTGTCAACACCGTATTCTTTAACTGCCCCAGGATTCATAACAAACTCTTTATCGTGTAGCATAGCAAGACCACCCTGAGCATATGGTGTACGGAACATTCCACCATTCTTAAATTTAGGAACCTCGTATGGCTTGTCATATAGCTTATAGAATGATGGTCTTCCAGTTTCCTTGTGTTTAATATTAAGCATCTGCATAAGCTTTCCAAGAGGGCTAAGTTTTGATTGTCCTACTGGAATCTTTAGTCCAGACTGAGCAATGGTTTGCTTTAGCATTGGGATAAGCTCTGGTCTTCTAACAATAATCTTCTTAATATCTGAGAATGGAAGTCCGCCATAAATTTGTGCTTCAACAAACTTAAATTCATTTGAGTAGTTGCCTGAGTTTGCACCAAGAATTTTTGAACCACTCAATGTTCCGAATGGTGCTGGGACAGCAGGGTTTTCTCCCTTAAAGTTTTTTGGTGAGTAGCTATCTCCCAAAGTAAAGGTTGAACGCTTATTTACTCTCTTCTTTAGTAGTAGGGATATGTCTCCATATCTATCAAGGATTTCTGAATTAACATTTGAGTATGTTCCCTGAACAGTTTTCTTTGCTAGCTTTGCATCTGATGATAGCCTTCCACGAAGTCCCCAAGGAACACTAGTGTTTACAGCTGCTCCATAAACTGGTCTTACATCTGGAGATGCATCTCTAGGAATACCAAAAACATTCTCCTCAATCTTTAGTCGCTGCTCTGCTTCCTTCATAGCGTCATAGGTATCTGTAGCAACGTCACCTCTTTGATATCTATTCTTATAAGCAAAATCTCTGCGGTTTAGGGCATCCATAAACTTTTCACTTTGCATTCTAACAGCAATTCTTGGATTAGTTCTCATAAAGTTGACATAGGCTTGTGGAATGTATGTTTGGTAGCCCATCATGCTTCTTGGGGTTTTTAGTGCAGCTAGCTTTGAAACACCCTTGCCAGCCATACCAAGAGCCTTAATACCCATAGATGGTGCAAACATTGATGCATAGAATGCTGGGTCAGTTGGGTCTACCCCCATGTTCTTAGCACCCTGAACATATGAATCTGCTACAAGAGACTTAGTTGTGTCGCTTTGCATAAAGCCAGATGGATTGCCACCACCTAGAAGATTTTGAACAAATTGGTTAAACCAGTCAAGTCCTGAATCTGAAGACTTCTTTGGTCCCTTTCCAATAATTCCACCCTTAGCGTAGTTTCCTACTCTAGTTTTTTGTGTGCTTCCAGACCAACCATATGATGGCATAGAAGAACTTCCTCCTGGTAGGAATGGCGTAGGAGCCATACGTCCAATGTTCATAGACGATTGTGTGGACTGTCCTGTATATCTAGGCATAGGGCGTAGACCCATTTTTTCTTGAAGCCAAGCAAGTGTTCTTGGGTTTGTTCTATCTTCTCTAGTAGATGTTGCAAATCTTTCTTTTTGTTCATAATTCCATAGATTTTGGAATAACCCTGTTTTTGCTCTAGACTTACCACCAAGTTCAACGTGATAAACAGGAGCACCAGTTTCTTTATCAATAGTAATTTGAATAAGTTTTGCGGTCTGTCCACGAGCAAGCAAGCCATCTACAACGCTTGAGTATCCTCCATCTTTTCCAAATTTTTCATTTGCGTGTCTAGGCAATATTGTGTTCATGTCTACAATTCCAGGAACATTGCTAGCTACAGTATATTTAATAAGTGGATATTTCTGTCCAAGTATTCTTCCTCCAGTGTCGATTTCACCCTTCATCATTCCCTGAATAAACCTTTTATCGGATGGATTTGTTACAGACATAAACTGGTCAAGAACAAACGATTGACCAGGCTTTAGAATACTCATAGCCTTTCTGTCATATTCTGATGTAACTCTTGCAAGAGGTGTGCCTTGAGGAATCACCATCCTATTATTAATGATTGCACGGTCAACATCTTTTCTATTTTGCTCAAAAGAACCATAGTGAAGAGTTGTTGGGCTTAGAATATAGCTAATTAATGTTGCTCTTTCTGCACTAGAAAGTTTTGTATTCTTTTGAGTTTGACTTACTGCCTTCCAAGTGCTAAGGTCTACAAAGCCATTCTTGTTACCCTTTGTTTTGTCAGCAGCCCTTCTATCGATTGCATCTGGTGAACCACCTTCTGAGAATCTTTGAACAAGTCCGCCCTTAGCAAACTTATCTGCATAGTTAATTTGGTCAAGAGTGTCTGTTCCTAGAGCTTGTACTGCTTTTGCTCTAACTACATATTCACCGTTTGAAAGTCTTGCTGGAATTGAATCGCTTGTACCGCTACCTGGACCAGAAATGTATCCACCATCTGCTTTTTCAACTGGAACAACATACGCTCTATCTGGAATACCGTCAGAGCCAACGTCTTGTGAACTTACAACCTTCCACTGCTTTCCATCCTTATCTGGGAATGTAAATCCAGGTTTTGTAGATACCGTGTATGGATAGTTTAGATATTGGTCCATGAGGTTTACAGGGAAATACTGCTTTCCAGAACTATCTTTTAGAACCTTTAGGTTGTTTTTTGCCCCTGCTCTTGTGTCACCAAGTTTTGGCAGTGCATCCTTAACATAGTCTTCTGGTGCAAGATACTTGTCAATTGTAATTGTTGCATTTTGTACCTGAAGAATTTGGCTTTCTATGTTTTGAATTTGCTTTTGAACTCCACCAATGCTCTTTTGAACTGCAGCAGTTTCTTTTGCCTTCTGGTCTTCTAGTGCTTGTCTTTGCTGGTCTAGTGCTGCTTGTGCATCTTTTGCTCTAATGTCTTGTACAGCTTTTGCTGCAGCAAAAACATCTCCCCTAGACAATGCGTCTGCAAGGTCTAGCTGTCCCTTTTGTCTATCAGATATTTGCTTTTGCAGGTCATTAATTCTTTCAAGTGCTTTAATTCTGTCGTCATACTTGTCATTGATGCCCTTTTCCTGTTCTTGCAAGTTTTCTTGAACCTGTGCTAGTTCTTTTTGCTTTCCTGCAAGTGCTTTTAGCTGCTTGTCTTTTTCAGCAAATGCCTTGTTTGCTGCTACTCTAAATGCCTTAAGGTCTTTAGGGTCACCCATTTGAAGAATTCTGATTGCTTCTGGGCTTACACCAATACCAGCCATTACAAGTTTTAGAAGCAGTGCTGCACTTTCTACATTCTTGATGTTCTTTGCCAATGCACCAATTTCTGGAGATAGGGCGTTAAGTGATTCGTAGATAACCTTTGCACTGTCTGGAACACTTCTTAGCTTTACAATCATTGCGTCAAATGTTGCATTAAAGTCTTCTGTGCTAACCTGTGCTGACTGATAGGCTGTACCAAGACCATTTAGGAAATTTGAAACCTGTTGAATGGATAGCTTTAAGCCATTTGTATTAAAACCAAATGGGTCAAATTCCAAAACTCTCTTTGTATAATTCTCAAGTGCTTCGTTGATACCCTCTTTAAGCTTCTTTAAACCACCCTCAGTATCTAGCGATAGACTATTTACATCAATAACAACATCTGTTCTTTTTGCCTCTTGCTTAATTGCATCGACAATTATTTGGACAACCTCTGCATCCAAACCACTTGCCATTAGGTCAATTGCTAGAGAGCTTAAAGCTAGAGACATTTCACTAGTTGTTGCACCAATAAGAGTGTTAGCTGTTTCTTGATAGTTCTTTTTAAATTCCTCGCTACCCCTAAACTGTTCAGCAAGCGATGCTCCAGCCTGTGTTTCAGCTAGACCTACTGGACCAGATGTTCTTAGAGTAGAAAGCTTTGCTTGAGTTCCAAAAAAGTTATTTATATCGTCTAACTTTTCTTTAGTAGTTGTAGATATTTTTAATAGAGCGTCATCAATTTCTGCTTGTCTTCTTTGTTTTTCTGTTAGAACCTCAAATAGTGTTATTGCTACAGTGAGGGCTAGTCCAAGTTTTAAAAACATTGGTGCAAGAGGTTTAATGAACTTAACAAATGGCTCTAGAATTTTTCCAAACTTTGATGTAATACCTTTAGGAACAAAGTCTTTTAGTAGAGCTGCTGTAAAGACTGCGTTTCCAACTGTTCCTAGAATATCTCCAGCTTGTCCTCCGACTGCTGGTGCAGCCATAGAAGCGAGCATTCCTGCACCTGCAAGTTTTCCTCCAGTACCAGTAAAGAATCGCTTAACCCTACCACCAGGAGCAGCAGCAGCACCACCTGCCGATGCAGCAGCCATAGCCTTTTGCTGACTTGCAAACTTACCGTTAACCCTAAACTTTTCTTTTCCGTTTGCATCTACTGTTCTGGTTACACCATTACCAAGTTGCTCTGTTACGCTTACATTTGGAGCTGAAGCAACCTTTGATTGAGACTGGGCTTTTGTCTCAGCCTTTTTGCTAGCTCTAGTCTGTGCTTTAGCTGTTTTTGCTTGCTGATTATTTCTTTCTACCGCAGCCTTTCCAGCTTTCTTTGCAGATTGCTCAACAGAATTATTAATCTTTTCTGCTGTCTTTCTCTTTGCAACAAGCTCTTTAACTTCCTTTTCAGAAGCAGCAGCAACAACTGCCCTTTGCTTGTCGATTCTTTTCTTTTCGTCAGCAACTCGTTTGGCTTCGTCTTCCTGATACTTTCTTTGTCCAATTGTGCTATAAAATGAGTTCTTGCTAGTATCTGCTACTCTGCTTCCCAGAACTGCTCGTGCTCCACCATACCTTGCTTTTGCCTGTGGAGTTCCTGCTTGCTTTTCTGCAATACCAAATATTTTTTCTGCAACAGATGCAGACTTCTTGTTTGTTGGATGCTTTCCAGCAAAAATATCGTCAGCCATCTTTTTAACCTGAGACTCTGACATTCCCAGCTCTTTAGCGATAGTAGAACTATTGTTCATAAATTCGTCATAAATCATCCTCTTACTTGAGGTTGCACCCAAAGACTTAATGTTTGTGTGTGAAATATCCTGTAGTGGCTTGTTAACAATTCCAAGGTCTGCCATTAGGTTTTTAGCAAACCACTGCTTAATGTTTCCAAACAGTCCTCTACCAAGACCAACTCTCTTTGAAGAGTCTTCAATGTGTGATGCGTGGGTTGACAAATACTGGGTCTCATATAGTCCAGAAACATCTATGCCATAGCTTTGTGCGATTTGTCTTGCC
>JACCDK010691296.1_pt1 | contig 11048 bp, 13 predicted proteins | sample 7445871 | NCBI WGS metagenome assembly JACCDK01 (sample SAMN15323436, study PRJNA562643) | freshwater metagenome | isolation source: river surface water | place: USA:Blue River Watershed | collected 2017-08-15
CCAAAACCAAACGAACCACATCACCTGCTTTTACTTTATAATTGGACTTAACGGGTAAATCATTCACCAATATGGAACCAGATTCTGCTGCTTGCTGAATTTTGTTACGGGTGGTATTCTCAATCAAGTTCATCAAAAATTTATCCACACGCAAAGGCGATTGGCCTTTAGCTGCTTCAAAACGATGGTGTTCGAATAATTCGTCTTCTAACTCGTTCTCCGCCTTATATTCCGCCATTATCTTCTTTAAATTCTACGGGTTGTACTTCTGTTGGTGTATCCACAGGAGCTAAAGTATCGGTAGGTTCTTCTGAACTAAAGGTTTCCTCATTGAAAACATCTTTACCATCGCCCAAAACAAAATCTAAGGTTGAATTTTTCTTCACAATATCTCCTGCTCGTAAACGTCTTCCGTTTTGGTAAATTTGCAACACCACATCTTTTGCAATGTGTGTTTTATAGGTAATTTTACCTTCTTTTAAGGTCAACGATTTGATCGTAGCTAAAATTTGGCGATACGTTTTATCTTTAAATTCTGGTATTTCAATATTTGTAAACTCCCCTGCATTTAATTTTACATAGATTTTTCGTCCATCTTTTACCAAACTCCCCGCTTTCGGATCTTGCTCTAAAATGGTAAACGGTGGATATTCGGGATTAAAATCAACGGTATCCAATAAGAAGACTTCTAAATCAATATCGTTTAACTTTTCTTCGGCAACTTCTAATTTCAATTTAGACAAATCGGGAACTTTAATTTCTTCCCCATGATTGGTTCTAAAATCTAAAAATAAAATCAATAAAAAAGTAAAAGCAGCTACTATAGAGGCCGCAATAAATGCTTGTAAAAAAAAGGTTTTACTCGTTACATATTTAAACCAACTCATACGAAAGGATATTTTTTTCAAAGATATAAAAATTGGAAACATTATAAGTGGCAAATCGGTTTGTTTTCATCTAAAAAAGAAAACAAAGTTTTCCCTAAAATATTTAGCAAGGGTTTTGAAAGAAAACTGTCAAAATCTCAAGAAATAATGTAATTTTGTTGTCACTAATTTGTAGCACACATGAAAAACGTAGCCATCGTAATGGGAGGTTATTCCAGCGAATATAAAATATCACTCACCAGTGGAAATGTAGTATTCAATAATATAAACCGCAACAAATTCAATCCGTATCGCATCCATATTTTTAAAGAAAAATGGGTTTATGTGGATGAAAACGATACCGAATTTCCCATCGATAAAAACGATTTTTCCGTAACTGTAGCAGGAGTAAAAATTAATTTTGATGTTGTTTTTAATGCGATTCACGGCACTCCTGGCGAAGATGGTTTGTTGCAAGCCTATTTCGAGTTATTGCAAATCCCTCAAACGTCTTGCGATTATTACCAAGCAGCCTTAACGTTCAACAAACGTGATATGTTGTCAGTGTTAAAACCCTACGGGATCAAAACGGCTGAATCCTATTATTTGAATTTAGGAGATGATATCAATGTAGCGGCAATTTTAGCAAAAGTAGGCTTACCATGTTTCGTAAAGCCTAATAAATCGGGTTCAAGTTTCGGAATTTCGAAAGTAAAAACAAGAGAAGAGTTTCTTCCAGCTATTGAAAATGCTTACAAAGAAGACGACGAAATCATCATCGAAAGTTTCTTAGACGGAACAGAAGTTTCAGTTGGTGTGATCAACTATAAAGGAACGATTACCGTTTTACCCATTACCGAAATCGTATCGGAAAACGACTTTTTTGATTATGAAGCCAAATATTTGGGAAAATCCAAAGAAATTACACCTGCCAGAATTTCGGACGAATTGAAGGTAAAAATAGAAACCGTAGCTAAAAGAGCCTACGAAGTATTGAAAATGAAAGGTTTCTCACGAAGTGAATTCATTATCGTGAATAACGAACCGCACATGCTAGAAATGAATACCATTCCAGGTCTAACTACCGAAAGTATTTTACCACAACAAGCTCGCGAAGCCGGAATTTCATTACCGGAATTATTTGAAAACGCTATTGAATTGGCTTTAAATAAGTAAATTATGAAAAAAGCAATTTTTCCAGGTTCCTTTGACCCCATTACCAACGGACATTTTGACATCATCAATAGAGGCGTTTCTTTATTTGATGAAGTAATTGTAGCCATTGGTGTCAATGCCGAAAAAAAATACCTATTTTCATTAGAAGAACGCAAACGCTTTATTGAAGAAGCTTTCAAAGACCAACCCAAAGTTAAAGTCATTACCTACTCTGGCTTGACCATTGACCTGTGTAAAAAAGAAAAAGCGGATTTCATTTTACGTGGTTTGAGAAACCCTGCCGACTTTGAATTTGAAAAAGCGATAGCACATACCAATCGGGTACTCTCAAAAATTGAAACGGTTTTCTTGTTGACTGCTGCAGGAACTTCGTATATATCCTCAAGCATTGTTCGTGATGTACTTCGGAATGGTGGTGATATTTCGAAATTGGTACCTAAATCGGTACTAACCAAAAAATAAATTAGTTTTCAAAAACAAGCAACTTCTCTTGTATAATTAAATTGGAAAAGTGAAATTCATTTTTTATCCAATCCAAGGTTTTGGGTTGGTAAATGAAAACATGCGTGAAATCATCTTTGTAATACCACTTTTCAAAAGGCTTTTGGTTGGTATAAACCTCCGTTTTACAATATAATTTACCCTTTGGAAGCAATAAGCTTTTCAGCAATTCAAATTCTTTATAAGGTTGATGAAAATGTTCCATTACTTCGCAACACGATACGTAATCGTATTTTTCTTTCAAAAGGGCTATATCATTCGCAAAAAACAAATCATAATTTTGGACATGATAACCTTTATCGGTTAACATTTTAGCAATTACAGGACCTGTTCCTGAACCAAAATCCAAACCTCTAGCTTCAGTAGTGAAATCGTGTAAAACGGCATCCACTATTGGTGAAACAAAGTTTTGATACCTATCGTCAAAAACATCATTATTGTGCTTTTCGTAGTGTTCTTTTTCTTCTTCAGCGGTTAAAAAAGTCTGTTTGGGTCTAAAAATGCCCTCGCAAGTATTGCATTTATGAAACAAATGCTTTGGCTTTTCGCAAAAAAGCGTTGCAGTAGAATTACAAAGTGGGCAATTGTATGCAATCATTTACTCCTCCTCTTTCTTAATAACTTTTCTCGCTACTTCAATTTTATACTTCTTCCCTTTCATTTTCTCGTCTTTGATGTTTTGCAACAACGGTTTTACTTTTGGATATTTCACCGCAACAAACGAAATAAAATCTTTGACTTCGATTAATCCAATATCGTCTTTTTCTAATTTTCCTTTTTGCGAAAAGAAACCTACTATATCAATTTTATTCAACTTGTTTTTCTTTCCTCCACTGATGTAAAGCGTTTGATATAAAGGTGCTTTAGGCAAGGATTTTGCATTCGAAACATCTAATCTGCGTTTGCCATAATCGAAATAATCCGCTTTCTTTTCGGTTTCGTGAATCAACACATAAGCCGTTCCGGTGGCTAACATACGAGCAGTTCTTCCATTTCTATGGGTGAATTCGTCTTCTTTAGCTGGTAAATGGTAATGAATTACGTGTTTCATTTCGGGTATATCCAAACCCCGTGCGCCCAAATCAGTCGTAATCAAATACGAAACACTGCCGTTTCTAAACTGAATCAAAGCACGTTCGCGCTCGTCTTGATCTAATCCGCCGTGATAATAGGTTGAAATAATTCCTTTCTGCGTGAGCATTTCATGAATGCGTTCTACTGCTTCCCTGTGGTTGCAAAAAATAATCGCAGCTTCTGAATTTAAAGAACAAATCAACTGAAACAACGCATCAATTTTATCTTTGGATTTCGAAAAAACGATGCGTACATCTAAATTATCGTTCTGTTTTTGGTTGGGAATAAAATCCAATACTTTCGGATCAATTACTTTGGTATATTTAGGAATTTCCACACCTGAAGTCGCAGAAACTAAAATACGCTTATTGGCCCTCGTAATTTTTCCAATGATATAGGACATTTCTTCATGAAAACCCAATTGTAACGACTTGTCAAATTCGTCCAAAACATAGGTCTTGATGTTATCGGTTGCAAAACTGCCTCGATCTAAATGATCGGCAATTCTTCCAGGTGTCCCAATCAATAGCGCCGGAGGGTTGCTCAAATTATTGATTTCGATGTCAATGGAATGGCCACCATAACACGTGTTGACTTTGTAATGCGTTCCCATTTTTTTCCAAACTTGTTCAATTTGCAAACCTAATTCGCGCGAAGGCACTAAAATTAAACATTGCACGCCTTTCAATTCTTCCTCTAATAGTTGAAAAATAGGTAACAAAAACGCTAGGGTTTTACCCGAACCGGTGGGCGAAAGCAACAAAACGTTATCTTCATTCAAAATAGCTTGTTGGGCTACTTCTTGCATTTTATTTAGACTTTGAATACCAAGATTCAGTAGTACATTATTGGAATATGGATTTTGACTCATGGGGCAAAGATAAAGCCAATTAATTAAAAATTGTGAATTATAAAATTCTACCTCAAAAAGATTCTTTATTTTTGAAATTCAAATACCAAACTGCTATGCGTTTTCTAACATTAAATCTGCTTTTCCTTTCTATCGCAATGTTTGCACAAAATGATGTAACCACGCCTTTTGAACATGGAAATGGCAACCAATCGACCACTTATGAGGATTGTATTGCGTTTTACGAACAATTGGACGAACGTTTTGCTAATATTCAAATGATTCAAAAAGGCATGACAGATAGCGGAAAACCGTTGCATTTGGTGCTTTATTCTAGTGAAGGTAAATTTGATTTTGACGAATATTTTACTTCAAATAAAGCCGTAATTTTAATCAATAACGGCATTCACGCAGGCGAACCAGATGGTATTGATGCCACAATGATGTTGATGCGGGATTTAGCCATGGGAAAAATCAAAACGCCTAAAAACACTCTTATTGCCGCAATTCCAGTGTATAGTGTTGGCGGTATGTTGAACCGAAACACCCATTCCAGAGCCAATCAAAACGGCCCCGAGGAATATGGTTTTAGGGGAAATGCTCGAAATTATGATTTGAATCGCGATTTCATTAAATCCGACACCAAAAATTCGAGAAATTTTCAAAAGTTATTTACCGAATTAAATCCTGATATTTTCTTAGACAATCACGTTTCTAATGGGGCCGATTATCAATATACATTTACGTGTATTGCAACCCAGCATGAACGCTTAGGAAACAAGTTGGGAAATTATTTCAACAACGAATTGTATCCTTCTATTGTAAAAGACATGAACAAGAAAAATATCGACGTGGTACCTTATGTAAACATTCACAGCGATATGCCTGATAAGGGGTTTGAACAATTTACCGATACGCCAAGATACGCTACCGGATACACTACCCTATTTCACACTTTAGGATTTGTACCGGAAACGCATATGTTAAAAGTGTATAAAGAACGTGTGAAAGTTACCTACGAATTTATGGTCAGCACGATTAATTTCGCCGATGCAAATTGGCAAAAAATCAAGCAAATGCGAAAAGAAGCGTTGAACGAATATCAACCTGGTATGCCATATCCACTAGATTGGGCAATAGATTCGAGCAAGGTTTCTTATATTGATTTTAAAGGCTATCAAGGCGGTTATAAACCCAGCGATATTTCAGGAAAAGACCGATTGTTTTACGACAAAAGCAAACCATTTACCAAGAAAATTCCGTTTTACGGCAATTACAAACCGACCAAATTTGTAAGCATTCCGAAAGCCTATATCATTCCGCAATCGCAATGGCATGTATTGGAACTACTAGAATTGAACGGCCTTAACGCACCAAGACTTCAAAAAGACACGATTATGGAAGTAGAATCGTATAAAATTGAAAGTTATCAAACGTCCAAATCACCATACGAAGGGCATTACGGACATTACAACACAAAAGTCTCTAAATCGACTCAAAAAGTGAAATTTTTCATGGGTGATTATGTGTTTTACACGAATCAACCCGGCGTAAAATATTTACTAGAAACCCTAGAACCAGAGGCGGTAGATAGTTATTTCAATTGGAACTTCTTCGATCCAATTCTACAACAAAAAGAAGGCTATTCGAGTTATGTTTTTGAAGATTTGGCGAAAGAATTCTTAGATAAAAATCCGAAAATCAAAGCCGAATTAGAACAAAAGAAACAAAACGATAAAGCGTTTGCTGAAAATGGTGCCGCGCAATTGGATTGGGTATACAAACAATCGCCTTATTATGAAAAAGCACATTTGCAGTATCCAGTGTATCGTATTAATTAGACAATTTGTCAATGTGCCAATGAAACTAAATTGGCACATTGGCTAATTTTTAAATTGACACATTAGATTTTTCCTACTCAAACAATAACTTAATATTCTCGTAAGAGTTTTTCAACAACATCGGGATGTCCTTTGGGTGTACCCACTCTACTTTATCAATACCTTCTTCGACTTGCCCTTGAGGTGTTCCGTCAAATTTAGTACGCATTTCAAACCATTGGGTAATTTTTAATTTATAGCGACCGTTGCGTTTGAAAATATGATAGGTTTTTTGCAGTTTTTCGGTAATGACTAATCCGGTAACCCCTGTTTCTTCTTCTACTTCACGAATAGCAGTTTCTTCAATGGTTTCATTTTTTTCCATACCGCCTTTTGCCAAATCCCATTTACCGTTTCTAAAAATAAAAAGTACTTCGCCTTCTTTGTTATAAACCAATCCCCCACCCGCTTTTTCAACCGGTAATTTGGCACGAAGTGTTTTCATGATTAGCTTCTCATCAGGATGGTAGAGAAACGCTTTCTGAATTTTATTTTGAAATATTTTAATAATCAATTTCTTGATATCCACACTTTCTAATAAAAAAAGTTTGAAATCGGTTTCTTTTTGAACCTGATTTGTCAAAAAAAGTGGCTTATCGTTCACAAAAACTTTATACATTTGCACTATGATTTTTAATAACAACACCGCACAACAAACAGCCGAATTGCTTTTACAAATAAACGCAATTAAATTAAATTCCAAAAATCCTTTTACATGGGCTTCAGGCTGGAAGTCTCCAATTTATTGTGATAACCGTATAATCCTTTCATTTCCAGCGGTTAGGAATTATGTTCGCGATGAATTTGCAAAACACATTGAAGAAAAATTTGGCAAGCCCGACGTCATTGCAGGCGTTGCAACAGGCGCAATTGGTATCGGAATTCTAGTGGCAGAAGCCATGGGATTGCCTTTTGTATACGTTCGTCCAGAACCCAAAAAACACGGAAGACAAAACCAAGTGGAAGGCTTTTTACAAAAAGGACAAAGTGTTGTTGTGGTAGAAGATTTAATTTCTACGGGTGGAAGTAGTTTATTAGCCGTAGAAGCTTTACGTAACGAAGGAGCCAACATTAAAGGAATGGCAGCCATTTTTACCTATGGTTTTCCAGTTTCAAAGGAACGTTTTGAAGCAGCCAATTTGAATGTTTTTACACTCAGTAATTACGAAAACTTATTACAAAAAGCCGTTGATAAACAATATGTTTCGGAAAACGAATTGGAAACTTTAAGCGCATGGAACGCCAATCCTGCAGAATGGAACTCGGAAGTTTAGTTTGACTACAAATAACATTTTGTCGACAAAACTTGAAACAATAACAAACATAAAAACATATGAACTTAGAAAGTCCAAAAGTAAACGTAGCAAAATCAGCTGAATATGTATTCAATGCTTTGAACGACGTAAAGAATTTCGAGAAATTGATGCCTGAAAATATTGCAAAATTTGAAGTAATCGACGAGAATTGTTTTGAATTTGGTTTAAAAGGGATGCCCGAAATTAAGTTGGTAAAAAAAGGTGGAACTCCCAATTCACAAATTGTTTTAGGAGCAGCTTCAAGCAAATTACCGTTTACTTTAACCGGTAACTTAAACGCAATTGATGCCGCTAATACAGAAGTGCAATTAACTTTTGAGGGCGAGTTCAACCCCATGATGGCGATGATGATTAAAGGACCTATTACCAAATTTATTGAGACCTTGGCAGAAAATATGGGGAAATTATAATTGACAAACTCCCCAATAAAAAAGTCCGCTTAATAGCGGACTTTTTTATGCAGTTTTCAAACCTTCAACCAACAAATCAATATCTTCTTTCGTATTGAAATGACTGAATGAAATGCGCAAACTCGGTTTCTTTACTTCCTCAGACGATAAAAAAGCGGCTAACACATGTGAAGGTTTTACACTTCCACTTTGACAAGCACTACCGCGTGAAACAGCGATTCCTTTCATATCGAGCATAAACAACATCATGGCTGATTTTTCTTCCGACAAAGGCAATTGCACATTCAATAGGTTATAAAAGGTGTTTTCTCCGTTGATTTGTATAGCGGGATATACTTTTTGTAATTCCGAAAAGCAATACGCTTTCAACTCAGAAATATAGTGGGTATCTTTTTCTAAATTTTCATAGGCCAGTTCCAAAGCTTTTGCCATTCCCACGACTTGATGTACCGCTTCTGTACCCGCACGCATGCCTTTTTCTTGTTCGCCACCCAAAATCATGGGTTGTACCATAGAATTCTTTTTCAAATACGCAAATCCAATGCCTTTTGGACCGTGAAATTTATGTGCCGAAGCGACTAAAAAATCAATTCCCAACTCTTGTACATCTAAATTCGCTTTACCAACAGATTGCACTGTATCACAATGAAAAAGGGCTTTTGCATATTGGCACAAGTCTGAAACGCGTTTGATGTCTAATATGGTACCTATTTCATTATTTACATGTATTAACGAAACCAAAGTTGGAATAGCTGAAGGTAATTTTGCTGCTAAATCCTGATAATCGATGGTTCCATTTGGCAAAATGGCAATATACTCGACTTGAATTCCAAATTCTTTTGCTAAATGTTCAACGGAATGTAACGTAGCATGATGTTCAATCTTGGTCGTTATGATCCGTTTAATGCCTAAATCTTTAACAGCGCTCGTGAGAATCCAATTCGTGGCTTCTGTGGCACTTGAAGTGAATATAATTTCGGATGCTTGTGCGTTGAGTAATTTTGCAATAGATTTTCGGGATGATTCTAATAAAGTCTTGGCGCTTCTGCCAAAACTATGCGTTGAAGATGGGTTTCCAAATTCGTTTTGAAGCACATTCATCATCGAAGAAATAACTTCAGGATGAATAGCAGTAGTTGCCGCGTTATCTAAATACACATTTTTCATTTGAGGCATTTAATTGTTTTCTTAAAGGACAAGTGGAATTCGCACAAATAAATTGGTAAAAAAATGTTAAGTGCTCATTTCATTCAGCAAAGATACAAATCATTTTATTTTAGCTCCTTTAAAACTGAATTACATTTTAATTAACACGCTTTTGTATATAACTAAATTAAAACCTTTATTTTTGTGACATAAATTTGATCAATCTATGAAGAAACTTATTGTTTTAGTTGCTACTATTTTTTTACTACAAGCCTGTGATGATGGTGATATGACGTTAGAATCCTTTAATTTTGATTCGGTTGCGGTACAAAATTGCACAACGAATAACCTGGTATTTAAAATCAAGAGTAATGAATTATTACTATTAAATTTTCCTTCAAGTAGTTTTATCAATGAAGAAACACCAGATGGCAATCCGAGAGTAGTTCCCGTAAATTCAGCCAATAAAATTATCTACCGTATTTATTCTGACAATGTAAGTGCTAATGGTATTTGTAGCATTTTACCTCCTGCCTCTCCAGTCGTTCAAAAAGAATGGAATGCAACAGGTGGTTCCATTGAAATTATTACTGATAAAGTATTTGCAACCGATGGAATAACGGTTACTGGCTATACCCATAACATCAAATTAGTAAATGTAAACTTTTCAAATTCAGACAATTCCTTTAGTTTTACGGAATATCTTTTTGGAAACTATAGAACAAGCTTATAATACATTTAAGCTAAAAATTAAAAAGGACCAATCAATGATTGGTCCTTTTTAATATCAATTTTAACGTTACTTCACTTGTTGCTTAATATATACTTCGGTAGCGCCCAAACCATATTTTTGATAATTCGCATCTTGGAAAGAAATTCCATCGTATCGTCCCAATAGGAAATCCAATTCGGCTTTTAAAACTCCTTCACCTACACCGTGAATGAATACCAATTTTGGCATCCGATTTTTAATCGCAAAATCGAGTTGGCGTTTAGCCGTTTCCATTTGCATCGTCAAAATATCATAGTTGCTCATACCGCGTTTTGAAGGAACGAGTTTTTCAATATGTAAATCCACTTCCAGGACAAATTCATCTTTTCGCGACTTTTTTTCTTTGACAAAACTTCGCTTTTTTGGATCTTCTTTGTCTTTCAAAACAGAACTTAAACTTTGACTTGAAAAAAAACCACTTAAATAACTGATTTTATTTATTTTAACTAATTCATTTTCGGCAAATTTAATAACAAAACCATCGGTAGTTTCGATGCTAATTTCGGGCGAATTAACCCCAATAACTTTACCTGAAAAAGCCTCATCTAAAACCGCTACCTCATCGCCTATTTCAAATTTCTGTATCATCGTTTTCTTCGTTTTTAGAAGGAATCTTTTGCATTAATTTATACATGCCGAACATAAAAACACCTATTGCGCCAATCATAACTATTGGATTGGGTTGGGGTTTTGATTGTTCTACCAACGCCAAAATTCCGAAGGCGGTCACTATCAAAATAGAAATCAATTGCTTCATCGTTTTTTTCTTAAGAATTCAAATGTACTCTTTTTGATGTAACCAAAAAAAACTGTCCCCAAAATTTAAATAAAAACGGCCAATTAAGAATTAACAGGCTCACTTTAACAAATTATTTACACTACAAAATTAAAGTTTGGCACGGCAATTGAAAACATCTTAGCGTACTCGAGTTTCAAAAATGCGTTTTAAAGTTTTTAATACGATAACATAAAAATAATTGGTTGGTTAGTTTGTTTTTAAAATCCTGCAGATTCTGGGTAGATGAAGCAGGATTTTTTTATTTCAAAAATTTCTTAA
>JACCDK011480148.1_pt1 | contig 11046 bp, 13 predicted proteins | sample 7445871 | NCBI WGS metagenome assembly JACCDK01 (sample SAMN15323436, study PRJNA562643) | freshwater metagenome | isolation source: river surface water | place: USA:Blue River Watershed | collected 2017-08-15
GTAATCTTTGTTCAGCTAAGATGGTTGCTTTGAAAAATGATTAATAGAAGCAGTATCGGGCGATTTTTGACTGTTCAAAAGGAATAATCGCGCCAGAGTAAATTGTCTCAAAATGTCAGTGTAGGATTATGACCGAAATTGTCAAAATAGCCTATACTTTACAGAATGGGCTTTTTTTTCACCTAATAAATAGGTTGAATTTAAATAGTAGCCATTTTAGTGGCCAAAACATACATTGAGGTTTGAGCCGTTTGCTCTCTGTAAAACTACTTTATTTGGCTTATGTTAACAAATTTGACAAATGGTTATTTCTCATCTCAACTCGTGACCTATTCAGCTTTCAGACTTCTAGTGGGACCACCATTAAAATTTAAAGAATAGCCTATACTTCACAGTATGGGCTTTTTTTGTGCCCAATTAGAAGGGCGGTCTTGAATAGTAGCCATTTTAGTAGCCAATGTGCAACTTTTAGGTGTGAGCCGTTTGCTCTGCCACAAAGCTAAAACATTTGATTTATGTGTCAAATATATGAAGGTTAATCTTATCCTTCGGTCGCCGCTTCGCTTGCTCCCTCAGTCCACTACGTGGAGTCTATAATTCCGAAAATACTATTCCAACATTACTACCCACCCAGTTTAATGTCAGCGTTTCTTCTTTTGTTGGTGGAGGTGCTGTATTATATATGTTACCTGGTAGAGAGATGCGCACTGAGGATTTATCTATTAGTTGATTATTGGGGAAATGGAATTTTATCTATTTCTTAATCTTCGTCTATGTCTATTTCTGCTGTAGTAACCTCTAGAATATATCCGTTTTCTAAATGCATTCTTTGAAGAACTAACACCCAATCTAGCATGAGATTTTCTTAGTCTACCTGTTTGTGTTGACCCTGACCTTACAAATGATGATCTGCGAGTCCGTTTTGAATAATCAATAGGCTTTAAATCACATCCCAATAGATAGATGCAGATTAAAAGTAAACACATTAATCTTTTATTCATAGCTGATAGTTATTAGAAAACTAAACAAGTTGATTTCTAACGAACATACTTAACTAAACATTTAATAGTATTAATTATTCTAATGATAAAACGTATATACTTTAGTTTTACTCGTAGAAAGCTCTTTAATTTCTGTTAAATCCTTATTAGGTTCTAATTCAAAATCTTGAAATCGATTTATTATGAATGTGTTTTTCAATTTGATTATTTCATCATATTCATGCAATTCATAAATATCAATTCCTTTTTTTTCTTTCATGTTTAAAATAGAGATAAGTACAAAATTATCGTAAACTCGAATGTTGGTATTAGCGCTTCTTTTAATTAAATCGTCATTCACTTTATGAAAATTCAAATATTCATCTTCGATAAAATCATTTATTAATGATAGTGAATTATAAAAAAATATTAAGGAAGCAATTGGAATTAAAGTTAAATACCACTTTTTATTCGAAAAGTATGATCTTATGTCAGAAAAAATAAGAACACCAAATAGAAAAGGGATAGTGTTCACAACATACCTATAGGTGTCAAATAATTCTATCCTACCTAATGATACCGCATACCTACTTCTATAGTGAAATGAATAAAGTATTATAAATCCAAGCCAAGTAAATAGAAGGTAGGCAGATTTTTTTGAAAATTTAACTACGAGCAAACTAACAGTTAAAAGTAAAAATCCTTTAAATGAGATTAATGAATATAGGTAGGTTGGAAGTTGAAATTTCAAATATGATAAGCTAAAAGTTGGAGATTTGATGCTTAGAGATTCCAAACCTTCAGTGTAAAAAGGATTTAATATCAGTTGGATTGAGAGAAATAAAGTAAATAGTAATATATATTTTAAATTAGTAAAGTCTGATTGCTTTATGAATAATGGACATAAAATGAAGTAATAAAGATTCTCTCTTTTAATAATTGAAAGAATAATTAGTAAAACGATTAGAAAACATTTACCAAATTCGTTTTTGGAATTATACCTTAAAAGAACAATAAATACTAAACCAAAGAAAAATGATAGGTTTTCAATAAGTGAGCTATTTATAATATATATATATGGCAATGATGACATCAAAGCACAATAAAACATAAATTTAATTTGTCGGTTATTGGACTTATATAAAAAAATAATAGTTGTACTAAGTAGCACCAACAAGAAATTTCCTATTTTGTGGATTAAATAATTAGGACAATTAAAGATTTTATTTATTGTAAAAAGATATAAAGAATATGGGAAATAATGACCTGTGTAGGTGGAAAGAACACTGCCTTCTCCCTCAATATAATTAGAGAATTCTGCAGTTCTGTAATTGATTATTTTTTCAAAGTAGTTCTCCCCAGAAGCAATACTAGAGCTGATAAACGCATCCTCATACTCGAATCCATAAAATTTTTCAGTTATGTTAAAAGCAAAAATGAATGTGGCGATTATGATTGCTACGACAAAATGAATGTTTTTTGATATCAAACTCATCTAAAAGATTTTATAATTGCCTAATAATAAACATGAACTCAATAAAATGATTATGACAATATTGGCTTGATATACTCACTCGATTTTTTCAAATTCCACTTAAAAAATCCTCCACATTCATCTATTTTAGAGCAATTTTTGCATTCATCCATGTATTCATTTTTCCAATCTGAGATAGATTTCCTTGCATTTCCCCAGACATTTTGTGGTATCAAGCATAATGGTGTATTGTAAATTGAAACGTGTAATCCTTTTTTCTCTAAATATGTAACAGCATCAGCTAACTGCTCTTTGTAATGGTATGGATCAATCCAAAGCTCATTAATATTATGTGGAGTGTAACCAACATATTCTAAACCCATAAATGTAACATGTTCTACATAGGGCATATTTTTGTATAAAAACTCTGCTAACTTTTTAAGTCTTGGAATTGTTTGTTTATGTAATACAACTCTAATTTCGATACGCTGACCATATCTATTGAGGTTTTGAATACCTAATATAGTTTGATTAAATGCATTTTCCGCTTGGACTATGTAATCATGCATTTGATAGTAATCTGAATAAATTGGAATCCCAAGCATTAGCTGCTTTAACCCTAAACTTCCTAATTTTTCTGCTAATTCGTACCAGGCAAATGAACGACCATTTGTTAAAACATGAATTTCTGTATCAGGTAGTTCTTTATTAATTAAAGCTAATAATTCATAGAAGTATTTTCCCATCAAGGTAGGTTCTCCGCCAGATATTCCTAATTCAGGACAATCCTTTGGGATTAAAGGAATCAGTTTTCTATGTATGTTATATAAATATTCGATGTCATCTCTGTCTCTGGGAGGTTGCGAGCACATCAAACAATTACTATTACAACGTTCAGTTGCCAATAATGTATTTTGAAAGGAATTTACTCGATATAAAGTATTTATGTTTCCATCTACACCAACTGAAACAATATCGCCCTCCTCCAAATGTTGTAAGCTGGGTACCGAGTATACTTGTGGAATCAGAGTGTCTAATTCCTGCTGAATTGTTAATATTCCAATAGTATTCTCATTCAATATATGAAAATCAATGGAATCACCTTCGTGAATAAAAAAAGTATTTGCACTTTCTAAACCTAAAATCCTGGTTACCTTCCCAACTAGCAGATTGTCAATATTTTGAGTTTTTCCTTTTGCTCTTAATAACATTTGTGTTTAGTTAATTTACCACATTAGATACCCAATTTTCAAATACTTCTTTGACTTTGGGGTCTGAATCCATTCGATCAATCAAATAACGAATTATTTCCATATTCTTCTGACAAAAATCACTATTAGGTCTATAACCGTACATATCACCTTGAGTAGCATGATTATGTACAGGGTCAGCTCCACAATATTGCTGAAATGCACATTCTGAACATCCATTTAACGATTCATTAGCCCAAATTTGGGCAATTTCTTGTGCTTTTTCTCCAAAAAAAAGATCCTCATATGAATCGTCAAGGGAACCTAATTTAAATGTAAAGTCTTTTTGTTCTGCTAGCATCCGGCTTTCATCAGTTGCATAAACGGCGCCATCATAATTAAAAACGATTACACCATTTATCAACCCAGATGGAGATTGTAAATCAACATAACCTATATTGAAAGGAGTAAGAATTTTTATTAAAAAAATTCTAGCTAAGTCCTCAACAAAATTTAATCCTTCAAGATTTTTTTGGATGATATACTCTAAAGCAGTCTTGTAAAAATCAATAAAATGATCGGTATTGTATTTAGATTTTTTTCCCCTTAAGGCGAAACCATATGGACTAATGTTTCTTAAAAAAATTCCATTAAATCCCATTTTAATATATTCATCTACAATTTCAATTGGATAATCCAATGAAAGTCTTGTAGTTGTCATTAAAGCTGAAACATGATCTTTACCTAGAATATTCCTGCTTTTTTTTATACCCTCAATAGTTAATTCATAACTACTAGCATTTGGCTTTGTTCTATTAGAATCGTGAATATGCTTTGGACCATCAAGGGATGTTGAAATAAGAATATCATGATCTTTACAGTAGAGTAAAATTTCATCTGTAATTAAAGCAAGATTAGTACAGATTACTTTAGTTAGACTTTTACTCTTTTCTTCGGCAATTTTTTCTGCTTTTTCAACAGCATACTTAATATTATCAAATGCCAATAGTGCTTCACCACCTTGGAATTCCATTGTAACATGTTCATTTGGGGATCGAAACATTATATCTATTCCTTTGTCAATATTTTCAATTGACATATCAAATAGATCTTTATTTTGAGTAACCCTTGACACTTGACAGTAATGACAAGTGTGTTCACATCGTAATGAAATAACAAAAATATGTAGGTCTGTAAAATGATTCAAGAAGATTTTTTTGCTTCTATATCTTGTGGCTAGTACATCTATCAAAGGGTGAATTGGCGACTCACTTATAAAAAAATTTGAAATCAAGTCCCCGTATAGCTCAGAGTCTTGAATCTTTGAAATTTCACGATTTACAATTCTCTTAAAAGTTCCATTATTAAGAATTAAAAAATCTCCAACTTCATTTACAATAATTTCTTTAAAGTCATTTAACCGATGAAATCTAAACGGCATTAAATGATACGTAGCATTAGCTAAGTTGTATGACTCAAACGAATTAAACTTTCTAGATTTTTTGCTCTGTGATTCGATCATAAAAATATTATTAAATTTCGAATCCTACTGGATCTGAAATTTCACCTGGAGGTTTTTCATCAAATTCACCATTTGAAAATGCCTTTGCAATTAATAAATCTCTAACATTTCGAGTTTCAGATGTAACGATTTGACGAAGGTTAAAATCTAACAAATCTCTACATAACTTCTCCATAAGCTGATTTAAATCTGCATTATTGTTTTCTGAATTTGGTATTAACTCAATCTTATAATGATTTTCCAATAAATTTATCGAAATACTGAATTTGTCAGAGTACCAATACATACATTTTAAGATACCTTCTTTATTGTATACCCTAGAATCTAAAAAGACGGCAATTTTGCCGTCTTTTATCTCATTAATATATTCCATATCTTATGCAAAAGAAGTTCTACTTCTGTGAGATGAATGAGATGAATGGGAGGAGTGGGAGGAGTGAGATCCATGAGCAGCTACAAACTTACTAGCTTCAGCATTAAATGGATTTAACTTAAATACACCTACTGGTTTAGTTTTCAATTTAGTAAAAGTATATTCTATATTATTTGGAGCAGTAGATGAACTTTCAATATCATTATTGGCAATCTCATTACTCCCTGAGATAGCTGATACCGCTGCGGCAAATATACTTGCAGCCTTTAAAGATAATTTCTTCTTGTTTTCCATATTTCAATTTTGTTATCGACACAATTATAATTAAAATTTACTCTTTATTTACAATACTTATGATAAATTTATTTAACGGGCAATTATTAAAATAAAATTAAAAAAAAAACTCTACTTCAATAAGCTAAATTAACTAGTCACATTAATAAATACCTATTACGATTTCAGAAATTTTCTAATCTTCTTTTATACTTTGAACAAAATTTAATTCTCTGGCATACAGTATTTTACAAACTCTTCATATTCGGCTCCCTCCGCTATGAACTCCTCATAATCATTTGCCTTTTCTTCATCTAATGTCCTAGCTTTTTTAAAGTCAATGCAAGCTCCTTCAAAGTCTTTGAGAGATGCCTTAGCTAATGCCCTCTCTAAAAAGATACCAGCATCCTTAGGATTTAAAGCCTCAGCCTCATCGAATGTCTCTACAGCACTTCGGTAGTCTCTCAAAAACTTATAGGCACTTGCTAAAAGATAATTAGCATTCGATAACATTGTATTTGATTCTTTGTTAGCCTTAAATATTTCAACCATCCTTCGTTTCAATATCAAGTCTTCTTCATAGTAACCCAAGAGAACATAACATTCTGAAACCCCAATTAATGCACCGTAGTCAAATGGGTCATTTGTTAATGCCCTATGATAATCATTTAAAGCTTCGGCTGTTTTACCTTTAGATTTTAAGATAGATGCTCTTATCAAAGATATATCGATATCATAATTTTTAGTTAACAGAAACTCATCACTAAGCCTGAATGCTTCATCTAAGTTATCTAATGCCTTTAATGATTGAATCTTGTTTCTAATCGTGAAAACGTGGGATTTGTCTAAATTTAAAGCCTTATCAAAATAAACAATTGAAGAATCATAGAGCTTATCCTTTCTGTATGTATACCCGATATTCGATAGCAAATTCAATTGATTGCCTTTTAAACTATTAGCCTTGAGGTAATATTCACGTGCCTTAGTATATTCTCCCTGTCTTGAAAGTACATATCCAATGCCATCAAAATATGCAGATTTAGTCTCATTGGAGGCGTCTTTATCTGCTTCCATAACAAATAAATAATCCTTAATCGAGTTGTCATAATCGTCCCTTATACTATAACATCTAGCTCTAAGGTAACGACTCGGTATGTGCTTGGGATTAAGCTTTATAAATTGGGTGAGGTCAAATATTGCGCCAGCGTAGTTTTGTTCGTTGTACTTATCACTAGCAACGTCAAATAATGACTTCTTTGTTTGGGCGAAAGTGCTGCTAGTAACAAATAACAGGAGGAGTAATAGTTTTTTTTGTTTCATTATCATATTATTCCTCAATTAGATTACAGGTAGTAATTTTCGAAAATTGCTCTTTAGTGAGCTTCATCGATGACTCAAACGTATAGATACCATTTTTTATATAAGGATTGTAATTAGATATATCAAAAGTCTTTAAAAGAATATATTTACCGTGAATGACCTTATTATTTTCATCAAATACTTGTAACGATAATTTGGAATTTGCTTTAAAATTAAACTCTTTAAAATCTTCATTTAAATATCCAAGAATCTGAAAGTCAAGTCTATTATAGCTATTGTATTTGAGTCTTATCTCTAATTTTTTAAATCCCCCTATTTTACTATCAAGAATATTAAATGTAGGCAATTGAATATTATTATTCTTATTACCATTAATTAAGAGCAACCCTAAATGAAACAAACTAGATACAACAATAAATAACATTAAAAAACTAGAATTGCCACCTTCGAAGGTAAGCTTTGAGAACAAATTGGCTATTCCTAAGACAGGAATAAGAATTGCTGCTAAAATCCTTTGATTATTATTTAATCCTATCGCACCTGCTCTTTTGTAGCCTGTTGCACTAAGAAGCCAAATTCCAACAAGTGCAATTACCAAAAAACTTCCAATAATTACTCTTAACAAGTAGTCAGAACCAGAAATAGGTTCCTCATCAAACTTAAAATACTTTTTCATAAAGAGAAATTAAATAATTCAATTTTGCTCCAACATTTAACATAGTCGTGCTCCAACCAGCTAACATCCCAGCTTGCCCCAGAATACGAGTTAATAATAACAAAGTCATCTGTATCCTTCTCTTTGTATTCTAGTCCTCGCTCAAGTGTTAATTCAATGAATTTCTCAAGGTCAATTCCGTTCATACAACCAAACCTAACAAGCTCTTCATCTTCCAGAAAAGATTGATTGGAGACGTCTTTAATGAATTGTTCTAATCCTCCTTGGTACTTTGATTCCAGAGTTGATTTGCGGATGATAAGATTGATGAATTCGAGAGATATGGACATAGAATATTAATGTCTTTAGCTAATATTCGAATATTTAATTTTCTTTAAGAATAATTGGCGTCAACTTGGATTTCTGTTTTTCATACTCATGCGCTGATATTACACCCAAGTCTAATAAATCTTTAGCCTCTTTTAGCTTTTTAATAGCATCATTTTTTGACAAAAAATACTTTTTAGTAAGAATCTCTCCCTGTTCAATTGCCGCGTCCAAATTAGTAACTTCCAAGTTTTGGAGCCCTTTCATTAATTCAACATCATTTGCATTGCCTAAATACAGGTATATACCCAACGGTTGTTTTTTGCCGCCTCCTAAATGTCCAGCATACATCTCAAGAACAATTAATTCTCGACCAGACCAATTGGTATTTAACTTAATTGGAGTATTACCCATCACGAACTTAGTAGACCCTTTAAGTTTTCCTGATTGTATAGATACATACTTATCAGAAAGATTATTTTTAGGCATTCCTATTTTTAAAGTATCCCCAATAGTTATGAATTCTCCGCTTTTAGATTTATAAGTCCAAACTCTAGTTCCTTGCTTTGTTGATAATACTACTTCTTCTACTGTTGTGTCTTCAAATTTTAATGTGTCTATTTCTACAACTTCTTGTGCAAAACTTTCATATTGAGAAAATATCAATAGAAGAACAATGATTAATCTGTAAATCCTTTTCATAATTATTTAGGCTCTAAGGTTTCGCGTATATTTTCGTCACATACAGTATTTAAAAAGAACTCTCCCATAGTATCTGGAATTACATCACTCCAATCATCTTCCCAGTCCTCTTTTTCATAACTAAAGACGTTTTTCCCTAAACTATTATATAGTACGTTTTGAATTAACTGAAGTCTTCTATCTGTACAATCAAAATCGTATAAAGTAAGTCTATAACCATTAAGAACAACCACCTTTTTCCCAGATTTAGTCTTGTAATCTAGTTTAGGAGCAACTTCTTTTATCCAATACTTATTATCATCGGACTGAGATGTTTTCTTACGGATGTAATAATCTGATTTATTTGAAGTGCCAATAAAACTCCATTGTTGTGAAAATGAAAAGAACGGCAATAATATAAGGGCTAACAGTATTGTTCTCATTTTTAAAGTTTTTTAATATTGGGGTCTATAAATTCTGCAATCTTCTTTTCAAAGACGCCCGTCGAAAATGCTTGTCTATCTACTTTTACAGGACCAAATGATGTATTGGCGCTCTGATAAAACTCTCTAGGCAAAAGGTTTACATTAATAATCGTTTTCCCTTCTTCTTGCTTTATTCTCAGATTGAAGTCTCCATTTGCAACATTGGGTGCCACCACTGTCCCATCAGGCAAAAATGGGCAAGCGCAAACTATCCACTTTTCATTGTCGAAAAACCCACCATCACTGCTTTCAATTGTAATGGAATTAGTAAATGAATAATTACCACTAACTATTAGTCCACTAGATTTATCAACAGTCTGTATTGCAATACCTCTTTCACTGAAAAAATCTATTGCTCTTGACCATACCTTTTCAAACGGCAAATCTGATTGATAGGACCTAACGTTTTTAGAATAATCGCGCTTTAAAGAGCCAATTTCAGCTGTGATACAAGCATTTAAAAATGGAATTAATAGTAAGAGGTAAAAATGTTTTTTCATTCTATTGTGTTGTTTAAAATTATAGTGCTTGTTTAAAAGTTTTGTTTCTATGTGTTTTTAAATATTTTAACATACCATTAAACACAGTTCTAAGTTTCATTTTATGATGAATACCAAGCTTTAGAGCATCTTCATCCCTAATATTTGGATTTGATATTATCTCACAAGAATCCTCAAAACTTATAAGATATTTATCAAATAGTGCATCAAGTGATGTAGAAAGCAATATGTCGTTATTCTCACCTAACCTTTCTTCCTTCTTTATTCAGTGTTACAAATAGCAAGTTTGACCCGTTTTCGCCTCTTTTGCAATAAAAGATTCCTTCTTGCGTACCTTCTATATTTTCCTCTAGAATTAGACTTAACTCTTTGCGAGAATATGGATTTCCCAATAATAGATTCATCTTAGTTCAACTCTTGTTTAAGTGTATTTATTCTCTTCTTAACAGCTGACCTAAGCACAAACGATAGTTTCCTCATTGGAACATTTTTTGAGCCATAACGCTTACCAAGTAATAACTCTAACTCATCAACCAATTCTTTTTCAATCCTGAAGGAAACCGTAGTGTCGAATCTCTTTACTGTATTATTCAATGGCGGCACATTGAACCTCCTTAGGTCAATTTTTGATGATTTTAGTGGCATATTTATCTGAAAGTTATAAATAAAAATACTCAAACTTTAGCTTTATGGCAAGTATAAAAAGGAGCACCGTTTAATAAATAAATCAAGGTAGTAAGGCTTAAACGACTTATTTTGCTTTTGTATATAAACTGCTTTTATTTAACGGTAATGTCAAAATCAATCCTACTGAAGTCAACGTTACTTCTCTTAATTATAAGCGCAAACGCCTTTGCCCAATCTACTCTGAAATCATCAGGCGCATTTCTATTCTCAGGATATTATGGAACATCCAATAAGTTAGGCATTGACTTTATTGTTGGAGGAAATACAATCTGGGGTTTTGGCGTTTCTACCCATTTAGGTAAAGCAGGTATAGGAGAGAACTATTCCAAAACGATGGGTCCTTCCAAATTCCCCAATGACATTTATGAAATTACTACAGCTGATGTTGTTAGCGTTTATGGGATGATTGGATTTCCTGTAACTAAAAAGTTAACTGTTTTGGGAAAGCTAGGCGCAGGAACATCTAGTAAATTTTATAATGCATTTGATAAATATAAGATTCTTTCCTCCAATGGGTATTATTATAACGCAACTGATGCCGGAACAAGCGTTTTAATTGGCGCCTCTTGTGTATATATA
>JACCDK010361109.1_pt1 | contig 11041 bp, 15 predicted proteins | sample 7445871 | NCBI WGS metagenome assembly JACCDK01 (sample SAMN15323436, study PRJNA562643) | freshwater metagenome | isolation source: river surface water | place: USA:Blue River Watershed | collected 2017-08-15
GATGGAGGTATAAGGTGAAACCGCATCTACACTGGCGTTCGTCAGAGTTGGATCGCGCGGTCTCGGATACGAAGTTGGCCGGATGGTAGCTCGCACGGGAATAAGTTCTGTATTAATCGCAAAAGACGCAGATCGATTAGAAAATGCTGCCAAGCAACTGCGTGCAGAGTTTCCGGGAATTATATTTGAAACAAGTGCGTGCGATTTAGAAGATCAAATACAGACAAGAAAAACTTCTGAAGATTTGTTAAGTAAATACGGCGCCCCATTTGCACTTGTTCTAGCTCATGGCGTTATGAGTGAAAAAATGTCCAAAACTCTGCGAACCACGGATGCAGAATGGCGCCGAGTTATGGCGATTAACTTAGATTCTGTTTTCACTCTCGTAAATGTTTTAGGTGGCCCAATGGCCGAAGCGCGTGATGGTCGCCGCGTAGTGATCTTCTCTGCTTGCCTTGGACGAATGTCAGGTCCAGGAAATGCTGGCGGTCTTGCGCCATATCGAATTAGTAAAGCTGGAGTAAACGCATTCGTTAGAAATCTTGCACACGAAACAGGACTCGGTGCACGCGGTTTCGATGTTGATGCAATATGTCCAAACCATTCCCGCACAGACATGGGCGGTGCTGATGCACCTCGAAGCGCCGAAGAAGGCGCAGAGTGCGCAGTGTGGTTAGCAACTCGTGAATTCAATGCCGGAGATACAACTGGTGTGCTTTGGGAAGATCGACAGATTGTTGAGTGGTGAGTTAGCTACTTCCTAAAAACAGCTTGGAATTGTCGCAAAATGTAAGGTGAAGCTTCTTTGTAAAGTTCATTTTTGGAAATACCAATACTCTTTTTAACAGCTTCGTCGTAAGTCATATTGTTTGCAAAGTTTCTTAATATGTCCCAATATGCTTCGAATCCATAATTTGCTAAAACCCACTCCCAAAGATGTAAGCCAACTGTGTAGGCCCAAAGAACACCGCTTCCAAAATCACTGTTTTTATATTGTTCCCCTTTTTCAGACAATGTCAGCATTCGCAATACGTCAGCTTCGGTTGTTGGAATTGGTTGTTCTTTCGGATTAAAGGCGTGTTGATTGACCATTTTTTTCTTGATTGCATCCTGATACCAGCCAAGATTTGGAAGAGCTAAGGCATTACCAAAGAGTTCTGCGCCACCTTCAATGTGATTATAGGCAACATTTAGTGGTTCAACATTCCGTCCATACCAAAATAAACCTTGAACACCGTGGACAAATTCATGCGACAAATAAGTTGGTGACCAATGAGTCACATTGTGCGCATCAGGAAAAATGATCCAAAAACCAATTTCGCCCGCATTTTTTCCCTGATACATAATATGTGAACCGGATATTCCGCTACGGCCACCACATTTTGCATAATCAGATTTGGTGTATGCATCGAAAATCCACATCGCATCTTTTGGGCTAAGAATATTGTCATTAAATAGAATCTCTGAGTTTTTAGGTGTCGTGAAAGTGCCATGAACCTCTGAATTGCTTGGAATGTAATCACTCCAATAATTGATTGATTCATTTAGTTGATTCTTAAGTAAAGTCAGTACATTGCTAGGAAATTCTTTTGATGTGTAGAAGGTTTGTGTTGGGCGTGATGACGACTTTGATACACGATTGCGAATAGTCTCGTAAGCCTTCACTCTAATAGGATCAAAACTAGAGTTAGGCCGTGGATCCTTTGATACATACGGTCCTTTTTCAAAAAAAGCTCTCTCAAGGACTCCACTATTCATGCGGTAGAAATAAACACCTTCTCCGCAGTTCTCTAAATTCCTTGGTGGTAAATCTCCAGGTTTTGGTCCAGAAGTATTGCTTACTCTGTTTGGCTGGCTCAAGATTGAATTATTTTTTTCTCCGCTCCAAATCAACTTATTCTTATTTTTTCTACAGAGATATTTAATCCCAGAGGAATTTTTGACTTGACCAATCTTGGAACATTTCTTGCCTTCAAGAGTTCCTGCATTACTAGGACTCACTGATGGCCCTGCAATCAAAAACATCGCTAGCAAAGACGCTAGGACAATTCGCATTCCAAAAGTTTAGTTTACTTCTCAGGAACAATCGAGACGGCGCAATAAATAGTTAGCGCGGCATAAAGAGCTAGCGGTAGCGCTGCCCACCAAAAACCTGCTTCGAAAATGTACTTAGAAACTCCAATTGCGATGAGGTTTGCAAGAACTGCAGGTGCACGGCCATACATTTTTTTAGCCTTATACCCATTAGCGGATATCAATAATCCAATTCCACCAAAGAGTGTCATAAACAAAATTCCAGAGATAACAAACCATTCAATTGATCCGCCAGTGACTAATCCTTTGACGATTAAGTACAACCCAAGCCCAAGAATGAAAACTCCTTCGATGCGAAGGAGGGCTACCACCGTAGACCTGCGGAACTCTGGGTTGGACAATGAAAATGTCATGAGAAGAACTTTACTTGCCTGTCGATGAATAACTCAAACTTTTCCCACGACGGAATCCATGACACATTCACAAGCCTTGCAGCGCCCAACTATTTCTACGAAGAACTCAATCGACTAGTTGCTCGATTTGAACGATCTTATGCTGAATTCAGAATTATCAATATTTCTTTTGTCGATGTGAGAAGTGGACATGAATCCGAAGTCTTGGAAATGGCGGCATTGCTTCGAACTCTACTTCGAGGGGAAGACTTAGCTGCCAGATTAGGAATGTATGAATTCGGTCTACTAATTAATGGTTCTCAATACGAATCCCTTGCACAAAGAATTGTAGAGGGATGGAAAATTTGCGTTGACGATAAAATTACACTCAACTTCAAAATAGGTGAACCTCGAAAAGGTTTCAGTACTCTTCAACTTCTAAATAAAATGGATGAGAGTTAACAACTAGAGCTCCAGCGTGCCCCTTATCCACTTTCTACTCTTTTCACGAAAAGCTAGCTCCTGGGACTTTTAATCTCCCGTTATGAATTTGATCAAAGAATCTATGGATATAGAAGTTACCTTTGGGCCGATTGCTCAATTCATGCGAGATGACACTGTTGAGGAAATTTGGATTAACTCTCCCGAGCGAATTTTCATTGCTCGTGCAGGAAAAAGTGAACTTACAAACTTGCTACTAACTACCGCTGAAGTTCACAACATCGTTGAAAGAGCTCTCATGTGGAGCGGAAGAAGATTAGATCTTTCTCACCCCTTTGTTGATGCTCGATTGCCTGACGGGAGTCGACTTCACGTAACAATTCCTGAAATCACTGCCGAACATTGGGCCATCAATATTCGAAAGCACTTACTTAGACACTTGAATCTTACCGATCTGATTTCTCGAGGAGTTTTGACGGAAAAGATTGCACAACTTCTAAAATACTCAGTTCACGCAGGTTTAAATATTTTGGTCAGTGGCGCTACTCAATCAGGAAAAACAACCATGCTAAATGCATTGGCTTCAAGTATTCCAGTTTCGGAAAGAGTCATCACGATAGAAGAAGTTTTTGAACTCAAACCAAACCTGCCTGATGTTGTTCAGATGCAAACTCGATCTGCCAATCTTCAAGGAACTGGTGAAATTCCCTTGAGGCGTTTGATCAAGGAGTCATTGCGTATGCGTCCTTCCAGAATCATCGTTGGAGAAGTGAGAGAGGCTGAAGCATTGGATTTGCTCATTGCATTGAATTCTGGATTGCCTGGAATGGGAACATTGCATGCAAATTCACCGAAAGACGCAATCATTAAATTGCAAACTCTTCCGCTGTTAGCAGGAGAAAACATCTCTCACAAATTTATTGCTCCAACTGTTGCTGCAGCTATTGACTTAATCGTTCACGTGCAGATGGATCAGAGTGGCAAGCGACGAATATCAGAAATATCTGCTCTAACTGGCCGCTATGAGAACGATCGCCCCGAAATTGAATCTCTGTGGAAGTGGAATGTTGATCACTACGAACGTGGCTTAGGTGCGCTACCTAAACCAGAGAAATTTGCTGCAGTCGGCTTTCCGCTTGAATCTTGGTGGAACAAGTGAGCTATTCATGGAAATCTCTTTTCAAGCACTCTCACTACCGATCACTTCTACTTGGTTTCTCGAGTGGTTTATTAGTTCTTATCCTTACGAAATCCGTGATTCTTGCTTCTCCTTTTGCGTTACTTACTGCTGGTTCACACTTTGCAATTGTTCGAGGCAAGAAAAACAAGTTTGCATCACAGTTGAGTAGTGCATGGCCAGAAGTGATAGATCATTTAATATCAGGAATCTCATCTGGTCTATCTCTTGCAGAATCGCTTGCGGGATTGGCTACTAGAGGTCCTGAAATAGTCCGTCCCGCTTTTCAAGAATTCCAAACGCAGTTGCAAAATGATGGTGACTTTTCTAATGGAATACAGAAACTAAAAACCTATTTTTCCGATCAAAGTAGTGATCAAATTTTTGAAGCAATACTTTTGTCGAAATCTCTTGGCGGCAATGAGTTGATGTCTATTTTGCGAACAGTAGGTGATTTCATCCGTCAGGATGTGGCTTTGCGAAAAGAAATCGAAATTAAACATGGTTGGGTTAAGAATTCTGCACATTTGTCTGCAGCAGCTCCGTGGTTATTGCTTTTGTTGTTATCTACACAACCTGGAACAGTTAAGTCGTACTCAACTCCAACAGGAGCATTGATACTTGCAATGGGGGTTTGTATGACAGCCCTGGCGTACCTCTGGATGAACTATTTAGGAAGGCTCCCACGCATTCCTAGAGTGTTTAACAAGTAATGGATCTCGCTATCGCAGTCCCATTATTGCTATCGATGAGTAGCGCCTATTTTTTATTACAAGATGAGGACATAAACAGGTCTGCGCGCTTTATTTCAAAAAGAAGAGAAAAGACAACAGCATTATTTCCAAAAATGCATGATCACCATTCTGTTCATCATCGATTAGTTGAAATAGGAAAAAGCCGAGTTGATGATCTCAATCAATTCAGATTCACTCAATTAGCTATAGCCATCGGCTCAGGTTTTAGTGCTTTTGTTTTTCTTTCTCTTAGCGGCAAGCCTGTGTATTTAAGAATGCCAATAGCCTTCTTTGTAGCGATTTCTGGATACATATACGCAGATAGGGCTTTAACAAAAAAAATCACGAAGAATCGAACTCTGCTTGAAGGCGAGTTCCCAGCGATTGTCGAAATGCTAACTCTGTGCATGGCAGCAGGAGAAACACCTCTAGGTGCTATGTCTCGAGTTTCCCAGCGCTCTTCTGGTTTGTTAAGTGCCGAGTTTTCCTTAGTCATTCAATCTGTTACTTCTGGAACTCCGTTTCAATTTGCACTAGATGACATGGGACGAAGAGTTAAGTCCACACATATCAGACGATTTGTTGATGCTTTAATCACTGCAATGCTTCGTGGTGCGCCTTTGGTCGATGTGTTGCAGAGTCACGCTAGAAATGCACGGGAAGCTGAACGAAACAGAGTCCTAAGCGCTGCAGGTAAATCAGAAGTTTCCATGATGATCCCTGTGGTCTTCTTGATTTTACCCATCTCAATCCTCTTCGCTCTGTGGCCATCATTATCTAATCTCAACCTATTTCTTGCTTAGTTTGATTCGTATTGTTAACAAAGAACGCTTGTCCACATCTTCTGATTTTCTCTCAAGATGTGAATGGAATTGAATAGAAAATCGCTCTCAACCACTCGATTCGAAAATACAGGAGAAATATGAATCAAAAAAATAACTCAATTGAAAATGCTTCAATAAAAATCGCCCTTAATATCGTTAGAGCTCAATCACTCATCAAGAGAAAAATAAATGAAACAAAGTTCATCTCTGCTGTGCGTGATGAACGAGGAGATGTTCCTGGCTGGGTATTAGTGGTTTTAATGACTACCGGACTCGTTACAGCTATTTGGACAATCGCATCACCAAGATTGAGTGCAATCTTGAAAAACTCTCTCGATTCTATGAATGGAATTCGCTAACTGATGCACAAAGGAAAAATTTGCAAAAACTCTTCCATCTATGGAGCGGTGTATGCGAATGTCAATAGAGCAGTAAAGGGAGTCAAAGATGAGAGCGGATCCGTTGAAAGCGCCTTAGTTTTAATCCCTTTACTGATTCTGTTTCTAGTGACCATGCAAATTGGTGTTGCAGTAAATTTTAGAAATATTGATAAAGCTTTTGCGCAGAGTGAAGCCTCCGAAAGGGCAATCTCAGGCCAATTCGTCGCTGGTGATAAATTAATAGAAGTTAATCCATTTGGAGCATTTAATACTTTAGGCATTTTGATTACGAAAAAAGTAAGTAGCATTCCAATTTTGATTCCATTTATCGGAACTTTCATAAACAGAGGTCATCGCTCAGAAGTTACTGGTATAGCTGTCATAGAAACACTTTCATGAAAAATCTAATTAATAAGGTTCGCTCTGAGGAGGGTAGCGCCGCTGTTGAGTTTGTACTACTTGCTATTCCTTTGTTTATTCCAATAATTTTATTCATGAGTACGTTTGCCGACGTTAGTGATAAGGAATCAATAGCAAGAGCTCTTGCTCGTGAAAGTGTCCGTGGATTCGTCTTATCGCGAGGGGATATCTCTGCGTATTCAACGGCGCACCATATTGCTAATGAGGGCGCAGTGGCTCTGGGTTTAGATGCCCATGAAGTTTCCTCAATGAAAGTTGATGTCCAATGTGAAGTGTGGCCATGCATTACGCCTCGTAACCGTATTTCAGTCACAATAACTTTTTACTCGAATCAAAGTCATAGACAAATTCGGGCTACCGCTGAAGAAGTTTTGTCTCCATGGGTATGAAGTGAGGAATTTCTTTTTTCAATCACTGCAAGCTATGAAGGTGAGAATAAAAGCGAATTCTAAGAAGATAAAGGCTGTTGCCAAAGATGAGAAGGGATCAATCTCTCTTTTGATAATTGGACTCTTTGTTGTAACCGTTGCAACTCTGCTGGTCATTACCAACATTGCATCTATTGCGATTGCTCAGCGCAGTTTGGTTCAGGCAAGCGAAGCTGCCGTGCAGCGCGCTGTTCAGAATTTAGATCTGGACGCATACTACGTTGGTGAAGGCGGAATGCTCAGCGGTTTGTTAAACACTGGCGAAGTTCCGATTCCAATTGAATGCAACTTAGCTAGCTCAGCAATAAGTAACGAATTGCAGCACTGGAACTCTGCAAACAGTGCACTCTTGCGACGAGAAATCCGAGATATCTGGTTAAGTGAATTCAATTGCGACGGGGTTTCGGTTGGAATTAGTACGTCCGCATTTGCTGTACTGCCACTTCAACTTCCATTTATTAACCTCAAGAGTATTGAACTGCATACTTCAGTAGGCGCGACGAATACTCGCTCGAAGGGCTTATATCTCTTCGGTATTCGCATTTCTTAGTTGGATGCATTCCTAAAATTCTTTTAAGTTACTAATCTCGCTATCCTTTACCCATGGCTGCGCGTGAATATGGGATAGAGATTGGTGCTATCGACGCGACCCTTGTATCTATTGAAAAGGTTTTGGATTTACCGAAATTGCGTAAGTTAGCTGCTGAGTTAGAAGAGCAAGCAGGGGTTCCTAATTTATGGGATGACCCAGAGAGTGCGCAGAAGATTACGAGCCGTTTGTCTCGCACTCAGTCAGTAATTTCTAAATTAGAGAGTTTGCGTCAGCGAGTTAGAGATCTTCCTATTCTTATTGAATTAGCGCAGAGTGAAAGTGATTTGGCTGCTGCAATGGCAGATGCTGAAGCTGAGTTAGATGCGACAAAGAAAGCTGTCAGTGAATTAGAGGTACAGACACTTCTTAATGGTGAATACGATGACCGCGATGCATTAATCACAATTCGTTCTGAAGCCGGTGGTGTTGAGGCCGCGGATTGGGCGCAGATGTTGATGCGAATGTATTTGCGGTACTGCGAACGCCATGTGCTGAAGGTGGATATTCTCGAAACTTCTTACGCGGAAGAAGCAGGAATTAAATCGACTACTTTTAAAGTAAGCGCGCCATATGCGTACGGCACTTTGTCTGTGGAACAAGGAACGCACAGACTTGTTCGTATTTCACCATTTGATAGCCAGAGCCGTCGCCACACATCTTTTGCAGGTGTGGAAGTTGTGCCTGTTGTGGACCAAAGTGATCACATTGAAATTGATGAGAAAGAAATTCGCGTAGATGTTTATCGCTCATCTGGTCCTGGTGGACAGGGTGTAAACACAACAGACTCCGCAGTTCGAATTACTCACCTTGCAACTGGCATTGTGGTTTCTTGCCAGAATGAACGGTCACAGATTCAAAACCGTGCAACTGCTATGGCTGTATTGCAATCTAAATTATTGGAACGTCGTCGCCAAGAAGAGCAAGCAAAAATCAATGCTCTAAAAGGTGACAACTCTGGTTCATGGGGAAACCAAATGCGTTCATATGTATTAGCTCCATACCAAATGGTTAAAGATTTGCGCACAGATCATGAAACAGGAAATACGGGTGCGGTTCTTGACGGAGAAATAGATGACTTCATCGAAGCCGGAATTCGTTGGCGTCGTAGTTCATAAATCACGCGTAATTTGCCGCACTCAGAGAAAAATCACAGGCTTTCGTAGTACCTAATTCCCAAGAAAAGTGCACCAATTCCATAAACTATGGTCAGTAAGGAAAGCGCAACTAAGGGTTTCTTCGTGAGAAAAGAAATGTTTCACGCGTAAGAAAAAGAATGGTGGCGCTTACACCGAATTAATTGGAGTGCGCGTGATTCGTTTTGAAAATGTAACGAAGATTTATTCAGGGCAAGAGCGTCCTGCTCTAGATAGCGTCTCCCTCGAAATTGTTAAAGGTGAATTCGTTTTCCTTGTTGGTCTTTCTGGTTCAGGTAAGTCCACGTTCCTGCGTTTGATTCTGCGCGAAGAGCGTCCGACTTCAGGAACTATCCATGTTGCTGGAAAGGATTTAGGAACACTTGCGGGCCACAAAGTTCCAGAACTTCGCCGACAAGTAGGAACAGTTTTCCAAGATTTCCGTTTGCTTCCAAATAAAACAATTGCCGAAAACGTTGCGTTTACATTGCACGTGCTCGGGTACTCACAAAAAGAGATTAACCGTGAAATTCCAGAAGTTCTTGAGTTAGTTGGTTTGGAAGATAAAGCAGATCGCCTTCCAAATGAGATTTCTGGTGGAGAGCAACAGCGCGTAGCAATTGCACGTGCCTACGTCAGCCGCCCACCGATTCTTATTGCAGACGAACCGACCGGAAACTTGGACCCAGCCACATCGGTTGGAATTATGAAATTACTTGATCGCATTAACCGCGAGGGCACCACAGTTTTAATGGCAACCCACGATGCGGGAATTGTGGATCAAATGCGCAAGAGAGTTATCGAACTAGATGGCGGACACGTGATTCGCGACCAAGTTCGCGGCGTTTACGGTTACACGGGTTAGGGTTAGCAAATGCGCGCACGCTTCTTATTAGCTGAAGTTGGTATTGGACTTAAGCGAAACTTCACGATGACCTTCGCGGTCATCGTCACCGTTGCAATTTCATTGTCATTACTCGGAATCGGACTCCTTTCTAACTCGCAAGTAAATGCGATGAAGGATTATTGGTATGACAAGATCGAGGTTTCCGTATTTCTCTGCGGTTCACTCTCTGAATCACCATCTTGTTCTGGTGGAGTTATCTCTTCAGCGCAGCGTCTAGAGATTCAAAATGAATTACAGAATATGCCAGTTGTTGCCAATGTGTATTACGAATCGCAATCACAGGCATATGCGCGCTTCCAAGAACGCTTTAAAGATTCAGCAATTGCGCAGAATGTAACTGCAGATCAATTACCAGAATCATTTCGTGTGAAGTTAAAGGATCCACAACAATTTCCAGTAATCGTTAGTGCATTCTCGGGTCGCCCTGGTGTTGACCTTGTTCAGGATCAACGAACAATTCTTGAGAAGTTCTTCCGCTTATTAGCAGTCTTGAGAAATGGTGCGCTACTTGTTGGACTTGCATCCGTACTGACCGCAGCACTTTTGATTAGTAACACGCTTCGCATCGCAGCGTTTAATAGGCGACGTGAAACAGGTGTGATGAAACTTGTTGGTGCATCATCATGGTCTATTCAGCTTCCATTCTTACTTGAAGGAGTGATCTCGGCAGTTATCGGTTGGGGTCTAGCAACTGGATTGTTATCGCTACTTAAAACTGTGATTGACACCAGAGTTGCGCCGCTTTTAACCTTCACAAACTTCTTTGGTTGGGGCGAAGTCTGGATTGCATCCGGATGGCTCTTGCTTACAGGACTTGGTGTTTCAGTTCTGGCCTCATTGGTAACTCTTCGCCGCTATCTCAAGGTTTAATTATCTCTTAACAACTGCAATCAGTTGTCTTATGAGGGGGTGATGTGCGATGGTCAAAGAAGTTGGTCGTAAAGTCATCGCACAAAATAAAAAAGCCCGCCACGATTACTCAATCGAAGATGTCTTTGAATGTGGCATTGTTCTAACTGGCACAGAAGTTAAATCACTTCGCATGGGCCGAGCATCATTAATCGATGGTTTTGCCATGGTTGATAAGGGAGAACTCTGGTTAAGCGGTGTTCATATACCTGAATACACACAGGGCACATGGACAAATCACACACCACGTCGTGACCGCAAACTACTTGTGCACTCTGCTGAAATCCGCAAACTATCTGCACGTATGAAAGAAGGCGGTCTCACACTAGTTCCGCTATCTCTTTACTTTAAAGATGGAAAAGCAAAGATTGAATTAGCTGTTGCTAAAGGAAAGAAAGTTCATGACAAGCGTTCTGCGCTTATGGAGCGTCAAGCAAATCGTGAAATAGAGCGCGAAGTATCTCGTCGTCGCTCCGGAAAAAATTCTTAACTCTCTCGTTAACTTGGATAAAGCTCCAAAGTAGATTCCCAAAAACCATTAAGTACGCTTAATTTTTACCTCGTTTTGTATCTTTTTTTATTCAGCCTTACACTTATCTACTCATTACTGAACGCACGTGTGCGTATTCGGAAAATGAAAACAAAAACTAAATAGTGGGAAATGCTTTCC
>JACCDK010746599.1_pt1 | contig 11036 bp, 11 predicted proteins | sample 7445871 | NCBI WGS metagenome assembly JACCDK01 (sample SAMN15323436, study PRJNA562643) | freshwater metagenome | isolation source: river surface water | place: USA:Blue River Watershed | collected 2017-08-15
CGTCGGCAAAGGCGACCAGCGCGGCGATCAGGAAGGCGGCCGCAAACAGGGTGATGCTGGCCGGACGCCGCCGGGAAAGCGGGATCATAGAGGCGTGAAATCCAGCCCGATATCGGCGGCGGGCGCGCTCTGGGTGAGGCGCCCGACCGAGATGTAATCGACCCCGCTCGCCGCCTTCGCCGCGATGGTATCGAGGTTCACCCCGCCGCTCGCCTCGGTCGGCACGCGCCCGGCGACGATTGCGACGGCCTCGGCGAGCGTGGCCGGGTCCATGTTGTCGAGCAGCAGATGGTGCGCGCCCGCCACCAGCGCGGGCTCGATCTGGTCGAGCCGGTCGACCTCGCAGATGATCCGCGCCACCCCCGCCTCGCGCGCCCGGCGCACCGCTTCGCCGACGCTTCCGGCGACCGCGACGTGATTGTCCTTGATCATCGCCGCATCCCACAGCCCCATGCGGTGGTTCTGCGCCCCGCCCTGCCGGGTGGCGTATTTTTCGAGGAAGCGCAGGCCGGGGATGGTCTTGCGGGTATCGAGCAGCGTGCAGGCCGGGTTCCCGTCCCCAGGCTCGTTGGCACCCCGCATCGCGGTGACATAGGCCTGCGTCAGCGTGGCGATGCCCGAGAGGTGCTGGACAATGTTGAGCGCGCTGCGCTCGGCCGTCAGCAGCGCCCGCGCCAGCCCCTCGATACGCATCAGCTCGGTTCCGGCGGGCACCTTGTCGCCATCATGCACCAAGGTTTCGATGGTGCAGCCCGGATCGAGATGGCGGAAGAACGCCTCGGCCAGCGGGAGCCCGGCCACGGTGATCGCGTCACGGCTGTCCATCACCCCCGCAAAGCGCGCGCCGGCCGGGATGACGCTTTCCGAGGTGACGTCATGCCCGCCGCCGGGAAGGCCCTCGCCAAGATCCTCCGCCAGCGTTGCGCGGATGAATTTGGCGAGGTCGAAGCCGGGAAGGGTGAAGGTCATGCGCCTTTCCTAGCCCTTGAAGCGGAGCTTAGTCGAGTGCGATGCTCACCCTCCGCCTCCTCGCCTCCCCGGGTCAAGCCCGGGGAGGCGCATTGGTCTTTAGTGGACGAACCTTGCCACCACATCCCGGTAGCTGCGGCTCACCTTCACCTCGGCGCCGCTCTCCAGGACCAGAAAGCATTCGCCGTTGGTGTGAGGCTTCACTTGCCGCACCAGATCGAGGTTGACGATGGTCGAGCGGTGGACGCGCTGGAACTTCCTCGGGTCCAAGCGGCGTTCGAGATCCTTCATCGTCTCGCGCAGCACCAGCGAATTGTCGCCGGTGGAGATGATCATGTAATCGCCCGCCGCCTCGATATGCTCGATGGTGTCGACCTCGACGCGGAAGATCTGGCCGCGGTCCTTGACGTTGATGAGCTTCTCGAAACGTCCTTCGCTCTCGGCTGCGGGAGCGGCGGTGTCGACGAAGTCCGCCGCGCGTTCGGGCGCGACCTCGGCCAGCACGTCGAGCAATTGCCCGGCATCCTCGGCCGATTTCTTCTCGGCAAGGCGCTGGCGCACGCGTTCGATGGTGTCGGCGAGCTTCTGTTCGTCGACCGGCTTCATCAGGTAATTGACGGCATTGGCCTCGAAAGCGCGGATCGCGTGTTCCTCGTAGGCGGTGACGAAGACGAACAGCGGCGGTTCGATCTCCATCACGCCCTTGACCACGGAAAAGCCGTCGAAGCCGGGCATCTGGATATCGAGAAAGACGAGGTCGGGCTTCTCGGTCTTGATCTTGCGGATCGCCTCGCGGCCGTTGGCGCAGGTGTCGATAATCTCGACGTCCTCGAAGGCCTGGAGCCGCAGCTGGAGGCCCTGGATGGCGAGCTTCTCGTCGTCGACAAGGATGGTTCTGATGGTCATGCGGGGGTTCCGATGGTTCGTTGCGGGGGGTTGAGCGGGATGATGTTGGCGCTCCCGCCCGTCGCAGTCCCGATGGCTGCCGAGGCGGTCGCTGCCCCTTCCTGGGCACTTGCGGCCCGAGTGAAGGGGATCTCGATCAAAACGGTGAAGCCGCCCCCAGCTTCGGATCGTGTTTCGAAAAGGTGGCTTTCTCCATAGGCCTGCTTCAGGCGATTACGTATGTTAGCAAGCCCGACGCCGGTGGAGACCGGGTGGCCGGGGGCCGGATCGGCGCTTTGCGTCAGGTAGTGCGGCAGATCGTCGGCTCCCGGCCCCGTATCCTCGACCGTCAGACGCAGGCGATCGCCGATCACCCGTGCGGTCAGCGAGATCTGCGCGCCTTCCTCCTGCGGGCTGACGGCATATTTGATCGCATTCTCGACCAGCGGCTGGAGCAGCATGGCGGGGAGCTGCGCATCCTTCGCGGCGTCCTCGATCTCGATCTGGGTGCGCAGCCGCTCCTCGAAGCGCATCCGTTCGATGTCGAGATAGAGCTGCAAGGTCTCGATTTCCTGCGCCAGTGTCACCTGGCTGCCCGGCTCGGCGATCAGGGTGTGCCTGAGGAAGCCCGACAGGCGGGTGAGCATCGCATTGGCGGGCTCGGTCTGCTTGAGCAGCACCAGAGTGGAGATCGAGTTCAGGGTGTTGAACAGGAAGTGCGGGTTGAGCTGGTAGCGCAGCATCGCGAGCTGCGCGGCGGTGGCCTGCGCCTCGAGCCGTTCGAGCCGGTCGGCCTGCCGTTCGATGGTGAGAAAGAAGTTGATCGCATAGTACAGCGCGCTCCACCCGCCCAGCATCGCCAGCGGCAGCGGGATGAGGCCGATCAGGCGCTGCGCGAAGGTCGTCTCGCGGCTGCCGGCGTAATAGACGCCCTGCACCCAGGCATCGATCGAGGCATGGAGCAGCACCGCCAGCATCAGCACCACCGCGGTCAGCCCCCAGGTGACGAGCGGCTGCTGCTCGATGAGCTTCCTGTAGATCACCGAAAGGATGAGGCTGATCGAAAAGCCGGTGATGGTGGTGACGAGGATCAGCGCCAGCAGGTCGAGCGGCTGCTGGTTGGCAAGGGCCGAGACGCCGCGCAGCAGGAAGGCCGCGCCCCAGCCAGCCAGCTGGAGGTTCCAGAACGCCCGGTTCTTGCTCGCAAAGAACGGCGCTGCCTGGATCTGGAGCACTGCCATGATGGACGGGTCTAACGCATTTCGTCGCAGACGGCACCGGAAAATGCCGCGCTGGCCGCTACGGGGCCACGGCTCGGCGCAGGGATCGGCCGCGCGGCTTGCGCAGGACACCGCCGGACGGATCGATCTCGCGGCGGAAATGCCTGCGCCAGTCGGCCTTGCCCTCGCTTGCCATCAGGGCCTTTACCTGCGCGACCTCGGCGGCGATGCCTTTGGCGCGCTCGTCCCATCCGTCATGGCTGAGGCGCAGGCGAAGGCCGGCATCGTGCTTCGATCCCCAGCGGGTCATGAAGGTCACCGCAGCCTCGGGATCGTAGCCGGCATTGGCGAGCAGCCAGGGGATGATCCGGTCGGCCTCGCGCTCGATATGGCGCACGTTGCGGTCCGAGCGCCCGTTGCGGTCGAGCCAGGCATCGTGGCCCAGGACATTGTGGCCCAGCTCGTGGCCGAGAACGGCAGCGAAGACCTCCTCCTCGGGGTAGCGGAAAGCCGGGAAGTCGATCCCGATCACCACGCGCGCGCCGTCGGCGACAGCCTTGCTGCCATCGCCCATCAGCTCGAAGCGGGTGGCGCAGACCGGGACCGGCGTGACGCGGGCGATGGCGCCGTCAGCGAAAGTCACCGCAATCCCGCCGCGCTCGGCAAGGGTGGCATCGACATGGTCATGCGCGCGCACCAGCCGCGTCCAGTCCATCGCCTCGCGGGCGGGGACGCTGTGGGGATCGAACTGTTCGAGCAGCACCACCTCGCGGTTGCGGGTGAATGCGCCCGACAGCGCCGCCGGAGAGCCGCGCGCGGCGGTCTGCACCGCGAAATCGCCCTTGAGGCCAAGCGCGCGGCGGGCGATGCCGGGGGCGCTATAGCTCGCCATGTCCTGCAATTGCAGGCCGATCGCCGGGATCACCCTGGGGCAGAAGGCGGCATTGCCCCGGGCGAGGGTCCAGCCCACGTCCTGAAGCCGCTGGTCGGCGTCCTGGTAGCGCCCGATCGCGGCGCGCTCGGCGGCATGGGTGATCGGCGGCGACGGCGGCGGCGACGGCGACGGCGGCGGCGTGCGGGCATGAAGCGGCGCAGCGACGAGCAGCAGCGCCGCAAGGGCCCGCATCAGCTCTGCGCGCCCGCTTCGGCGACGGCTGCCTTGAGCCGTTCGTAGCCGACCGCCCCGCCGAAGGGCTTCTTGCCCGCGATCCATGCCGGCGTGCCGGTGAAGCCGAGCGCGCGGGCGTGATCGAGGTTGCGCGCGATCTCGCCCGAGACCGCCTCCGAGGCCGCATCGCGCTGCGCCCGCGCCATGTCGAGCCCCGCCGCCCGCGCCGCAGCCTCGACATCGCGGGTTGCGAACATGGCATCGTGGAAGGCCGCGTACTTGCCCTGCAGGCCCGCTGCGAGCGCCATGCGCGAGGCGACGTCCGAGCCCTCGAAGATCGGCCATTCGCGGATCACCACCTTGAGATCCGGATCCTCGGCGATCATCCGGTTCAGATCCTTGAGGCTCGCCGCGCAATAGGGGCAGTTGTAATCGGTGAACTCGACCAGCACTGTCTTGCCCTGCGGATTGCCGAGCACCACGCCGGGGAAGGGCTCGAACACCGCGCTGCCCATCTGCGCGAGGCGCTTGGCGGCTTCCTGCTCCTCGTAGGCCTGGGCCATCTGCGGCAGCAGATCGGGATTATCGAGCATGAAGCTGCGGGTGCGGTTGTCGGCCAGCCCCGAATAGGACCAGATCGCCGCCCCGAGGAAGCCGAAGGTCAGCGCCAGCAACGCCGTCAGCAGCGAATGGCGCAAGGTGGAATTCGGTTGCGAGGACATGGTGCGCTTTCTGTGAGGATGATCCGGAAGGCTGGCTAGCGCTTCTTCCTCACCCGTTCCAGTTCCGCGCGCGCTTCGAGCGCGACGTCCTGCGCGCGGATCCAGTCGGGCGAACCATAGGGCAGCCCCGCCTCGGCGGCCTGCGCGTTCTGGAGCGCCTGGGGGTAGAGCCGGTTCATCACCTGCTGTTCGGCGCTGGCCAGGCGCGCGCGCGGCATGTCGCCGCGGGCCTCGTAGACCACCCCGAGCTGATACCACGCAAAGGGGTTGTAGCGATCGCGCTGCACCGAGGCGCGCAGGACGTTTTCAGCCTCGGGGAAATTGGTCGGATCCTCGGTCGCGATCAGCGCATGGCCGAGCATTCCGGCGATCAGCGGATGGGCCAGCGTCAGCTCGACCGCGCGGCGCAGCGGCACCAGCGCGTCCCTCGGCCGCCCGGATTCGAGCAGCACCTGCCCCTTCAATTCAAGGAACCACGGATTGTCCGGCTCGGCCGCAAGCAGCGCGTCGGTCTCCGCGAGCGCGAGATCGACCCGCGCGTCCTTGTGATAGGCATAGGCGCGGGCATAATGCGCGGGGATGCTCTTGTCCCTGAGCGGGAAGGCATTGAGCGTCCGGCGCGGCTCGGAGAGATAGCCCGACAGCTTCGCCTTGGCCCGCACGAACCGCTCCTGAAGACCCGCATCGGGCACGGCGTCCCACGAGGGGGAATCATCGAGCAACCCGCGCAGCACCTGGATCCGGTCGCCGGTCAGCGGGTGGGTGCGCGAATAGGCGGCCTCGTCGGCCTGGCTGTAGCCCGAACGGATCTCGTTGCCGCGCAGCTTTTCGAAGAAGGCGATCATGCCCTTCCCGCTGATCCCCGCCCCCGAAAGATAGCGCACCCCGGCAAGATCGGTGGCGGCTTCCTGATCGCGGTTGAAGGACAGGAAGCTGCCCATCGCGGCCTGCTGTCCGGCAGCAATCACCCCCATCCCCGCCTCGCCCGCCCCGGCCAGCACCGCGCCCACGCCGAGCAGCAGGGAGAGAATCGAGATGCCGTTGGCTGCCTTGATCCGCTCGTCGAACCGCACCGCGTGGCCGGCGGTGATGTGACCAAGCTCGTGGGCGAGAACGCCCTGCACCTCGTTGGCGCTGGTGGCGGCCTCGATCAGGCCGGTATGGACATAGATCACCTGCCCGCCGGCGACGAAAGCATTGATCGAGGGGTCGTTGATCAGCACCACCTCGACATTGCCCGGCTCGAGCTCGCTCGCCTCGACCAGCGGGGCCAGCATGTCCTTCAGGAGCTGCTCGGTCTCGGCGTCGCGCAGCATGGATTGCGCCGCGACCGGCTGGGCCGCCACGGCAAGGCTGGCGAGCAGGGCAAGGAGATAGGCCCGAAAAAGGGAGCGACCGCGCATTGCGGCGCGATCCTACTGCGATCCCGCCTGAACGCAATCTTAAGCGGGAGCTTTGGATCGCGCTTGTGCGCGATGCAGCCCCCCTACCCTACGACCTTCCTTGCCGCGCGCTCGAGCAGGACAATGTCCTCGGGCACTTCGGCGACGATCTGGGCGCAGCCGATCTCGTCGCGGCGCACCAGCGCCAGCGCGAATTCGGGGCCGGCCCCGTCGAGCTCGTCGAGCGTCAGCGCCTCCAGCGCGCGCAGCGCCTTGGCGAGCGCCTCGCGCACCGACACCGCGTCCTCGACAGGCTTGTCCTGTCCTCCGCGGCGCAGCTCGCGCTCGGCCCTGACGATCGCCTTCACCCCACCCACGGTCCGGGAGAGGAAACCCGCGAGGCTCCCGCATGCGAGCCCGAGGCGGTGGGCATGGGTCAGCACCGCGGCATATTCGGTGAGGCGCGTCTTGTCGTAGTCCGGCCCGAAGACGAGCTTGACCACCGGGGTCATCGGCGCGCGTTCCTGCACCACGAGCCCGGCATCGGCGATCAGTGCGGCATATTCCTCGGGCGCGGCCTGTGCGGCGAGCGAGAAATCATAGGCGCGGCTGACGGCGGCATAGAGCGCCGAGCGGCTGCGATCCTCGGTGCTGTCGGCCGCACGGGCGAGGTCGCGCGCGGCGGCAAGCCAATCATGGAGCGCGCCGGTTTGGGCCGGATCACCGGCAAGGCCCTGCGGCCCTTCGCCGGTCCCTTCGGCATCGCGAACGGTGCCATCCATGCCGGGATCACGGGTCTCGCGGGCGAGGTCTCCGGCCACCAGCACCGGATCGGAGACGCCAGCGGACACGGGCGCATCCTCTGGCACACCAAGGTCCGCGAGGGGCGTTGCGGGAAAGGCGGGCAAGCTGAGGGTTTCGAAGCCGCTTTCGTCATCCGCCCCCTCGTCCGTCCCCCGGGCCGATGCGAATTCCGGCGCGAAACCGGGCGTGTATTCCACCGGCACCGGCGCGGGCGCAGGCGCAGGGGGAGCATAGTCCACCGGCACCGCCAGGCGGTTGAGCGCGGTCAGGTCGATCGCCTTCTTGAACGGTGTCTCGATATAGTCGGCAAGGCTGGCGAAGTTGTAACCGGCGCTTTCATCCTCGACCTCCTCCTCCTCCTCGTACTCATCCTCGTCGAGGTCGAAGGCGCTGAAGTCGGGGAACGCGCCGTCCTCGTCGTCCTCGTCCGCTGCCGCCGCGCCGTAGCCGGCATCCATGGCATAGCGGTCCGCAAGGCTGGCAAATCGCGGCGCCGGGTGCGCCGCGGGGGCCGGTGCCGGCGCGGGGGCCTGTTCGCCAGCCGCTTCGGCGGCCAGCTCCAGCGCGCCATCCAGTTCGAGCGCCTGATCGATCTCGAGCAGCAGCTCGTCAGCGGTGAGCTGGTCGGCCATCTCCTTCCAGTTGATGACGCCGTAGATGTAGTCGATCGTCCGGTCGTCGCTCGAATAGGGCAGCAGAATGCCGCGATAGAGCAGCGCGAGGCCCGCGTGATTGACGAACTCGGCCTCGAACCCGATCGGCGCCTGGTGGGCGAGGATCTGCATGTAATGGTCGGTGATGCGGCTCAGAAGCGAGCGGGATGGCACGTCCGACAGGCGGTCGATGATGCCGACCGCGCCGCATTCCACGCCCAGCTTGTCGCCGAGAAAGCGCACTGCCGGATTGCCGGGCCCCTCGGTGAAGTCGAGGAGCACCGAATGGGGGCCGAATTCGGCGATGTCGGCCGGATCGAGATCGGTAATGTTGGGGAACTCCCTGTCGCCCGCAAGGCCCGCCCAGTGGTTGTAGGCGCGCACCTGCATCCGGCGCTCGTCGCTCCCGATCAGTTCGGGCGGCACATCGTGGAACTGCGGCGAATCCGCAGCCTCATCCTCGAATGCGTCCCAGGCCCGGTCCGCCTGTCCATCGGGATCAAATGTGCCGCGCAGAGTATCCATCGCCGTATGTTCCGCCCTGTGGTGAACGAGTGTCGGCCCGTTCTGGCGGTGCGTGGTAAACATCCCGTTAAGTGACGGGAGAAATGTTGGAATCCGGGCCCGGGGTGGTGCTGGCCTAGAGGAAATACCGCATCCTGATCGTGAGCCGGCTGATGCCTTCGCCGAGGGCGAGGACCGCGTCGGTGAACCGGGGCGGGGCCATCTTCACCGGCGCATCGCGCGAGAAGCCGTAGCCTTCCTTGGGCATCATCCCCATCGCGCGGTCGGCCTTGCCGTTATCATTCTCGTCATGCAGCAGTGCGATCGCATACTGCCCGGGCTTCACGCCGGTGAAGCGGATCTCGACCTTGCCGCTGGCGGGCACCACGGTGCGGAAGGCGGACGGGTCCTTGATGCATTTGGGGAAGATGTCGGCGCGGGTGGTCATGCAGGCGCGCACCACGCCCTTGTTCGACCGCAGGTCGGTGACGGTGATCACCACCTCGCCCGCCTGCGCCGGGGCCGCGGCAGCAAGCGAGGCGGCGAGCCCCGCACAGAGAAGGCCGGGCGCCCTCATTCCGCCGGCACCGGCGCTTGCGCCCCGTGCCCCGCCTCGGCCACGATCCGCGCCGAAAGACCCCTGTCGGTGCCGCACAGACGATCCCAGAAGCGGAAATAGAGCCCGTAATTGCATCTGTATTCCTCGTGATGACGCTCGTGATGGCTGGCGGTTATCAGCCATTGTCCCAACGGCGAGTGAACGATCCGGCGCGGGAACATCTCCCAGCCCATGTGATTGGTGACGCCCATCACCGTGGCGATGGTCAGGACGAAGCCGAGCATGGCGACATGGATCGGCACCAGGAACACGAGGGCCGGCACCACCACTGCCCCGGTCAGCGCCTCGAGCGGGTGGAAGCTCATCGCCGTCCACGCCGTCGGCGGGCGGCTTTCGTGGTGGACCGCGTGCGCGATCCGGAACCACCGCGGGCGGTGCATCCAGCGGTGGCTCCAGTAAAAGCAGGTGTCCTGCACGAAAAGGTAGAGCAGCACGCTCATCGGATGCCACCACAGCGGCAAGCTGGTCCAGTCGGCGGTCAGCAGGGTCCAGTCTTGGCGCCGCCAGCCCCACAGGACGATGCCCGCTGGCGCGCCATAGACCACCGCCGAGAGCAGCGACCAGCGCACCTCGCGCCCGATCTGCCGCGCGCGTCCGGCATAGAGGCCCGGGCGCACCCGCGCGGTGATAAGCGCGAACAGTCCACTGGTCAGCACATAGCGCAGCGCCACGATCACGGTGACGGCAAGGCCGGCGATCAGCAGCGCCAGCGGCAGGGGCGTGTCGGCAGGGATCATCGCTGCCCCAACCTATGCCCCAATTCCCCGGCGGGCGACAGGGCTAAGTCAGGTCAGCGCGTCGAGCGCGGTGGCCAGCGGGTCGATCAGCGCCATGTGCCGCCGCATCGCCATCCGGGCAAGGTGCTCGACCTGGGTCTTGCGGCGGGCTGGGGCGAGCGGCTCCAGAGCGGCCGGGCGCAGGATCTCGGCATCATACCCGTCGGCGACGATCACGCCGCAGGTTTGCGGGCGATAGGCCCCGGTCTCGAGCGGCGTGCGGTCGAGCCCCGGGGGCAGGCCCCAGTAGAAGCGGTCGCAGAAATCGAGATAGTCGGGCCACTTGGCATCGCCGAGCAGATCCGCGCGCGCGACCTTGATCTCGACGATCACGATCAGCCCCTTGGCATCGATCCCCATGAGATCGGCGCGGCGGCCGTTCCGGAGCGGCACCTCGGCAAGGCACCAGATGTCGTTGCGCGCGAACAATCGCCCGATGCCGCGCGCGACATCGACAGCGGCGAGGGCCTGCGAATCGGGAAGGGGAAGCGCGCTGCCGGACATGGGCCCGCGTTGGAACGGAAAGAGAACGCAGTCAAGGCCGCGCGCGGTCAGGCGGGCTCGGTTGCGAGCACCGCGACCATGGCCGCCCGCGCCGCGTGGAACTCGCGCCACAGCACCAGCGCGGGCGCGGCAGGATCCTGCCCGCGCCGCGACAGCGTTCCGAGGGCCGAGAGCCCGAAGTCGAGCATTGCGCCGCAATCCTCGACAGCCTGCGCCACCAGGGCGCGTTGCCACGGCTCCGCCCGGGCGATCGCCGCACCCAGCTCCTCGCCGGCCTCGGGGCGTTCGGGGGCGAGCTGCGCCATCTGCGCCAGCGTCGCCGCCTTGCCATGGAGCGTCCGCAGCGCCTCCGCCAGCGCCACGGGCGAGGGGCCGTCGGCCGAGCCTTGCGGAGCTTGCGAGAGAATCAGTTCGGGCGGAATCGTGGCCATGGGGAGAGGCTATGGCTGCATAGTTTCCGAATAGTTAAGTCCGCGCGCGAGCCGCCGTCGGCTGGCAGGCGGGGCAACGATGGGCGCACAATTGTCTGGCGCCCACCCCAGCCTCTTGCTAAGCGGCCGCCCGCGCGCAATGAGGAAGCGCACCGCATGGCACCATGCACCCGTAGCTCAGCTGGATAGAGTGCTGCCCTCCGAAGGCAGAGGTCACAGGTTCGAATCCTGTCGGGTGCGCCAGCCTGTTCGCATTGCGACGGACATCCCGCGCTCCGGTGGTTTCGCATGGAGAAGCACTCTGGGCGTCATCACCTGCGCTATTGCGCGGGGTGGCGCGCATGGCCGGAGGCGCGGTGCGGCTGCGAGGCGGCGATGCCGGCTCTGGCCGGCGCTCCCTAGCCGAGCGGCAGGTCCAGCGCCTCGGCGACCGCGGCGTGGGTGATCTTGCCGCCCGCC
>JACCDK012192363.1_pt1 | contig 11036 bp, 10 predicted proteins | sample 7445871 | NCBI WGS metagenome assembly JACCDK01 (sample SAMN15323436, study PRJNA562643) | freshwater metagenome | isolation source: river surface water | place: USA:Blue River Watershed | collected 2017-08-15
AAGTAATTCTGGCGGAGACGAGGAGATTTGAACTCCTGAAGGGTTTAACCCCTTACCTCGTTAGCAGTGAGGCGCACTCGACCGGGCTATGCGACGTCTCCAAGTGTTGCTGAAGTTTACAACCTATCTAGGGTCATCTGCCAATTAGGAAGGAAATTGAGTTACGGAAGCCAAATTTCTTCGATGGCCGCTTAAGGATAAAGAGCAGGCGCATGACTGGAGCCCAGATCCCAAATACTCTTGAAAAAATTCTAGAGCGAACCAGTGCATCTTCCTTTGTGCTGTGAAAACTTCCTGAGCTATCGGTTGGATGAGTTGCAATAACTATCGGCAGGAATGTTCCTTTCAACCCCGCACGCAATGCATCTGCAATAAAAATATACTCATCGCCTAGATAGTTTTCCGCACCAGCTCCGAATCTCTCATCAAATCTAATTGATTTTGCTTTAATGTCTTTAACTCGAATAATCATTTCATAGGTAGCGGCTTTAGCAGAGTTAGTTAACTTCAGAGAGTGTGCTTGCTTTGGATATGTCTTACGTAAGGTGCCGGTTTCATCTACTGCTTGCAGTAGAAGGATTGATTGATCTTTATTTGACTCTAGATACTCAAGCGCAGAGTTGATTGACTCTTCTTTAAAGAGAATGTCGTCATCACCAAAGAGAAGATATTCTGTATTTGTATTCTCAATTACAGCATTTCTGCTCTTTGCAACACCTTTACTTTTTAACTCGATTAAAGTTACTTCTTTGGGCAACACCAACAACTTTTCAGAGTTAGGATTCTGAATTACAACTAGATTGTTGAAATTTCCGAGGAATTTTATTCCAGCGGCTCTACGCGAGAGAGTCGAATAACCAATCGTGAGAAGTTCGTTCTTACTCACTATGGGTGCGCGCCCTTGCAAATCTCATTAGACCATTTGAGACATTGGAGAGATTTGAGTTCTGCATACGTAAACCGAAGAAGAGAACTACGGTATTAGAAGGGCTGATATCACCGTTATAACTGAGGTAGATAAGCGCCGCCAAAAGAATAAGCATTGCCGCACCCGAAATAAGAATCCCAGTTTCCCCAGATTTAATTCTGGTTCCAATTCTGATCGCATTTGCAACTGGCGTCTTATTTTTCTTGGCTTCTACAAAGCCTCTCTGCGCTTCCAGTTGGCTCTTAAACAATCTTCCATACACCTGAAAAATTGCGATTACGATGAGAATATTGAGTAAGCCAAATCCCCAATTCAAGTAAGTAAAGAAGAGAATAATCACGGTCAGCTGAGTACACGTGCTAAGCAAGCCTGTTAACTCGAATGCAAGCGACCAGCGCCAATTCTCGCGGGAACCTTTGATTTCTGAATTGGATGCTTTGAATGCCTTATCAAAAACATTGACACGATAGATACGTTGAAAGAAATGACCCGCTCTAGTGGCTCCAAAGAAGAGAAAGAAGCCTGTTACGAATACGGCCAGCTTGGTATGGCTCATCGTGCCCTCATGCAGAATAATCTTGGTGAAAAGTTTTGCTACAGCTAACTCAGATACTGAAATGAAGGCCGCAATCAGAACGAGCCCTATTAAGACAAGGCGATATCTGCGAGTTGTAAAGAGTTCATGGAACGCAGCACGGAGTTCACGGGCGACAAATAACATATTTCAATTATTCCTTAATTTAGAGGAGGTTACGATTGCAGCAATATGTCCAGTGGTGACAAAGAGTGCGATTCCAAGAGCAATCTCCAGAGAAATTGCATAGCCACCGAAAATTGCTACGAATATGGTGAATTCAACAGAGTGAAACATTCTTTGTGCCGGAAGATAATTAAACAACATGCGCAGTGAGCGTAGAACTCCCTTTCTAGGGAGATTGACACCCTTCTGATCTTGAATCTTCTCTAGCCCTGAAAATGCTCTCGCGACGTGGACCGCGTCATTAAATGCTTTATTAAGAACAATAAGGATTGCAAGCAGTGCTCCGAGGTATGGATAAATCGAACTATTTACCTGATTATCAGGCCAACCAGCCAGACGTAGTCCAAAGCAGATTGGAATCAAGGACTCTGCTAAGTAATGTCCTAATTTATCTAGAAAGATACCCATTGGAGATCTGGTATCTCTCCATCTCGCAACTTCACCATCGCAACAATCAATTAGCATTTGGAGTTGGCTTAGGAAAAGTGCAAGGGCAATTCCTACCCATCCTTGGATAAGTAGTGCAGGACCAATCGATGCACCTGTGATAATCATTAACCAGGTAACACCATTTGCAGATATCGATGTACGCAGTAAGAGTCGGGTTAAATATGGCGATAATCGGCGCTGATAAAGATCTGCAACCCAGTGTTCAGAAGTTGAGCGCCCAGTAACCGATACTGGTTGAGAAATCTCGCGAATCTGAGCGATCGTTGGCCGATCTGGTCTAACCGCCATAGCTACTTACCTTCAGCTTTTCTGCTGGCAACCCACTGGACAGACGAGATAACAAAGAAAAGCGCCACAAAGTAGTACAACAAAAGCTCAAGTGAAATTCCAAGCCAGATAAAGAGAGCAACTGCTAACAACCTGCCAGCGATGAAGCCTCCAGATATAGCTAACCATTTGGGTTTCGCCTCTGACTGAAGTGCTCGATATAAATTGTCATAGTGATTGAAGAGGATGGCAAAGAGCAGTAAGAATAGAACTGATCTGTCCAATTCGGATGTGAACGCTAGAGCAATAAAGACAACGCCCTCAATTAGACGCAGAATAGAAGGTTCTAGCCAATCAAAACGATTGTTGGAATTTTCGCTCTTAAATGAATCAAGTTGATCATCAATGAGGTTTTTATTTACTCGATTCTTAGGCCAAGTCAAAGTTTTCCTTACTCGCCCGCGGAAAACCAATGCAATCGAAATTAGAGAGAGAATCGGCATAATCGTGAATGTCAGAGTCGCACCACCAACCACAGATGAAGCGCTAATGACAAGCCAGCGTTCTCCGATTGGGAATTGCAGCGCCTTCTTTGACCAATACTCGAAACGGGTTTTCTTTTCGCGCTCAACGTTTACATAGCCATCATTCTTAACTTCAAAATCAATTGGTTCAAGATGTGAGCTTCTTATCTTATTAATTCTTGCAAAGTTGTAATCGGACAAGTGTCTAAAGGTTTGAAAGAGCATCATCCCCATTGCAGGTATCCACAAATCTTTTCCATCTTTTGCCGCACCGTATGCGAGTGCAAAGAAGACTAGATACTCCTTAATTCTGTCGGTGATTGCATCGAGCCAGGCTCCCAGCTGTGAGAACTGTCGGGTGTAACGGGCAAGTTCTCCGTCCACACAATCGATGATGATGCTGAGCTGAAGCAGAACAGCGCCTGCGAAGATTGACCAGAATGTTCCTTGGCTAAATTGGTAAGCAGAGTAGAGACCTACTGCAAAAGAGATAAGTGTGACTTGGTTTGGTGTCATCTTTAATCTCACTGCAGCCCATGTAAATAACTTTGAGAATTTGCGCAGGAAGAAGACAGAGAAGAAACCGTCATTTGCCCGGTTAGCTAATTTGAGGCGAAGGCGAGCATCATTGAGTGCGGCAATTTGGCGTCTTACTTCATCCCGCGCAGCTGAATCTGAGGAGCGAATAAATGGTGCACCGGCAACTTCTGCAGGTGCAACAACAAGGGCTGCACGCACAAGGGCTACAAGGACGAGATCAATTGCGCTACCGGCGTGCTTAGTGTCTTTAACCTTCATTAAGACTTCAATGATTTCATCTCTCTGCACTTGTGAAAGTCGCATGATTCCGAGAAAGACGTGATTCCCGTATCCAACTTCGTGATAACCAGAAGAAGCGCCTGTGATTCGACCCTGGCTAACTCGAGTCTTTCCACCCTTTTCTTTTGCGACCAAGGCGGTTGTGACTGTTCGTGGATAGTCGGTCAATAATTCAAGGTGTGGTTGGCTCACAACTGAGTTTTCATCGACGATTAAAAGATCTTGATTGCTGGATTGAAAAGCTTCAAGGATTTCAGAGATCTTGGTGTCCGCATGGACATCGAAAGTGCGGAGATTTGCACTCATAAGAGGTAATCTATCGTGCTTAAGCGGGATTTTCGCTCAAAGATAGGTCGAGAAGGTAGAGATGGCGATTCAAGTTGTAATTCTGGCAGCCGGTATGGGAACTCGTTTGGGAAAGCCATGGCCAAAGCCACTCACCGTCTTATCTGATGGCCGCTCCATCATGCAGCAGCAAATGGAGAACGTCGCTGAAGTATTTGGTGACAAAGCGCGTATCACCGTTGTCGTTGGTTTCAAACTAGAAATGATTATTGAAGCTCACCCAAACGCATCATTTGTTTACAACGAAATTTATGATCAGACAAATACATCAAAAAGTTTATTGAAGGCGCTTACTGCTAGCCAAGAATCAGGTGTTCTCTGGCTCAATGGCGATGTTGTTTTTGATGCAAAGGTCCTTGAGCGAGTTGCATCACGCATCGAAGCCGAAAAGTCTTTTGTCTGCGTTAATACATCAGCAACAGCAGAAGAAGAAGTGAAGTACACCGTTGATGAAAAGGGCTTTATCAAAGAGCTTTCAAAGACTGTGAAGAATGCACTCGGAGAAGCTGTTGGAATTAACTTTATCTCCGCAAGTGAAAAGGCAGATGTCATCGCACAACTGAAGGCATGCGGGGACCAAGATTATTTCGAACGTGGCCTCGAGCTAGCTATCGAGAAAAATGGAATTCAGCTTGAACCAGTCGATATATCTGACTTGTTCGCAGTCGAAGTTGATTTCCAAGCAGATCTAGATCGTGCCAACGAAGGCTTAAAGTAATTTAAGCCTTTAAGCCACTACAGGTTGGCTTTGGGCCACCATTTGGGTTTCCATAGCGATGATAAGTAATCGCAACAGATTGCTCAATTAACCAACGTGGTGCTTCGATATCTCCGCGTTGTGCGATGGGTCTGTGATCTACAGAGATTCCTTTCTGCATCTCTGTGTAAATGGGCGGCTTGCTTGATGCCAGCCAGCGCACACGCGAGTAGCTCTCTTTCACATCGCTGAGATCTGTTGTGAAAATAACCTTCGCCCCAGTAACTTCAGAGATGTGGTGAATAAGGGATTTCTCTGCCTGAGTTGTGGACTCGTCAACAACTACAACGATTGGCGCTAAGTAATGGCGATAGCGCTGGAAATTCTTTTCAACGACAAGCCCAGATCTATCAATTGCTTGTGAACCGACCTTTGCCCACCATGTGTTGACTCCATATGTTGCTGCCTCAAGATTTGTAACCCGTGGCCAATTACGTAAGGTGTTTACATAGTTAAGTCCACCTGCTTTTGCATTTGGGCCAACGGCCGAACGCTTCCATCCACCAAATGGTTGACGATTAACAATAGCGCCGGTGATTCCACGGTTGACGTAGAGATTTCCAGCTTCAATTCGGTTAATCCACTCTTCACACTCTTTCTCATCGAGTGATTGAATGCCAGCAGTGAGACCGAAATCTGTCTGGTTCTGCCATGTAATTGCAGTGTCAAAATCTGGCGCTTCAATAACGGCGAGTACAGGACCAAACCATTCATTGCGGTGCGACCATGAACCAGCCTTTACTCCAACTTTGACGCCTGGTCTCCACATTAAACCTGCCTTATCGATCTGCTTAGGTTCAACGAGCCAGCTCTCACCATCATCAAGTTGTGTCAGCGCTCTTGTTAGCGCGTTCTCCGATGGCCGAATAATTGGTCCTACAGTTGTTGAGAAATCCCAGCCTGCACCAACGTGAAGTGACTCAACAGCGTCCTTCAATTGGCGAGTAAATGCTGGGTCGTTATAGATATGTGTATCAACAATTGCAATAGATGCTGCAGAGCACTTTTGTCCTGCATGACCAAATGCTGATTGCACCAAATCTTTCACTGCGGCATCGATATCTGCACATGCAGAGATCAAAACTGCATTCTTTCCACTTGTCTCTGCCATCAAATTAATTTCTGGTCGCCAAGATGTGAAGAGCGATGCGGTATCAAATGATCCCGTAAGGATTACTCCATCAATCTCGGGATGGGTGACAAGATACTTTCCGTTCTCATCATCGCGCATAGGAAGGAATTGCAGAACATCCTTAGGAACTCCGCCTTCCCATAAGTGCGTGACAATCTCCCACGCAGTAGCCACTGTCTCTGGAGCTGGCTTAAGAATGACTGTATTTCCAGCAGCTAGCGCTGCACAAACTCCCCCCGTTGGGATTGCATATGGGAAGTTCCAAGGTGGAACTACGAGAATTGTTCCAAGCGGTGTTGACTCTCCAAAGTTTTGAGCTGTCATTGCATAAAAGCGTGCAAAGTCGATTGCTTCAGCGACTTCTGGATCAGCTTCTGCAACGGTCTTTCCGGCATCGCGTGACATCACTGCAATCGTTTCAGTTGTTGCCTTCTGCATGATTTCGGCGGCGCTAAAGAGGATCTCTTTTCGCTCGTCAATTGTCAGCGCGCTCCACTTCTCTTGAGCTTTGAGCGCGGTTGCAATGGCGGTATCTACATCCTTAGCTGAACCAACTGAGTAGTGGTACCAAACTTTTCCATTATCAGAAGGGTCGTTTCCTTCTTCTTGCTCTTTGGTGAATTTCTCTTTACCGCCAATAACAAGAGGAATCTCTTGATCTTTAATCGCGCGTACCTTTTTAATTGCCTTAGTGACATCCTGAATAAACTTTGGTTCGGTGGGATCGGCATTTCGCTCGTTCTCAAATTCGCCAGTTGTCGAAATGGCGTGATCGACGTGGCGCAGAGATTGAGTTGTTATGGAGTGACGTTCAGCGATCGAATTACGGAAACGCACTTCCTGCTCTTTGAATTTAGCTGGGTTCTTTGAGATTTCGAATGCTGCCTTGAGATAGTTCTCATCAGATGTATTCTCATCAAGTCGGCGAACCAAATATGCAACTGCTGCTGCAAAATCATCCTTGCGAGTAACTGGTGCATAAAGCAGAACGGGCTGACCGGCGCGAGTAACGGCAAGCGCTTCTGCATTGGCCATACCTTCGAGCATTTCAATATCAATTTGATCCACAACTCCGCGAGACTTTGCAACTTCTAGAGCCCATGTCATGTGGAAGAGATTGTGTGAAGCAATACCGATGCGAACAGCCTTTGAATGTTCTGGGCGAAGTGCCGCATCAACAAGACGAACATACGAAGCATCAACATCGGATTTTGAACGATATGGGGCCGAGCTCCATCCATGAAGTTCGGCCTCTGCACGCTCCATTGCGAGGTTTGCGCCCTTAACAAGACGCACTTTGATGGAGCCGCCTGCTCGTGCATAGCGAGCTTTAGACCAATCTACGAGTTGAGCAAAGAATTGGTGAGCTTCCGGAAGGTAGGCCTGGAGAACGATTCCGGCCTTCATGGATTCAAATTCACTCTCGTCGAGAACGCGCATAAATGCAGCCACGGTCATTGGAAGATCGCGGTACTCCTCCATATCAAGATTTACAAAGACACCATGCTGTTGAGCTTCTCGATAAAGAATGCGCATCTTTTCAGAGACTCGATTAATAGATCCTTCAACGTCGATAATGATTAGTTGCGCAACGATTGAAGAGAGCTTTACTGAAACGTAATTAACTTCAGGGCGGCGCATCATCTCGAGGATTGATTGAAAGCGAAGTTCTGCTTCGTGGTCACCAAGAACTGCCTCGCCTAATACATTGATATTAAGCGAAATTCCCTTATTGGTTCGCTTTGCTAGATGCTTTGAAAGCTTCTCTGATTCAGAGGCGAGGATGAGATCTTTAGAAAGTGCGCGAACGCGCTGATGAACCGCAGCAACAACTGGTGCCGGAAGCACTCGAGAGAGAACGCCGATGAAGTGAAGTCCAATTCCGTTTATTGGACCAAAACCAACAATGCTCGCCTTCTTAGCAGCACGTCGAAAGATTCTGGAAGATGATTTAACGGAAGAAATTCTCATAACTTCATCGGTCAGGGTAATCGTCGCTTCAATTGCCTTTGGGTCTTTGAATAGACGCGCTACTCGCTTGCGATTAGCTTTTTCACGGCGATCACGCAATTTATCCGACTGAGCCATAAGCTCTTTAGTGCGCATGACCGCGGTATCAGCTAATTGATCAACTTTTGTATCTGTCTCAAAGATTGAAGACATTGCGAGGGAGCCCCATTTTCATATCGATTTCTTTACAAAATATCCTTCGCAAGGTTACCAAGCCTTTTCCACCCCTGCTTATCGTCTCTAGTACGCGTAGCAGAAAGGGGGTGATAAGCCGTAAGATTGAAATATGAATCAAGAAGCGGCCGAGATTTCAATGCGAAGCGAGAAGCGAAAGCACGACACCGCGCCTTCAGAGCAATTTGCCGCCTTTATGAAAACTGGTTGGCTACCGAGTGATCGTGGCGGCCTGCAACCTCTAGAGGTCGTTACCTACGCATACTCACGCCGCCAAGTTTTATCTGCAGCTTTCCCGGGTACCAGAATTGTTATCAACGCCGGCGGATATAAAGTTCGAGCAAACGATACCGATTACAACTATCGCCCAGATAGCGCATTTGTTTACTACAGCGGCGTACAGGGAAGCGATGCAACCGCTGATGCAGTTCTTGTCTTAGAACCAAACGGGGATTCACATCTGACATATCTCTATATGAATCCGCGTTCTACTCGCGATACCGATGCTTTCTACCGTGATGTTAAGTATGGCGAGCTCTGGGTCGGACGTCGCTTTACACTCGCTGAGGCGCAAGAGACTTATCAAATTGATACCCGTAATTTATCTGAACTTAATTCACTCTTATCAGATGGAAAGAAGACTTTAACACTCGAGGATGAAGAACTACTTGTCTTTACCTCTGAGCAGCGTTTAATCAAGGATGAGTACGAAATTCAAGAGATGCAGAAGGCTGTTGATGCAACGGCTCTCGGTTTCAACGACGTCATCCACGCGATACCTGCAGCCGTTGAAACTCCGCGAGGTGAACGAGTTCTCGACGCAGCTTTCTATGGTCGCGCACGTATTGCTGGAAATGATCTCGGATACAACACCATCGTCGGTGCCGGATCGCACGCATGTGTACTGCACTGGATTCGTAATGATGGCGATATCCATCGCGGAGAACTTGTACTTGTGGATGCCGGCGTTGAGTTAGATTCTTTCTACACCGCAGATATCACTCGTACGCTGCCAGTTGATGGAAAGTTCTCACCTTCGCAACGCGCTTTATATATGTTGGTATATGAAGCGCAGTTAGCAGGTTTTGCTGCAATCAAACCTGGTGTTCTCTTTTCAGATATAAATAAAGCTTGCCAAGCTGTTTTGGCACAAGGCCTTGCAGATATGGGCGTTCTGACAGTTTCTGCAGAAGAATCTCTCAAGCCTGAAGTTGGTTTGCACCGCCGCTGGACTCTGCACGGAGTTAGCCACCACTTAGGACTTGATGTTCACGATTGCTCAGAAGCGCGTCGCGATATGTATATGAACGCTCCTCTGCGCGAAGGAATGGTCCTAACTGTTGAACCAGGTCTCTATATCCAGCCAGACGACGAACTTTTCGCACCGGAATATCGTGGAATTGGAATTCGCATTGAAGATGACATCGTTGTAACCGCCGATGGTTATCGAAATCTGAGCGAGAACATTCCTCGTCATCCAGACGAGATTGAGAAGTGGATGCAGACTCTCCTCGGAAGATAAACCTAGCTAGGACGCTAGTAAGTAACCTAGGTAAGCGGCAATTACTCCGAAGAGAATAGAACCGACAAGGTTTGTGACGATTAATTTATAGCGCTTTAACTCGTACCCTAAGAAGATATCGATAATGAATGTCGACCAAGTTGTAAAAGCGCCAGCAAATCCAATTGCTAAGAAATCATGAAGGTTTTCGGTAGAACTGTAGGCAAGACCAATGAGAAAAGATCCCAAGATATTGACTGTAAATGTTCCGATTGGCTTATCTGTAAATTTTCTAAAGTACTGATCCACCAAGAAACGTGCGGGAGCACCGATTGCAGCACCAAGAATCACCATCAAAGTGCTCATGAGGGCTCCTTGATTAACTTTCGGGCAATCTTCAATGATGCGAAAGCGATGACGATTGATGCAGCGACATTAATAAACAGATAGATAAAACCAGCTTCGCCTGGAGCTACTGCTTCAAAGGTGACGGCAGAGAAAGTTGAAAGACCGCCACAGAAACCGGGAAGAAGGAAGTAGCGCAACTCAGTCATTCCTCTGCGCTCCATGAAAACCAAGGAGAACATTGCGAGAAAGATTGCAAGCAGATTAGCTGCAAGAGTTCCGGGTCCAGAGGATGGGATCACTATAGAAAGGGCCCAACGTAGAAGAGAGCCCAATACTCCGCCCAATGAGACGAGAAGTACTGGTTTCAGTTCTCTGACCTACTTCTTACGTGGCTTAAGAACTGTGGTGATAACGCTAATGATCAAAGATGCAAAGAGCGCCGCCCAAAAACCAGAAACATCGAGTTTCTCGCTCCAACGCGCAGTCAGCGAAAGCATCGCGGCATTGACTACAAAGAGAAAGAGGCCGAAGGTGACGATCGATACAGGAAAGGTAAGCACCTTAATAATTGAACCGAAAAATGTATTAATCAGACCAAATAGGAGCGCTACCCATAAATAGGTCGCGAGCCCTCCATCGACTGTAATGCCAGGTACAACTAGCGTTGCAATCCACATTGAGAATGCAAGTACAGCCCACCTGACGAGCAACATTAGTTGCGCTTTTCTCGCTTCAAGAGACCCGCAAACATTCGTGCTGGATCGTACTTAATATCTACAACACGCTCCTTCATAGGAATGATCGCGTTATCAGTGATCTTGATGTGCTCTGGGCAAACTTCTGTACAGCACTTTGTAATGTTACACATTCCAAGGCCATGCTCTTCCTGAGCGGTGCGTTTACGGTTCTTCAAGATATCAAGTGGGTGCATATCGAGTTCTGCAATTCGGATAAAGAATCGTGGGCCAGCAAATGACTTCTTATTCTCTTCGTGATCGCGGATTACGTGACATGTGTTCTG
>JACCDK011929819.1_pt1 | contig 11035 bp, 8 predicted proteins | sample 7445871 | NCBI WGS metagenome assembly JACCDK01 (sample SAMN15323436, study PRJNA562643) | freshwater metagenome | isolation source: river surface water | place: USA:Blue River Watershed | collected 2017-08-15
GACATGAAGAACTTGTTGTTACAGATACATATAGTATTTGTCTCGTCAAATCTTTATGTGCTTTTATTTTAAGCATTATTTTATCCAAAAGTAGCAGCCATTCATTCGCATCTTGTTCAACGAAATTATCAAATAATAAAGTGTGAACAGGATAGGCTTCTGAATAAATTTGTCGTCCGAATCGGTCAAATATTATTCCCCTTAAAGATTTCAAACCTAAATTAATTACTAAATACATTATTTGGTAAATTTTAAAATTAAAGGAGTAAAATAATCAATTAACCCCTTTTTCACTATTATAGACAATTGCAATTCATCGTAGTATTTATAAGAATTAGTAAAATTTGAAATGAGCTTTATTGTTTCAGCTTTTAGAGAAGTAGAAAGATTGATTTTTACAACTCCATAATCAATTGCTTTGATAATCATATAATGTGGTAAACCAGTTCCACCATGCAACACAAGAGGAAATTTGCCAATTAATTGATTTGAATGATCTAATAATTCTATTTTAACTCCTTTGACATCTTTGTATTCTCCATGTAAATTTCCAATACCTAAAGCCAACAGATCAAACTTTGCATTTTTTGCAAAATTTATAAGTTCAGAATCTTTGTAATAATTGTGATTATCACAACCAAAACCATCTTCTACGCCACCTATTGAACCTATTTCAACTTCCAACAAAGATTTATTATTAGCATATTCATAAATTTTATTACTATTATCGATATTTATATTCAAATGTTCATGAGAGCCATCATACATTACCGAGGCGAAGCCACAATCTATACAAAACTGGATGATTGAGAAATTATTAGAATGGTCTAGATGAAAGAAAAAATTGTTATTTTGATATTTTGAAATGAGACGCTTAAAATCAAATTGACTATCAAAGTAGTTTATATATTTAGACGAAAACTGAGCTATTACAGGCAAGCCAAGCAGTTTACTTGTCTCATATAGGGCCTCTAGTTGCCAGATATTCTGAATATTAAAAGCCAATAAGGACTTTTTTCTTTTAATTAAATCCTCTATTGTTTCTTTAAGTTCAACCATATACTCTTATGTGCAAATTCGAATTATTAAATTTAAATGACATATGCCTTATAATGTTTATTACTTTTTCTGATAATCTAAGCATTATTTAAAACTGATATTCAATTAATTCAAATTTTTATATTGAAAAATTACATCTTTATATCTATGATGAAAATAATGCACCAAATTACAGGGTGCTAGATAATTTTAATATGAAAAAAACTTCTTTACTAACATTTATAAATACTCCTGATATAGGGTAGCTTGTCTCGACAAATAACCAATCTATTTAATACAAATTAAATTTTTCACTTGAATTACTGATTTATATAGCTCAATTTTTATATAAAAATCTAAAATTGAATGATAAATAGAATAGTGCTATTTGATTAGAGAAGTTAAACTTAAATTTCATTGCCAATAAATATTAGCAAATAATTTTTCAGTTTATATATTTTCTTGATGAACCATCTTATTTTATCTACTATGATAATATAGTAGATAAAATAAGATGTATTTAGGTCATTTAACGGATTCCAAATATAGGTTTTTAAAAAAATAAAAGTGAGACTACGGATCTATTGTACAACTTAGACAGTTTCTCATTTAAAATAGACGAAGGTTATAAACGATGAAAAATACCATCTACTTGTAATACCTGACCAGATTCTATATCCCGGAATCCTGGCTCAATATTAATCAAACTATACCCATAATTAATCATCAATAAATACAAATCATTAAATAACAATTCACCCTCATAAAGCGGGACAAGTGACATTTCCATCTGTATTGTATCTATATGGGGGAGTGAATTCTCCGCTCCTTTTAGAACTTTAGCCTCAAACCCCTGTGTGTCTATTTTCATGTATACGTTCTGCTTTTTTTTACACAGATTCGAAAATATAGAGTCTAGTTTTTTTACTTCTATTTCTTCATGACCAATATAATTGGATTCTGGTGCATGCAATTGATGCGCTGGAAGCATTTCAAGAATACTGCTACTAAAAGAGTTGCCGGCAATATTAATTTTTAGCCTCTCGTCAATGTCTCCTATTGCGAAATTAAACACTTCCCAATTTGTGTCATTAATTGCATTTTTTTCAAGTTCTCGAAACTCTGAACTTAAGGGTTCAAATGACAAAATCCTTTTTGAATAACTTAAATCATCCCTTAACTCTTTTGCGTACAGACCACTATTTGCACCGATATCAAAAACTGTCTCAATGTTAAAATGTTCTAGCATCTTTTTTCTCCTAGCTAAAGGAGAAGAAGTTTGATCAATAGTGCTAATATCGTAACCAAAATTCCAAAGAATTTTACGTATCTCATGCTTAATTTGCATCTTTATTGGTGTTTAATTTTTAATGTAATTATATTTCTCTGTGAAAAAAAACAACACAGTTTAGTTCTTTAAAATTGTTTCATTTTCAATTCATATTAAAGTACTTTAAAGCATTTGAAATAAAATTTAATACGATTAAATCGATTGTATAAAGTATTTTGATTTTATTTTTGGGTGTCTAACTAAAAAACTAATAAAATACCTTCAATGATTTTCAAAGCACGATTAAAGATTATTCATATATATTCTAATTTCATTGATATTTATTCGGATTTAATCCCATCCGCATTCATTACATCATTAAATAAGTTCAGTAATCTAGCTCCAATAACTGGGATATCATACCTATCAACCACATAGGCACGAGCAACAAATCCAACATGTTCACGTATTAATCGTGAATCTACTAATTGTTCAATTACACGTACCCAATCTTCAGTAGTTTTTGCAAAAAAACCTCTTTCACCATCTTTTATAAATTCTATATTAAGGCCTACCGGTGAACAAATTAATGGTAATCCACAAGCCATGTACATCTTAGTCTTATAATTCTCCTTCGCTTTTTCATATGAGCCGTCAGGTAAAGGCATAAGTGCAATATCTGCTTCTTTTAAATGTCGGATTTCAGTTTGTATATCAAATGGCACCCACTCGTCTATAATTTCTGGCTCATTAAAGGAAAATCTACTGCCAGATATAATTTTGAAAATGAAACGCCTTTTCTTCGACAAAATTTTTAATGGTTCACGTAACTTTTCTAAATACTGATGACTAAATTCAGTCCCAGACCATATCAATTGAATTGGCTCATGGATTTCATATGCCGATTTTGATGTGTAATGTTCACAATCTACTGCTGATTCAATAATCCATACTTTCTTACAGTATTTTTTACTAAACTCAGCAAGGTGTTGATTACCAACCCAAATAGCATCAGCCAATGAAATCCGTTCTGGTACATATGGGATGCCTTTTTCATAAACCGCATCATCAAAATTAAAAATAATGTTCTTATGTCTACGTCTAAGTATTTTTTCAAAAACCGGAAAGGAATTCATTGAGATAATACCTTTGTGTACAATAACAACATCTGCATTTTTTGTTTTGTATAATATTTCAAAAATTCTTTGGATTGGTAATATGAAATACAACATGAAGCGTTTTAACCCCTTCTGTTTAGACATCCACCAGAATAATTTCAATGGAAAGGGTTCTAATAATTCTAGTTCATAACCCTGTGAATAAAACCATGAAACAAATTGTTTGCCATTAACAAATACACTTGGCGAAAAGCTACTTGGCATGTCTGTGAACATAACAATTCTTTTAATAAAACCATCTTTTTTTATTTTACTTTTAGTAACCATTTGTGATAAATTAATTCTTAAGACACTTAAACCTAAGTGTTATTTTAGTTATTTTAGTTATTTTAGTCATAATTATGAATTTAAAATAACATTCTAAATCACAGACTTTCCAGCAATATTATAATCATCATCACAAGCACATACTGCTCGATTCCATTTGTTTTCTGGATTTGCCCAAATCTCAAATACAAATCCAGCATCAATACATGGAACTTTGAGTAATTTCATCTGAACTAAAATATTAGACTTCCCAATGCCTGCTCCAACCAAAGCCAAATCAACCTTTCCTATAAAAGGTGTCATGTCAATGGAGTCATAGAGTGACCTTTGTAAAGAAATCGGATACCATAAAACCTCAGCCACTCCTTCTCGTTTTAGACCATCAATAATTTGCTGTCTTTTATTTGCTTCAGCACCGTTAACAACCAAGATTCTACGGTCTTTTAGTAAATCACCACGACGTGGTCCGGTAAGCATTGCATAAACAAAATAAAATGGAAAATAATTATTATGGTTAATTCTTACATTGTGTTCATGCAACCACCTTCCAAGTGCAGGAAAATACCTTTCTGCAAACGGAGTCTTATCATAATTTAAATGTAATGCTAATATACCATTCTCACTTATTTTACGAATTTGATCAGGTAAGTTAACACGAGCTATTTTCCACTCTTTTGCCGAGTATTTACCAGAATGATAGTGACCTTGGGTGAATGGTCCGAGCCCACCACCTAACAATATTTTTTCTTTAATTAAACCTAACTTAATCTTCAATTTCTGTTTAAACGACCATCGAATATCAAGGGGTTGCTCGCCAAGTATAAAAAGAAACTCACCATCACTCATCCTGTAAATGGGTAGAAATTCTCGTCCACATGCCGAGATACATTTATCAACAAACTCATTATACCATTCTTTACAATCACGCATTTCTAATGCAAGAGATTTGTTTTTATTACTTTTATAAAGATTTTCATAACCTGGAATATCAAAATCTATATCTACGGGAAATATTTTACGAAGTGGTTCGCGATATTTTTTTGGCAATTCTAACTCAGGTTCAAGTATTTTTTTCATGATAAACTTTTAAGTGAAAATTTTATTCTATTAAGCGCTACACTTACTTCCTTTCTGAAATTTTTAGATAGTACATAAAGAAAGCAGGTAAATAAACTACAATACAAAAAAAAGAAAAAGAAGAATAGTGCCCAACTGTTTATGTGAATTAATGAAAAACCAGATGCTAAAAATACCATCACCACCAAAGGCGAAATATTTTCTAATAAATTACATTTACAATCTTTGAGCGATAAGTTAAGGATTTTTGAAAACAATATTGGATAATACCAAACAGATACAGCAAGTGTTGAGATAAGGGGTGCAAGAACAGCTCCGGTTAAACCAAAATACTTGGTTCCTAAAATAACAAAAGTTATGAACAACATAGACTGTGCAAGTGATTCAACACTAGTAGACTTTATACTGCCAAGTGCAATACAGATGTTTCTCATACAAGCAGCAGCAATAGAAAAAAATAATGTTACACAAATAATTAAATTTATTCTAGTTCCTGCAAATAAAATATTACCAACCCATAGTGCTACAAAATTGTCATTTAGTGCTATCAGGCCTCCAATGGTTAAACATAGCATCCAAAATAAAATGCGAAATAAACGAGTAAGTACATTTTGTACTTTTTTAATGTCTCCAGATCCCATTAAGTGTGAAATAGCAGGTTGAAATGCTACACTAGGCTGGTTAATAAACTCTTTGCTCATATCCGGAACTTTCCTAGAAATTGCTAAAATAGTAACTGTTTCAGGCCCTAAGAATCGGGAAACAACAAATAAATCTAAATTATTCGCCAAAGTACCTGATGATCGTCCCAAAAATGAATATGATAATGTCTTTGCCAGGTATCTAAAATTATTAAACGATGTCTCAAACCCTATTTTTTCAATCACCAAAATCCTTATAAGGTATATTATCTGACCTAGCGTATATAGAACACCACTAAAAACTGAAGCATAAGCAATAGAAAGTAATTCAAACCTATTAACTAATAAAACTGCTGTTAAAATTGTTGAAAATAAAGTAATAATAAGGTTAATTAATAGTCCTACTTTGCTCCTTTGAAATCCTTGGTTAATTGCACTAATTGAAAAAGATAAAATAGTGAGTGATGTACCAATAACAGATAGAGAAAATGCATGTATTATTTTTTTCGAAATATTTGCATTTTCAATATTCAAGAAAAATGGTAAATATTGGGCCAATATCAAGCCTACGATAATTATACAAACTGAAATTAAGCATGAAATAAAGAGACCCCCAAATATTATTTCACGTAAAGTTTGATAATCATGTTTACCATAAGCAAAGCCAATTCTCTGTTGCAAAACAACTGTCAATCCTGGATCAACTATTGACAGCCAAACTAATATATTCCCGCTTGCAAGCCAAGCACCATAAACATCTAGTGATATGTGCTTGATATAAAGTGGGACCATAACAATTCCTGATATTATTGCTAAGAATATTGAAAAAAATCTAAAAAAAAGATTCCACTTTGTATTTTTTTCCCTACTTATTATTCTAACCATTCTATATTATACAAATTTGCATTTGAAGATGGAAAGCCAACCATTTTAGTACTTAGCGACTTTCTGCCATGACCAAGCACTATTCAATATGTCGTCTAATGAATATTTGGCTTTCCAGTCTAAATACATTTCTGCTTTTTTACAAGAAGCCCAACTCTCAACTATATCTCCACTCCTTCTATTTCCATAACAATAATTTAATTTCACTCCCGTCAACTCAATAAACCGTTCTACAACTTGTTTAATTGAAACGCCTTCTCCTCGTCCAATATTAAAAACATTATACTTCTTTTTTTCAAAACTTTTATTCATATATTTAATGGCTGCTATATGCGCAGTAGCTACATCGCTTACATGAATAAAATCACGTATACATGTTCCATCAAAAGTGTCATAATCATTTCCAAAAATAACTAGCTGGTCCCTGATTCCGATAGCCGTCTCGGTTAGATATGGAATTAAGTTTTGAGGAATAACACTAGGAGTTTCCCCGATTTCTCCACTAAAATGAGCTCCAACTGGGTTGAAATATCTTAAACTTGTAATATTTATGTTTTCAGTTTTTGAAAAATCAACTAAAATTTCTTCGCATATTTTTTTAGTATTCCCATATGGGCTTTTAGGAAGTACCCCTTCTTCATCTTCTGTTAAAGGAAATTTTAACGATTCCCCGTATATTGTACACGACGAAGAAAAAACTATATTCGATTTAAATTGAGTTGCAATTTTAATTACATTTAATAAAGACATAATATTATTCTCATAGTATTTTATTGGTAATTGAATTGACTCGCTTACCGATTTAAATGCTGCAAAATGAATTATGCCGTCAATAAATTCATATTTAATTAAACACTTATTAATTTCATCAATATCACAAACATTAACATTGTAATAATCAAATGTTTTATTCGTAATTTTTTCAATTTTTTTTATAACATTGATATTGCTGTTTTGTAAATTGTCTAAACATACTACTTTATATCCTTCTTGTAATAGTTCGATTATTGTATGAGATCCGATATAACCTAATCCACCTGTTACTAATATAGTTCTATTCATTATTAACGTTTGATTATTATTTATTTAATTTGCTTATCCCCCATCTTATATAGATAAGAACCATAATGCACCTAGTGATAATTGTAATCACCATTAGGTTGCTTTATCGGAGTCGACTCATTAAAGAACTTAAAAAATTTACCATCATTCGATTTAACAAGGCAGGGTTGCCAAAATAACCATAAATGGCTTTCACTCGCAATCGTGATGAAAATTGCCTTCGGCAGTATCACCTTATAGCCCGAGTCGGCTAATCCACTTCGGTGGGACAGCGACTACATCACTTGACCGTGGTCCAGTCACGACAATGCCAACGGAAGAGGAGTGGTTCGACCAAAAAAACGAATAGCCTATTGGTTCAAGAATAGCCTTGTAATCGTCAAGAGTAAGACCACGGGCTTTGCTATATCCGTCGAGGAATTCGAATTCGATAACAGGCTGATGCCGCCTCAAAGTTTCGATGGCTCCTTGGAAGACCTCAAGTTCAAAGCCTTCCACATCGACCTTGAGCAAGTCCAAACGCTGCAGGTCACGAAGCGGAAGGTGCTAGCGACGACGTGTCGCCTGCTGTTTGAACATAGAAATCAAGTTGTCCAGGTCTTGCCCCGACTGCGAGCGTATGAACTGTGACATTCTCGGACCCGTTATGTCCGACATACAGAAAATTACTCTCAAGGTTCAGTTTATATGTTCGTCCAAGAGCATTTGCGAATAGAAGTGGAAGAGCGTCGGGAAGCGGTTCAAATGCATGAACCAAACCCTCATAGCCCACTAACTTACGCGCAAACTTAGTATAATACCCTATGTTTGCACCGACGTCGACAAAAACAGACCCAGGTACCAACACTTTGGCCATAATGCGATCCAACCCTTGATTATGCGGAACACCGCCGTCAAAGAAATAACCGAGACACATCGGCTGCGCTAAGTCTAATATCAAGTCGTCACCGGTCTTCATTCGTGCGGTATAACTATGTAGAGAAGGAAACATACGAGTAAGGCTAATAATGACTGGCGCCCACCCTCTTGTAACGATTAAGCGACCAACTTGGACAATTTTTTGTAATATTGGCATATTTGTATATTAATTAACTTTTTCGAGTCTGATATAAACCTTGGTTATCTAAATCGCTAAAAGCAAAGTTGAAATGAAAATCTGATTTGTTTACTATAGTGCTTAGGTTTTACCTGGTATGATTGTTCCCTGGCTTTCTGCTGTTTTGTATTCATAAAGCACCCCTCTTGTATCAACCAGAATTTTGGAGTTTTTCAAAACAAATGAATAATCAATTTGAGTGTGGTCAGTCAAAATTAATACGACATCAGCTTCGCATATGTTTTGTAAATTTAACTCTACACTGTTCATAGGTAAATTTTGAATTTTAGTGTGCCCGTCATCAATTATATGAGCACAATGTGGATCATGATAATTAACTATTGCTCCTTTTTGCTGTAGAATTTCAATTATTTCAAGAGCTGGTGATTCACGTAAATCATCAATGTCTTTTTTATATGCAACTCCTATGATAAGTATTTTTGAATTTTTTAATGATTTAAGATTACTATTTAATTCATTAACCACTCTTTGAACAACATAAAGTGGCATTTCTGAATTTATCTCACTTGCTATTTCAATCATTCTGGTCTTAAAAGACATTGTTCTCATTTTCCATGACAAATAATGGGGGTCCAATGGAATACAATGACCCCCTAAACCGGGACCGGGAGTAAATTTCATAAATCCAAAAGGCTTAGTTGCTGCTGCATTTATAATACCCCATACATCCAGATTTAATTTATCACATACTTGACTTAATTCATTTGCCAAAGCAATATTTATCATACGAAAGGTATTTTCATATACCTTAATTAATTCAGCTGCCTCTGTATTTTGAACAGTAATAACTTTATCAAAAATAGATTCATAAAGTTTCAAGCCTTTTTGTTTGCAAGCTTCTGTTATGCCCCCTAATATTTTTGGCGTATTTTTTGTATGCCATATTTCATTTCCTGGATCTACTCTTTCGGGTGAGAAACAAAGATAAAAATCAATCCCAACTTTAAGTCCAGTATTTTCCAATATAGGGAGCATAAGCTCTCTTGTCGTTCCTGGATAGGTAGTACTTTCTAAAATTATTAATTGCCCTTTTCGTAATGAAGTAGCAATCACTTCTGTTGCTTTAATAACAAAGGAAAGGTCAGGATCTTTAATTTTATTTAATGGAGTAGGAACACAAATAGAAATTGAATCACAAAACGATAAATTTGTAAAATCAGTAGTAGCGCTAAATTTATTTTTCTTTACTAACGTATTTAACCTCTCGTTAGGTATGTCTTTTATATGGCTTATGCCTTCGTTAATTTGATCACATGTGCTTGAGTTGATGTCAAAGCCAAGAATGTCAAAGCCCGCCTCTGCAGAAACTACCGCTAATGGTAACCCTACATAGCCTAAGCCAATAATACCAATTTTACTCATTTTCTTTTGTTTATAGTTATACCACCTTCAAATACTTACATAATGATGGCCTAAAATTTTCAACGTATATAAATCTCGGCATCCTCCGCCGCTTCTTCTAACTGTGTGATGAATTTTAAATGATCTGCTTTGATATTTTTTAAAAAATCTTCCAAGGCCTGGCTAATAAATCGTGATTTGTAAAGCACTTAATTTTACCACTCACTACCTTTTAATCCTTTGATATGTTCAATATCACACACAAGTCACTTTGTTACCTGTCTTTTTAAAAATTATTCCTGTTAATAATCCGTCATACCCTGTGCCCGCTGATGCAACTCTCATTTAGCTAAAACATGTTTTTTACTTCTTCAAGTGTTTTGATAATTCCGTCTTTCAAATTAATGTGTGATTTCCATCCAAGAATAGTTAATTTACAAGTATCCATTAATTTTCTAGGTGTGCCATCTGGCTTTGTTGTATCAAAAACAAGTTGTCCTTCATATTTTACCTCTGCAACTATCAATTCTGCTAATTCTTTTATAGAAATATCCATTCCACATCCAATATTTACTAATCCTTGTTCATTGTAATTTTGCAATAAAAAATAACAAGCGTCTGCCAAATCGTCAACATGTAAAAACTCCCTTCTTGGTATTCCCGTTCCCCAAATAGTTACATTGGGTTCATTATTCTTTTTTGCTAAAACTATTCTTCTAATCAATGCTGGTAATACATGTGAATTTTCTGGATGATAACTGTCATTTGTACCATACAAATTTGTCGGCATTGCAGAAATAAAATTACAACCATACTGCGCTCTATAACTATCACACATTTCGATACCAGCAATTTTAGCAATGGCATAGGGTTGGTTAGTGGATTCTAAATAACCACTTAATAAATACTCTTCCTTCAATGGCTGTGGTGCCATCTTAGGATAAATACAAGAAGACCCTAAAAACAACAACTTAGTAACCTTATTTAAATAAGCCGCATGAATAATGTTAGCTTCAATCATTATGTTATTGTAAATAAATTCTGCTCTATACGTATTGTTGGCGTGTATGCCTCCCACTTTTGCTGCAGCAAGTATTACATATGCAGGTTTTTCTTTTTCAAAGAATTCATTCACTGCTTGCTGATTTCTTAAATCTAA
>JACCDK010237566.1_pt1 | contig 11032 bp, 8 predicted proteins | sample 7445871 | NCBI WGS metagenome assembly JACCDK01 (sample SAMN15323436, study PRJNA562643) | freshwater metagenome | isolation source: river surface water | place: USA:Blue River Watershed | collected 2017-08-15
AAATAAAATCAAATCCTCTTTGATCATACGCCCAAGAGTCGTTGCCGTGTTCGTTGAAGTCACCTTCTCCCTCATCTATAAAAAGACCATTGTCTTCAAATAATTCAAAACCACCAACCGGTGTGATCTGATTTCCATTAGCGATAAGGGTGTTTACTCCTGTTCCACAAACGGAAACAACGGGAATCGTATGGGAAACATTTATAAAATAGGTGTTAGTCGCTGTAAACGAAGGTTGATCTGTACTGAATGCCATTGCACGCAGTACTTTCGTCGTATTAATGGTAATCGGACCAGTATATTGCGTTGAAGTAGTAGTTGGTGTACTGCCATCCAATGTATACCGAATTGTCGCAGCAGGGTTGGCACATGTAATTGTAACAGTTTGAGGAGCAGTGTAAAAACCAGCCTGCACACTTATTATTGGAGTTGGCGTGTAAAAATTAATGGCTCCCGTATTCGCTGCATTTGGCGTCGGGGTCGTAAACAATTTAAAATCTGGCGCAGCATTGGTTGAACGTCCAACGGAATGGTTGGCTTTCGTCATGTGAACAATCTTAAATGAATCGACCACATTTCCAAAAGTGTTACTTAAAATTATCCAATCACCTTCAGTTTGAGACAGGTTGAAATTCGGATGATATTGATTTCCGTTAACCGTGTTTCGCTTGGAACAAAATACCATTTTGTATCCATTGGCATTGATTGATCCACTCGGAATCATCCATTTTGTTAAATTGGTAGCCTTGTCTGATAAGTACCATCCTGTAAGGTCGACAGCGGCAGCTGTAGGATTGAATAGTTCAATCCAATCTTCACGTTCACCAAATGCATCTGTTATGCCACTTACATTTGAACAGGAATATTCGTTTATTATTACTTGACTTTGGAAAGAAGAAAATATACCTAATACAAAGAAGAAAATGAAGAAATGAGCTTTCATAGTGAGTTTAAGTTCCAATATTACAAATAAAAAGTCACAGTAACAAGACGTACAACTTGGTCAATAAGTTGTATTTTTGAATATAAATTTAACCTAATATGAAGTCAATATTAATTTTTTCAGCGATAATTGTAATTTTCTCTTCTTGTTCAAAATATGAAGGGCAAGGTGGTGCTGCTACAATTAAAGGTATTGTGATCGAACAGCGTTACAATAGCCTAGGAAATGTAATTGCGAGTTATCCTGCTCCGGATCAAGACATTTTTATTATTTATGGTGCAGATAATTCTTTTTATGATGATGATATCAAAACTAGTTTTAATGGCTCCTTTGAATTCAGATACTTGAGAAAAGGAACATATCGAATTTTTACCTATGAAGATTGTAATACGTGCCCAAGCGGTAAGAAAGAAGTGATTCAAGAGGTGGAAATAACTGAAAAAAATCAGGAGTTGATTATGGATACTATTTACATTAAAAAACTATAATAGTAGATGAGATTAATTCTCTGTTTTATTTTTTGTGCTTATAATTTTGTATGCTCAGCGCAACTTAGCACATTTCAACTTTGGACTGAAACTGGTGCTAAATTCAAAATAAACAAAAAGTTGGATTTCACCGGTGATTGGACCAACAGAATTGACGAATATGGATTAAACACTTCATTTCCTCAAGCATCAATCCGCTATAAATTAAAAAATTGGTTAAAAACTTCACTTGACTACCGTTGGATCTTGTCTAAACAGGAAAATGGGTATTTTAACAGCGGGAATAGAATTAATTTGAATGTTCAAGGGAATTTTGAAATTGAAAGATTTACGTTTGGCTTGCGTGCGAGGTATCAATATTCTTTCAGCCGACTTGTCGTTGCCAATTATGACCCAGAATTTGACATTGCCTATCGCGTAAAACCTTCTTTTTCTTACGATATTGACAAAAGTATAATTACACCAAACGCAAGCGTCGAGTATTTTTATTCACCGGAAAATGCCCCTCTGGGAAATCAATTTACACGAATCCGCTACCAAATTGGCGTTGATTTTGAAATGAAATTACCATTGGATATAGGTATTACTTATTTGTATGACAATAAAATTAATCTACCTAATGGAATTGACCGTCACGTTTTAAATTTATCGGCGAACTATCTGGTAAAGAATAATAAATCAACGAAGAAAAAAAAAGGAAGAGTGATTAACGCACGAGATCTTTAATCTAAGTATTTATTTTCTTCCAACCGTTGCATAACTTTTTGAATATTTGAATCTTTTTTCTCTTGTCTTAATTCTTTGGCTGTTTGCGTAAAATATTGATGTTGATTCAAGAATTTTACTTGTATTTCATCCCACTGACGGTCACTCTGAATTTTTCCCATTTCTCGAAGCTCTTGTCTTAATCGATCGGAAATTTCGTCAAAATCATCGCGACCTAGGTAATCCAAATCCGCATCGCAAATGATTTCCTGAATTTTATTTAATGGTTTGTGTGGAATTTCAGTTACGTGTATTAGCTCAACAATTGTTTTAATGTGTTGTTCTGTGTAACCATATTTCGGGAGAATTTCCGCTGCCATTTGAGCTCCAATTTCCTCGTTGTTATCGTAGCGTTCTATAAATCCTGCGTCGTGAAGTATTGCAGCAGTTTTAAGCAAGAATAAACTTTCATCGGTAACTCCCTCCAAAAGGGCTATTCGTTCCACGGCATTGACAACATCTTTCGTATGGTTTATGGAGTGATAATAGTAGTTTGAAGAAAGTCCTTTCTCAAGAATTTTCATTACGTGATGTTCCGTCTTGTAGTATTTAATATTTGAGTAATGATGAAGTTTTTTGATTTCATCAAATCGAGTGTTTGGTTGTAATCCTTCTCCATTAACAGATAATTCAGGTTTAATGCGTTTCACCACATACATATCTACCCATTTACGAGCTTTGGATTGTACCTTTCCTTTGTACTCGCATTCAAAATAAGGCTCAATATGATTAAATGTCGCTCCTGTAATGGTGACTTTTCCTGGATCTCCCAACATTTCCATTCGTTGCGCAAGATTCACTGTTGGTCCCCAAATGTCATAGGCAAGGCGCAAATTTCCGATAATTCCGGCGGTTAGTGGCCCCGTATTAATGCCCAGACGAATTTCCCAATAATCTTCATGATTTGCTATCGCATCGTATTTGAGTTTAGACATGTAGGCTTGAATTTGAAGCGCAGCACAACAAGCATCGATTGGATTGGTCGAATTTTCCGAAGGCACCCCCCCGCACACATGTAGGCGTCTCCTATAGTTTTAATTTTTTCGAGTTTGTTAGCCTCAATTATTTCATCAAATTTTCGAAACAACACATCTAATTTGGTAACCAATCGGCTTGGCGTCATGGTTTCAGAAATTCTACTGAATCCCACTACATCAGTGAACAGAACGCTTACTGTATCGAAGGCTTGTGCGGGTACTTTTCCCTTCCTTTTGAGCGTAATTACAGCTTCCGATGGCAGGGTGTTATTGAGCCATTGTTCCGTTTTATCTTTTTCAATTTGTAAGAGACGTTGTTGCTCTACAACCTTGTTTTTCTCATCTTCAATAAGTTTATTCTGATCTTCAATTTGTGATTTTTGTAATCGAATTTCTTTTGTTCTCTCTGAAATTTTAATTTCTAATTTCACCTGTTCCCGCCGTGCAATTTCGATGCGTCGTCTGAAAATAACAAATGTAATTAGGGCTAGAGTTAGGGCCATCAGCGACCAAAACCACCAGGTTAACCAGTAGGGAGATTTTATCAAAATTTTAAGAACAGTCGGTTCTGACCAAGGTCCATCTCCAATCCTAGCATATACTTTTAACACATAATCACCGGGCGATAGGGCGTTAAATGATAATTCGTTATCAGAGCCGATAAATTTCTCTCCCTCATCGGACCCTTCTAAAATATATTTGTAGTTTATTAATTGTGGATTATTGAGGTCATTTGTATGAAATTTAATTGTAAACGAGCGTTGATTGTAATCAAGTTCTAAAACCTCGGTATTGGAAAGTACAGTTTTGAGGGGTGAATCACCACCAGGAATCACCCATTTTTCACCTAATTTAAGTTTACTTAAAATTACGTTTATATTCTCACTTGGTTTTAGCAAGTTTGCAGGTAGGAAATGATTGAATCCATTTATTCCTCCAAAAAATAACTCACCATTTTTTGCCTTGAAATAGGCATTCGAATTAAATTCATTACTCACTAATCCATTTATCTCTTTATAAATCGTAACATTTTTTGATTCTGGGTTGAATAATGCTAAACCTCGGTTCGTACTCAGCCAAAGCTTGTTTTTATCGTCTTGAAGCAATCCATAGATGACATTATTTGGAAGTCCGTTTTTGTTATTATAAATCGAAATTTCGCTTGTCTTTAATTTCAGATGAACAAGACCAGACCCAAAGGTGCCGAGCCACAATTCATCTTTTTTAAAAGACACGATGGTGGAAACATAGTCCTTTATTTTTGAAATGAATTTTGAATTTATGGGATGAGGTTTAATTTTTAACTCCCCATTTTCTTCTTTCAATAAATTCAATCCACCACCACTGGTTGTAAACCAAAAATTACCCTCTGGATCTTTATACACTACGCGGCAAATTCCAATTCCAATTGTCTCAGTTGCAAGTTGAGGGTTATGTTCAAATAACCTTGATTTTTTTGTTTTTAGGTTGTAAAGAATGACTCCCCCTTTCGTAGCTAAAAAATACTCCTGATTTCTATAGGGGACAATCGCATAAATACGTTCGTGTTTTCGTTGATTTTCTTTGTCAACATAGGTTAATTTAGAATAGCGAAAGGTATTGCCAGAAACAGTTAATTCGTACAAGCCATCTAAACAACCTACTAGCGCCTTATCTTTATTGATGCTGTAAATGCTCAGAACTACCTCCTTACCATTTTCTCCATCTTCGTTACTATTGTTTGAACGGAGGAACTGATTGAACACAGCGGTCCTACGATCATACCTCGATACACCAACATCGGTTCCTACAAAAATGAAATTACCACTCGGATCCTCGCTAAAACTCCAAACATTTGGAGAAGGCAATCCCTTTTTTAAATTTCCTGATGGTCCTACGCTAAGGAAGCCGGAGCGCAAAGGGTCAAAACTTGATATTCCTCTTTCTGAGCCAATCCAAATTTTTTGGTTGTTATCAACATATAAATCAGTTAGTGCGTTGAATAAAAGCGCATTTTTTTGAAAGAGGTCTTCGGTACTATTGTATATTACGTTTCCTTTAATATTAAATAAACCATTTCCAGCAGTAGCTATAAATAACTGATCCTTAAAAGGGAGAATGTCTGTAACACTTAGCCAACCAAATTTATCCAATTCAGTGTAAGACGGTAACACTGTTTTTATTTGAACATTTAATGTGAACATCCCTTGATTTGTTCCGAGTAGCACTTCATTTCTAGTTCGTTCCATCAGTTTTAAAATAGAAACTACGCTACCATTTTTACTTTTTATGGGAAGTAGAACAGCTTTTTTTGTCGATTTTTGAATAAGAAATAATCCTCTATCCTCTGTATCGACTAGTATGTCTCCATTACTTAATCCAAGTACTAAATGAATTTTTGATGCAGGGAGTGAACGAAAAGGAAAATCAAAGTTTCCAGACTGTGTATTAAAACGAACCACCCCGAATTCTACCGTACCTAGGATCAAATTACCATTATCGTCTTTGGTCATGCTTTCAACTTGCATAACCTTTTGTTTGTTTACACTGAAGGATTGGAATTTATCGCTTTTAGGATTGAAAGAGACGAGACCTGCAGAAGTTCCAAACCACAATCTGCCGTCATCAGTTTTTTCGGCGCATTTAAAAAAGTTACTTTCGATTCCTTCGGTTTCACCGGCATAGAAAATTTCGAAGTCCTTACCATCGAAGCGATTTAACCCGTCTTGGGTACCTATCCACAAAGCACTGGTTTCATCTTGTATTATACAATTTACAAAGCTCTGTGAAAGTCCATTGGTAATTGTAAAATTATTGAACTTAAAATCTCCCTGAGCACTTACTCTTAGGGAGAGCAATAAAATCAACCAAAGGAGTAAAATGCGCACTTACACAATTTAATTTCCCGCTTGCGCTTGGTTCGCAGGTTGAATAACAGCATTTTCTAAATCGCGATCAAACATATACATTCCACTATTGTCGCTACCAATTAATTTGAGTTTATCTAAAATTGTTCTGGCGAGTGCTTCTTCTTCCAATTGCTCCGAAACATACCATTGAACAAAATTATGGGTAGTGTAATCTTTTTCTTGTAAACAGATATCAACTAGGTTGTTGATGCTGGCAGTAACCCCTATCTCATGCTCCAAGAGAAGCTCAAATACATTTTTCAGGTCGTTGAACTTAACGGGTGGCTGATCGATTGATGGTATGATGGCTGTACCACCACGCTCATTAACGAACTTAACTAATTTTAGCATATGAAAGCGTTCTTCGTCTGAATGGGTATACATAAATTTTGCTGTTCCATTCAGACCATTATTTTCAGCCCAAGAGGCCATCGCTAAATAATACTGGGAGGACGATGCTTCTTTTTTAATTTGATCATTTATTGCCGCTTCAACTCTTTTGTTCATGATGTGTGAATTTAAACAAAAGTACAAAGAAAAAAAGGAATTATTTGGTTAAACAGGTGAATATTAGTCCTTGTCAGAAATAAATTCTAACAAATCATACCAAACGTAATAAGACAAATTAGAAAAGAAAAAATGGCGAGAACTAGCAAGAGTCCGGCAATAAAAAATATGACCTGAGAAATGATAACTAACAATGCATTTTGTAATATAGCTGCAATCAAAAGCACGATTAACCCGATGATGCCAACTACGATGAATGCCGACCAAAGTGCTGAAGAGCCCTCAAAATAGGCAAGTTGTTTCACATCGGCGATAGCTTCACTATGTTTGTTTGTCTTTCTGAAATTCGTGAAGTTCTCACTTTCATTACTCAAAAAACTTCGTTTCAAGTTCAACTTCTTTTTTTTGGTTGCGATAAAATGAATCAAAGAATCCTCTGCGCCTGTTCCTGCAATCAATTGAGCGCTGTCTTTTTCTTTAAAGTCAATTTTTGAAATAAGAATTACGTCTTTTTTTTCAGAAGAGATAGTATCCAGAAAATTGCTCGTTATTGTTTTATTCTCCGAAAATTCAGGTGTTGATTTCTTTGATTTTTTTATTTTCAAAGAGGTGTTAATGGCATGGTATTGAAAATTCCAACCCACTCTGTGATAGCGCTTTTCTACTGAACAAGAGAAAATAAGGAAAATTAAAATGATTGGGAAAAACTTCATGTTGTAAAAAGCCTTTTAGCTAAGGTACTAGAAATACTACTCCTAATGCGAGAAAAACAGGTACGAGAATTAATAAAAGTTTTAACCATCCTTGACCTATTCGTTTGTATCTTGCCGCCTTAATTGCAGAAGGGGCGTTTGGTGCTAATTTAATGCTTTGGTTGGCTAAAAGGATGCCAAGTAAAACTATCATAATACCAAATCCAAATATAGTATATAAGATTCCTACAATTACATAAGCTTGGCTCCCATCTGCTTTCTGTTTTGCAATCCATTCATTCTTTGCAACTTGTTTTAAATCTAGGTCCAATTGATTGGAATATGTAGTATCCGAAACAATTGAATTTTTCCTTTTTGAATTGTGATAACTTAGTGCACGTTTAATTCGCCAGGACAACAAAGCACTTCCTACTAAATAGCTAGCTTTCCAGGTTGTTTGATAATTCGCATATTCGGGTGTGCTAATTACATTGGGATTAATTTTTTCATTCGAATAATTTATATATTGAGCCAATGCCCCAACACTAACTGCAGCAAGAGATGCAAGAATCACGTTACTGTTAATGAGTTTTCGTTTCCGTTCTTTTTCAATAGAGTCCGTTAGTTCTGTGAACTTTTCTTTAGTAATTTCTTGTTCTTGTGGCGATTCAATGACGTGTATTTCTTTCTTCGTCAGTTGAATTTCATCGTTATTGGTTGCTATATCCTGTTGAACAGCGACCTGATTTGATTTTTTTTGAACTGATTTCTTGACGCTTATAGTGTTCCATTCTGTCGTAAATCCTCTCCTATGATAACGTTCCTGCACAGAACAAGAAAACAAAAACAAGAACGATAATAGCGCAAGGAATTTCATACCAGTAAGTTTAGAAAGACATAAATGCAATGACTATCAAAGCTAAGATAATTCCGATTAAAATCCCAAGAAATTTAAGCCAACCAAGTGCAATGCGTTTTCCGGTTAATGCTGTTCTTGCTGAAGGAGCATTAGGAGCTAACTTTATACTACTATTGGCTTGAATGACGGCTGCAACACAAAGAATTAAACCCAGTCCAAACAAAGCCGTGGTTAGAATTCCCAATATGGCGAGCATAACACTCGCGTTCGCTTGAGAAGTTGCTAAATTAAGGTTCTCATTCGTTTGATTGTTTGAGTTATTATTTTGTTCAATAATGACATTTTCTTGAACTTGTGTGGTGTCGTAAACAATGTTGTTTTGTTGGTTTTCTTTTACAACTTCTCGGTTGTTGCCAGTGTCCTCCACACCTCGTTTTATTAACCAGGAGAAGAGTCCGATTCCACCTGCTGTGTAACTTACTTGAGATGCAATACGATAGTTATTATAGTCATTGGATGATTCATAAGTTGGATCTAGTTGACTATTCGTAAAATTGAGATAGTCTAATAAACCTCCAAGTCCAATTGCTCCAATGGATGCGATCACTAAATTCCGATTAAAGCGTCTTCGTTTTTGAACTTTTTCAATAGAATCTGTTGGTTCTGCAAAATTTGGTTTGATAGATTCAATTTCTTGTGGCGATTCAGTGTTGTATATTTCTTTCTTCGTCAGTTGAATTTCATCGTTATTCGTTGCTAAATCCTGATAAACAGCTTCCTGATTAGATTTTTTTTGAGCTTGTTTCTTGACGCTAACGGTGTTCCAGTCTATTGTCAATCCTCTCCTATGATACCGCTCCTGCACAGTGCAGGAAAGCAGCATCATAAGAAACGAAAGAAACCAAATGAACTTTTTCATGGTTCAGTTCTGTTGAGTATTAATTATTGACCAGGGTTTAAGTTCTTTTTACTTTTAACCACGTTGAACCCAACGTTTACACCCGCAAAACCACCTCCTCGTTGAGAAGAGTAAAATAAGTTTACCGGAATATTTAGCGCTCCTGCTTGAAAAGTACGACCGAAAGCAAATACAAATGATGTGTTTATTGCAGTCAACCCTTTAGTATGCGCATGTTTTTCGAGGGCATAACCGTATTGTGTTGAAATTGTTTGAGTATTCACAGCAAATCCATTGATGCTTCCCGATTGTACTTCTTCTGTTGAGTAAAATTTATCGGCTCCACCGTTGAATTTATTTTCTTCATCAAAAAATCCTTCCTTTGTTCTTTTTAGTCCGAATCCAGGACCAAATGCAAATTCCCAATTCCCTTTTCCAAAACGGAAGCCGTTCATTAAGGTAAATGAAGGAATAAATTGACCTTGTTCTAAACCGGATACGTTTACAATCCCCTCTACCAATGCTGAAAAGTTTTCAGTTCCTACATATTGTCCTTCTAGTTGGTAACCTATCATACTTACTGCTGGTAATATTTCTAAACCGCCATTTTCTTGTTTACGCGTTGCAAATTCGTATAAAGAACCAACCATGCCCGCAAGTCCGATTCTTGGACCAGAATTATTCACTTTTCCAACATTATTTGATGTAATGATGTCGTTTTTAAAAGCTAAACGGTCTTGTAATACTTTGTCTACTTCAATACCGTGCATTTCTTTTAACACGATTTCAATCATCCGCTGTACTTCGTTTGGTTGATTTGCAAATTCTTTAATTGCAGATTTTTCAATGCTTTTATTTTTTATGTTTACAATTTTAAGTGTAACCGCAATTTTATTCGAAAGTCCATCGATACTTCCACAAATAACGAAATCTGTTTTTAGGGCTTCCCCTAATTTTACCAAGCAAGTTTGGCCGTAGCAGTTTGCTTGAAATTCTGGATTGGCTCTCACCACATCTGCCATATCAAATTCATCGTAAACTTTGTATTTTCCTAATCGAATGAGCTCTAATCGTATCATTTTTGCTCCACTCTCACCAGAAATTGCTACACCATTCACATTTGGATTAGCCGCCGCAATGGTAAATGCATTTTGTGCTTGTGATAAAAATACAGTGCTAAAAGTAAAGAAAGCACCTACTAACATTTTTTTCATGATCTTTCGTTTTTAAAATTATAATACAAATGTAGGCCCTAAATTTCATGTGATTAAATTGAATACCGAAAGTTAGGAATAGGCAGTTGTGAATATCACAACTTTAGATAAATGCATTTAAATCGTCTTCAATTTTTCGTTTGAAGTAATTGACCATCTTTTGAATCTCGCTAAAATAGTGGTTACGTTCTTTTTCGTTTACAGTCGAAATTAAACTGGAATTGGCCAACTGTTTGTCAAGAACTTGCTTGGTATCAGAAACATAAGCAAGATCTGCAGTATGAAGGTAATTCATTACGTTGTGATTGATAAAAATTCCTGTTGCCTCTTTGCTCGTATAGTAGAAAGTAGTGTCGGTATTTATGGTTTCGTTTAGGTAAAAGGACAGTTCGTTTCCAAAAGCCGGAGCACTTGTGCCATAGATGAATTTCTTGCCCTCAGCGGCCTGAGCCTTCAAGTGTTCGATGAACGCCGAAACGCGATCGCATAAAAACACAGCGTAACTAGGATCCTCAAACAATTGAGCTCGGTAGTAATAATGTATTTGACGCATGAATCCACGCATAAACTCTAGGTCATAAATCTCAATTGATGGAAGTGAATTATAGCTTTGAAGAATTTGTTTACCTAATTCAAATGCCCTTTGCGTGGGTTTATCGTGTTTAAATTTTAGTGTTTGATATTCTGGTATTTGAAGATGCGATTTTGCCCAAAAAAATAAACGAAAACGAACCAATTGAGGAAAATTCATCAATTGAAAAATATTGCTATTGTTGATAGAAAAGATAAATTCACCTTGAT
>JACCDK010896412.1_pt1 | contig 11032 bp, 10 predicted proteins | sample 7445871 | NCBI WGS metagenome assembly JACCDK01 (sample SAMN15323436, study PRJNA562643) | freshwater metagenome | isolation source: river surface water | place: USA:Blue River Watershed | collected 2017-08-15
CCTGCGTGACATCTTTCTTTTGCAGCACGAGACGCAACGTCACGTGGTACTAAGTTTCCGAATGCTGGATATCTGCGCTCTAAATAATAATCTCTTTCTTCTTCAGGAATATCATTTGCTTTTCTGTCATCACCTTGTTTTTTAGGAACCCAGATACGACCATCATTTCTCAATGACTCTGACATCAAAGTCAATTTAGATTGGTGATCTCCACTCACTGGAATACAAGTAGGGTGGATCTGAGTGAAGCAAGGATTCGCAAAGTAAGCTCCTTGCTTATGTGCTTTCCATGCAGCTGTTACATTCGATCCCATTGCATTGGTAGAAAGATAAAATACGTTTCCGTATCCACCAGTACACAATAACACAGCATATCCAAAATGTCTTTCTAATTCGCCTGTTACTAAGTTACGTGCAATGATCCCTTTTGCTTTGCCATCTACTTTCACCACATCTAACATCTCGTGACGTGCAAACATTTGTACATTACCTAATGCTACTTGACGCTCCAAAGCTTGGTAAGCACCAATTAATAATTGCTGTCCAGTTTGACCTGCAGCGTAGAATGTTCTTTGTACTTGTGTACCACCAAAAGAACGGTTACTTAATAAACCACCATATTCACGTGCAAATGGAACACCTTGTGCCACACATTGGTCAATAATATTAGTAGACACTTCGGCTAAACGATGCACATTCGCTTCACGTGCACGGTAGTCACCACCTTTGATCGTGTCATAAAATAATCTAAATACGCTATCTCCATCATTCTGATAGTTTTTAGCGGCATTGATACCACCTTGTGCAGCAATCGAGTGCGCACGACGAGGGGAATCTTGAAAACAGAATGCTTTAACATTATATCCCATCTCACCAAGAGATGCAGCAGCCGACGCTCCGGCTAATCCTGTTCCAACAACAATAACGTCAATTTTTGGACGGTTATTAGGAGCAACCAATTTCATGTGATTTTTGTGGTTGGTCCACTTATCTGCAATTGGTCCTTCTGGAATTCTTGAGTTTAATTTTGACATAATCCTGTTTTTCCTATTGGTTCTACAAGTAAATAATGATCGGAATAATAGCGAATAAAAGCGGCACGATAATACTAAATGCCATTCCAATTTTCTTGATAATCGGGGTATATAATGGGTGATTCAATCCCAAGGACTGAAAAGCGGATGCGAAACCATGCCAAAGGTGATAACCAAGTACAATCATGGAAATCACATAAAATATCACCGCATATAAACCGCTTGGATTTTCTTTACTAAAGAACGTCATCACAACTGTATGCAAGTCTTTATAACCTTCTCCCATTTTTACTCCTGAAGTAATATCATAGAATTCGTGTTTGTTTTTTACTTCCATCAATTTCTGTTCTTGACCAGAGCTTGGATCTTTTACCTTAAATTGTTGATAGGTCCCATTGGTTTGTAAGTAGTAAGTTACTTCAATGGGTTTGGTAATCATTTCACCTGTTGCCGGATTTTGACCTACAGGATATTCAGCGGTTTTAACCAATGAGTGCATAGGTATTTCCTTTGTTACTTTTGCTTTCCACCAGAAATTAGCCATGTGTGTTGCAATGAAAACCAAAATCAAGGTTCCTAAAATAGCCATGTTTCTAGCAGCGGTTCCAGAATTTGCTTTTGGATTGTTATAAGCATAATTAATTGGTCGTGCTTTCTTGTTTTGAATCGTCAAAAGAATCCCATCAACCGCGTGAATGATTAGGGCAATATATGTGGTGTAAGACAATACAGTAATAAAAATATTGTGACCCATGAAATAGGCATATTCATTAAAAGCACGTCTTCCCTCTTCTCCCGTTTTAAAAATTAGCTGTAGGTTTCCTAGTAGGTGTCCGATTAGGAATGTACACAAGAACAAACCCGTTAAAGCCATGAAGTACTTCTTGGCGATCGATGATTTAAATAATACAGAGTTACTCATAATTGTTAACCGTTAATTTGGTGCAAATTTACTTCTAACTAACAATAAAAATGGACAATTGTTTCTATTTAGAATGATTTTAGATAAGAAAGCGTTGAGCCGAGTTCACTTACTGTTAATTGAACTTCTGAGCCAATGATTACGGATCGATTATCGTTGAAGTGTCCGACTGGAAATTGAAAACAAATGGGAATTTTGGAAAAAGAAAAATGGTGACAGACAATTTCTTCAATTGAAAAACCAGTTGGGTTATCCGTATCTTCTAAATCAGTCATCCCACCAATAACTAATCCCTTAATTTTAGCTAATGCACCTGATTTTTTGAGTGCATAAAACATGCGGTCCAAGTGATAGAGTTGTTCCGCTAGATCTTCGATAAAAAGAATGGTGTTATCAAAAGAATAGCGGTCATCTGTTCCTAAAAGGCTATAAACAATGCTTAAATTACCACCTATCAATGTGCCCTGTCCAGTACCAAGTTTATTAGAATGGTTGGCGGGTCCATTGATGACTGGCAAACCTCCTCTGAGGATTTCAAGCAAGGTATGCAATGCTTCCGGACTATTTTTCTCAAAATTTAGCGGCATGGACCCGTGAATGCTTTGAATACCTAGTTTCATCAAGCGATGGTGAAACACTGTAACATCACTAAACCCAATAAGCCAGCGAGGTTCACGCAACATATTGGCCCAATTAACTTGGTCGACAATCCGCACACAGCCATATCCACCACGTGCACACAAAATAGCCTTTACTTCTGGATGATCAATTCCAAATTGCAGGTCCGCTGCTCGCTGCTCATCTGTCCCAGAAAAATAGTGGAACGAACCTAAACAGTGCTGACTCAACAATACATTAAAACCTTGTTGTTCTAGGTATTCCTTAGTGAACATGACGGAACTCACATCCGTTGCTTTTGCTGGCGCAGTGATGTAAATGAGGTCTCCTTCAGAAAGCTTAGATGGAATAATCATAATGAGTTAGAAAAGTATGCAGTTGCTATGGTAAGATCGGCTTTAGTAGTAATTTTAATATTTTCCTCGTTGCTTTCAACGAATGTTGGAGAAATCCCAAATTGTTCGACCACACTTGCATCATCTGTCATGCTAGGGTGAAAGGTGACGTGATATGCTTCCTTCAATGTTTTGGCATCAAAACATTGAGGAGTGTGAACCATTTTATAATCATCCCGATTGACAAATTGCGACTGACCGTTTTTTATCATGCGAAGCGAATCTTTCACCGCTAAAACCGGAACCACACTTTTAGATTCTTTTAAAGCATTCAAACACCGTCGAATGGTATCGTGACTCACGGAAGGACGAACACCGTCGTGAACAGCAATAAAATCACCTGAGCAGAAGGGTAAAGCTTGCTGAATGGAATCAAAACGCTCTTTTCCACCTACCACAATTTGATGTGGAATGCGGCATTGAAATGTGTCAAGTTGTGTTTGCCAATATGGGACCCAATCCGCAGGTAATGTTAAGATGAACTCAAGGTCTGGATCGAAGGAATAAAAGTTTTCAAGGGTATGAAGAAGTATTGGTTTTCCATGAATACAAAGAAATTGCTTTGGCATTTCGCCACCCATTCTTCTACCAATGCCTCCTGCAGTAATGATAACTGATCCCTTCATGTTCTCTCAAAATTACGCATTGCCATGGAATTAAAAGGAAAGAATTTTCAAAGATTGTGGCAAAAGGGATATTTCAAATTGTTGACCAGACAAGTATTCTCCATCTGCTTCCGCATGAAGCACGCCAGATGTACTTTTAAGCAAGAAGGTATTGCTTTCAATGTAATGTGCCTCTGGATGAATAATCCGCTTACCTCGTTTCACTTTAAGTACATTCTTCAGATAGTCGTAGAGTGATACCTTGGCTAAAATGGTTAAGTTTAATTGACCATCAGAAATGGAAGCTTTCGGATGAATGTGTAGCCCATTTCCAAAAATTGACCCATTACAGGCTGCAGCCAAGAGCAATTCACCTTCATGTTCGAAATGTGCCGCTTTAATGAGTACAGTAGGTCTTTTGTATCCAAAAAAAGTTTTTAAAATAGCTAAGCCATAAGAGAAACGCTGTCCAAAAGTTTTTCGAAAAGACGTTAAAGAAATAACTACAGCACCACCGAAGCCGATATCTGCAACATTCAAAAAATAACGTATTTCTCCTTCGGTTTCAATTCTTCCCACATCTGACAAGATTACAGTGGGGTGTTTCAATGCCTGCAAAAACCCGGTAAAATCGAATTTGGAGAAAAATGTACTTTGGTAAAAATCGTTTCCAGTTCCATAAGGAATAATTCCAATTATAGGTAATTCATGAGAGGCCGAAAGCATGACGCCATTGATGATTTCGTTTAGTGTTCCATCGCCTCCTATTGCAATGATTATATCGGCTTGACCAACATGATTTTTCGAGAGCTCAATCAATTCCTTTTCTTTTTTCGAAGCGATGAAAGAAATGTGATTCCCAAATTCTTTGGAGCATGTATCCAGAAAACGCTGAAGGTGAACGTTTATTTTTTTACTCCCATTCATTAAAAAAAGGATGTTCTGCATGTTTCAAAGATACGTGTTTCCCGATGTGTTCCAAGGGTAATGTGAGGCAAAAATGATGACCTTAAGTTTACAAAAACTTCAAATGCATATCTTTGCCGGATGATTATTGGGACAGACTATGAGAAAATGACCTGGAAGTGGGGAGAATGGATACTCATGGAACCCAATACATTATTAACCGATTGCATCATGGCAATCGTCTGTTTTTACCTTGCATTTCGATTGTGGAAGAACAGAGAACGAAATCCTTTCGTCAATTGGTTCAGGGCATTTTTCGTTACGTTAGCCATTAGTTCGTTTACCGGAGGGATCGGACACGCATGCTTTGCCTATTATGGAACTGCTGGAAAAATTCCCGGATGGATAGCTGGGATTTTTGCGGTGCTTTTTATCGAACAGGCGATGATTTCATTTGTCCATAATAGGCAACTTTATAAAATATACAAAGGACTGTCGTACATCAAAGTAGTACTTGTAATCCTATTGGTTGCCTGGATTTACCTGAACAAGCCAGTCCAAGTAAAACCAGAACTTGCCTTTTTACCAATTGCGGTAAACACCATATTCGGAATGTTCTTGAGTGCAGGTATTTTGGGGATTGTTTTTTACCGAAAACACCAGGCTCCTTTTCATTTTTTTGCATTTGGTGTAATGGCGATGCTTCCTGCGGCTTTTGTTTTTTTATTGAAAATCAATGTTCACCCTTGGTTTGATAAAAACGACATTTCACATGTCTTGATTTCTATAGGGAATGTCTTCTTTTATGTGGGTATATTAAAAGTATCACCAGAATTAGCGATCAAATTTAATACTGAATCTGAAGTGTAGCAAATTTGGAAATCGTTTTTCCATCGATTGTTTCGCCGGTTAAATAATAAACATAAGTTCCTGCTAGACACAAATCACCATCGATTTTCTTTCCATCCCATGCTTCATTAGGATCGTTGCTTTTGAAAACAACTTGGTTGTTTTTGTTCAATATGACTAGGCTGTAATCCTTGAAAGAGAATGCGCTTAAATCAATGCTAAATACATCATTTTGGCCATCCCCATTTGGTGTGAAAATGTTTGGTAATTGAATTTTTTGATCTTCTAATTGAGGCACTGTGGAATGTGCCGTTTCAGATAATGATGCATCATTCACTGCATTAGGGATGTTTTTAGCAGAAGTGGTGTTCGCTTGAGGGTTATTGGCAATCGCGTTCTTTTGGTCCGCTATTTCCTCAACATCACTGCCAGATGAGACATCTGTAATACCTTGAACAATCAATGGTTGATCTTGTTCCACCGGAATACCGAACTGAAAATTGATGAGCAATGAATCCTGAAGATCATTGTTTTCAACGATTTCATGTTTGGCAGTTTCTGTTTCAGGTTTCGCTTCAATGAAAGGAGTGGCAAGATTCGTTAATGATTTCGTTGTTTTTTCGGAAGTTGGTTTCTTTGGCTCCGTTTTTTGGGTTGAATAAACCCACCACCCGCTAATTAATGCTGCTGCACTGAATCCGCCAATTAGGGCTTTCGCTATGAAAGACAACCCACTACTACCTACGACAGAAGCATTGGAAAGCGAAGAAGACACGGAAGTCCATAGTTTCGGATTAACCGGAACCTCATGGCTACCAAGTTTATCTTGAAACAATTCTTTTATGAAATCTTTTTCTTCCATGTTATCTCTTTTCTATACGGTCTTTCAAGTATGCCCTTGCTCTTAAATATTGCGATTTCGAGGTGCTTTCACTAATTCCTAATTCTTGAGCGATTTCTTGATGCGAATATCCTTCAATTGCAAACATGTTAAATACTACACGATATCCATCGGGCATGGCATGAACAAGTTTCATCAAATCATCCGCCATCAGCTTTTCTGCAATAAATTCATGTTGTTCAATTCGGTAAGAGACTTCCTCTACTTGCATTTCTCCAAGTAATTTTTGGTCTCTTCTTAATTGATCCAAACACGTGTTCACTACGATGCGACGAATCCATCCTTCAAATACTCCTTCGAATTTGTATTCGGGTAGTTTAGAATACACTTTTATTAAGGCATCTTGCAGGACATCTTCTGCGCGCATTTTATCTTTTAAATAACGCAAACACACCGAAAACATTTTTGGGGCAAACATGTCAAACAACGCTTTTTGAGCCTTAGGATTCCCATCAATACACTGTTTTATTAATGTAATTTCATCCATGCTCACGTTGTTAGACTAAATTCGATCTGAAATAGTTGCATCAATTAAATTATTTCCTACGAAATAACGTATTTTCGTTTGCTTAAACAAATTAATATGAGAACCTCCCTTTTGGTATTTTTTATCCTCCTGTCTGGTATAAGTAGCGCAACTAACAGCCTGAAAACGGGAACATGGTTAGGACAACTATATATGAACGACCGCCTAAGCATACCATTTCAATTAAAAGTGGATGGAAAGAAAATCATACTCGTCAATGGCACAGAAGAATTATTAATGACACAACGAATGAAACAGGACAGTGTTTTTTTACATTTTCCGATTCAAGATGCTGAGGTTGTTTTTCAGCTTTCTGAAAATAAAAATAATGCGCGTGGTTATTGGATAAATCACAATAAAAAAACACCAGTGAGCATTCCAATTACGCTTGAATGGAATGTAGATAAGCGCTTTCCGATGCTTTATCCAACGAAACCAATAGCTTTTATTTTTGATGGGACTTGGGAAGTCACGTTTCAACCAGGCACAAAAGAAGAGGAAAAGGCTGTAGGGATATTTAAAGAAGGGAAGGATACGGAAATTACAGGAACCTTTTTAACTGAAACAGGAGATTATCGCTATTTGGCTGGAAATAAATCTGGATTGAATTTTTCCATGTCCACCTTTAATGGTTCATGGGCGATGTTGTTTGAAGCGGAGTTAGTTAATGATACAATTAAGGGAAGGTTTTACAGCGGACAATCGTATGTTTCCGAATGGATTGCAGTGAAAAACCCGGAAGCAAAACTCCGAAATGAAGCGTCTTTGACCTATGTTGTGAACGACCAAAAAGTCAAAACAGCAAACATGACGAAGTTAAATGGAGCTTCTTTTTCCTTGAAACCATATGAAGGAAAAGTTGTTGTCCTTCAAATTATGGGAACGTGGTGTCCAAATTGTTTAGATGAGGTTCAGTTCATGAATCAATTGTACACACAATACCACTCTTATGGATTAGAAATCGTTGCTTTGGCATATGAAGTTGGTACGGAAGGGAAAGCAACGCGGAAAAAATTAAAATCCTTCAAGAAAAAAATAGGCATGGAATATGATTTGGTTTGGGCAGGAAAGTCTTCAAAAGACGTGGCTTCGGAACAATTTCCCATGTTAAATGGCATCATGAGTTTCCCAACTACCGTTATCATGGGAAAAGACGGAAAGGTGCTTCACGTGCACACTGGATACTGTGGACCGGCGACTGGACCGGCACACAAAGAATTGACGGATAAAATCCAATTGGAAATCGAGTTAGCTCTAAAGCTCTTGAAATAAATGATGTGACAAAAAAAAGGACTGTGAAAACAGTCCTTTTTAGTTATATGCAGTTTCTGGATTAATCTCTAATCAAGAATTGATATTTATCGATGTTTTTCAATGCTATACTTGTACCTCTTGCTACTGCACGTAGTGGATCTTCGGCAATGTGAACAGGAAGTTTAGTTTTCGCTGAAATACGTTTATCTAAGCCTCGTAGCATAGATCCTCCACCTGCTAAATAGATTCCTGTTTTATAGATGTCAGCAGATAATTCAGGCGGTGTTAATTCCAATGCACTTAGAATCGCTTCTTCAATTTTGGAAATAGTTTTGTCAAGTGCGTGTGCAACTTCAACATAGGAAACCATGATTTCTTTCGGAATACCGGTCATTAAATCGCGACCTCGTACAGCAAAATCTGCGGGTGGATTGTCTAATTCCGGTAAAGCGGCACCAACTTCAATTTTTATTTGTTCTGCTGTGCGCTCTCCAACAAGGATATTGTGCTGACGTCTCATGTATTCTTCAATATCACTCGTGAAATCATCTCCAGCGATGCGAATGGATTTGTCACATACAATTCCTCCTAGCGCAATGACTGCAATTTCAGATGTACCACCACCGATATCGATGATCATGTTTCCCATTGGTTCTTCAACGTCAATCCCGATTCCAATCGCGGCAGCCATCGGCTCGTGAATTAAATATACTTCTTTTGCTCCAGCATGCTCAGCGGAGTCACGAACGGCACGCTTTTCCACCTCAGTAATACCAGAAGGAATACAAATAACCATTCGAAGGGTTGGATTGAAAAGACTTTTCCCTGGATTGATCATTTTAATCATTCCACGAATCATCTGTTCAGCACTTTGGAAATCGGCAATCACACCATCTTTTAACGGACGAACTGTTTCGATTAACCTGTGCGTTTTACCGTGCATTTGTTGTGCCTTTCGTCCAATGGCAACTACTTTGCCTGTTTGAATGTCTTTAGCTACTATGGACGGCTCGTCAACAACTACCTTATCATTCCAAATGATGAGTGTGTTCGCTGTCCCTAAGTCAATCGCAATTTCTTGCGTTAAAAAACTAAAAAATGCCATGTTGAATCCAACTAGTGATTAAGTTGTTCCTTTTTCGAGAGTTTCGGTGAAAAGGTTACAATTTAGTGTAAATATATGTAAAGTTAATGTTTAAAGTGTCGAACTCCGGTAAATACCATCCGCATTCCATTTTTATTGCAATATTCGATGGACAAATCATCTTTTACTGAACCCCCGGGTTGAATAACAGCATCAATACCTTCCAAATGGGCGATTTCCACGCAATCTGGAAATGGGAAGAACGCATCGCTTGCCATTACAGCACCGTTCAATTCAAAGCCAAAGGTCTTTGCTTTGTGAATGGCTTGATTCAAAGCATCAACTCGTGAAGTTTGACCTGTACCGCTTGCCAGTAATTGACCATTTTTGGCAAGAATAATTGTGTTCGATTTGGTATGTTTAACGAGTTTGTTGGCGAATAATAAATCGGCAATTTCTTGATCGCTAGGTGCAATGGTTGTTTTAACAACTAAATCTTCTTTCGTTTCAGATCGATCATCTTTATCTTGAACCAACACACCATTCAAGATGGATCGAACCTGTTGTTGAGGTAATGCTGTTTCTTTTTGAACGAGAATAATGCGGTTTTTTTTGCTTTTTAACAAAGTAAGCGCAGTTTCGTCATATGAAGGAGCGATGAGCACTTCACAAAACAATTCATTGATGAGAGTTGCAGTGTCAAGATCGATTTTTTCATTGGAAATCAAAATTCCTCCGAAAGCACTTACTGGATCAGCTGCCAAAGCAACTTCATATGCTTCTTTTAGTGTTGAACGTGTTGCTAAACCACAGGCATTGTTGTGTTTTAAAATACCAAAGGTAGGCCCATCGTTTTTGAATTCTTGTAATAAATTTACTGCAGCATCTACGTCTAACAAGTTGTTGTAGGAAAGTTCTTTTCCATGTAATTTATCAAACAAAGCATCTAAATCACCGAAGAATTGTCCTTTTTGATGTGGATTCTCACCATATCGTAACACCTCATTTTTTTCAATGCTAACTTTGAGGTACGGACGTTCATTTTGTACAAAATACTGGTGAATGAGCGTGTCGTAATGAGAAGAAACATGAAAAGCTTCTCCTGCAAAATGTTGTCTTTGTTCTAAATTCGTCGCTCCTTTTTGGGATCGGATGATTTCTAGAAAAGATGCGTAGCTTTTTACGGAAGGAATAATAACAACGTCTTGAAAATTTTTGGCTGCTGCTCGTATCAGTGAAATCCCACCAATGTCAATTTTTTCAATGATATCCTCATGTTTTGCGCCAGATGCCAAGGTTTCTTCGAAAGGATACAAATCAACCATGACTAAATCAATCGAAGGAATGCCATGTTTGTGAATGGCTTCTTGGTCTTCTAATAAGGAACGACGGTTCAGAATCCCACCAAAGACAGTTGGATGTAAGGTTTTTACCCTGCCACCTAAAATTTCTGGAAATCCAGTAAGATCTTCAACGGAAATCACAGGAATTCCTAAATTTTGGATGAAGGTCAAGGTTCCACCGGTGGAATAAATGATTACTTCGTGTTGATGTAATTCGCGTACAATCTCCTCCAATCCATCTTTGTAATAGACTGAAATTAAGGCGCTTTTAATGTTTTTTAAATCTGTCATGAGGTGTAAAAGAAAGCGCAAAATTAGTGTAATTTTTTCGATTTATGCTTTAATTCTTACGCGCATTTCATAATCTTTATGGGTCTTAACACGAAAAAACCCCGTTATCAAACGGGGCTTTTTTACCACTAAGACGGATGCCTTATTTTTAATATCGTTATAAAACAAGTTCGTGAATTTACGTTCTAGATATAACCAACTAACGTTGTTTCTATCCAGAACAAATGTAGCGAGACAAGCTCGTGAATTTACGTTCTAGATATAACCAACTAACGTTGCTTCTATCCAGAACACATGTAGCGAG
>JACCDK010665553.1_pt1 | contig 11026 bp, 10 predicted proteins | sample 7445871 | NCBI WGS metagenome assembly JACCDK01 (sample SAMN15323436, study PRJNA562643) | freshwater metagenome | isolation source: river surface water | place: USA:Blue River Watershed | collected 2017-08-15
CGGGTCCGCGTTATCAATCTGCGCTAAATATCGGATTGTGGTGGAGTTTGATTTTGTGACGCGTCCAGCATCTGGAGCCTCTTCGACGGTGATGATGAGCATGAGGGTGCTTTTACCGGCGCCATTGCGGCCCACAATTCCTATTCGTTCGCCCTCGGAGATCCCGAGTGAGACCTTGGTAAGAAGTGGGCGGATATCAAAGTCTTTAGAGACCTCTTCGATGATTACAAGATTGCGCGCCACGGTAGGAGAGCGTACCTTTCCATCATGAAGGTTACTGACCGCGAATACGCTCTCGAACTCGACAAGAACGACGCTTTAGCTCATTTCAAGAGCAAATTCGTCATCACCGATCCCGATCTCTGCTATCTCGATGGCAATTCATTGGGTCGCCTGCCTCATGAGACCGTTAAGGCGGTCAACGACTTCCTTACCCACGAATGGGGTCGTGAGGTAGTTACGGGCTGGAGCCATTGGGTCGATGAGGCGCAACCAGCCGGTGACCTCTTAGGTCGTTCTGTACTTGGTGCGGGACCAGGGCAGGTCCTTGTCTGCGATACAACATCAGTGAATTTCTACCAGCTCTGTCTTGCTGCGATTAACGCTCGACCTGGTCGCAAAACAATCATTACCGATGCAGCGAACTTCCCAACAGATCGTTACATCCTCGACGGTATTGCAAAGCAACTCGGACTTAACTTAATCATTATCGATAACGAAGATCCCGCAATCTCCGAAAACGAGAGAATCACCGTCGATATCTTGAAGCCGCACATGAGCGAAGATGTTGCGCTGGTAACTATTGAAGTTATTCAATATCGATCCGGTGCACGTAATGACATCAAATCAATTACTGATTATGTTCGCTCTTTTGGAGCTTTTGTTGTCTGGGATGCTAGCCATGCCGCAGGTGCGATTGAGATGAATTTCGATGCCAATGGAGTAGATCTCGCTGTTGGATGTACATATAAGTATGGAAACTCTGGTCCTGGTTCACCGGCTTGGCTTTATGTCAGTAAGCGTGTGCAGAAAGAACTTCAAGTTCCAATCCAAGGCTGGTTTGGAAATGAAGACCAATTCGGTATGGGGCCTGAATTTGTTAAAGCTGATGGAATCCGTGGCTTCCAGATTGCAAGCCCATCAATCATCGGAATCCGTGGCGTTCAGACTGCATTCACAATGATTGAAGAAGCTGGTATCTCAGCAATTGCTCATAAGGCAGCGGTTGGAACTCAGATGATGATCGATCTCTACGATGCTTGGTTAGCTGACTTGGGATACACGCTTCTTACCTCACGTGATCCGAATGAGCGCGGTGGACATATTTCGCTAGGGCACCCACAGGCAGCGCAGATCTGCGTTGCGCTCCGTAAATTCGTTAATGTGATTCCGGATTACCGCACACCTAATGCAATTCGATTGGCAATTGCACCGCTGCCAACTTCATATGTGGAAATCTGGGATGGTTTCGAACGTCTTCGTGATCTGACCATCTCTCGCAAGTATGAAGAAATTAAGGGATCGGATTCACGAGTCACATGAGCAACCAATACGATTCAGCGCTGACATACACCTCTTATCTTCAAGTTGATGAGCTCTTACAGCTTCAGAAGCCACTCTCTGAGGGCCCAGAGCATGATGAGATGCTCTTCATTATCATCCATCAGACATACGAGCTCTGGTTTAAGCAGTTGCTCCATGAATTTGAAGCGGCAGCAAAGGCTCTGGAATCCGGTAACTCTCATTACGCCTTAGCGCTCTTAGGGCGTATCAGAACCATTATGAAGGTCTGCGTTACGCAGGTCGATATTCTCGAAACAATGACGCCGCTGCAATTTAATGCTTTCCGTGGTTACCTCTCATCTTCAAGTGGATTTCAATCAGCACAGTTTAGAAAAGTGGAAGCAATCCTCGGTCGACGCGATAGCAAGATGGCGGGACATTTACCACCAGCTATTCAAGAAGAGATTGCAGAAATTACCGCCAAGAATTCAATCTGGGATTCCTTCTTGATTTATGTCGCAGGTCGCGGCTTTGCAATTCCAGCAGATGTCCTAAACCGTTCGAAAGAAATTGCATACGAGAGCAGCGTTGTGGTTCAAGATGCACTCTTAGATCTTCATCGCAGCGATGCAGAGGCTGCCATGGTCTCCGAGCGTTTGCTAGATATCGATGAAGGTATCCAGGAGTGGCGTTATCGCCATGTAAAGATGGTCGAGCGCACTATTGGTGCAAAGATGGGAACCGGTGGATCCAGTGGCGTGCAATACCTGGCCAGCACGCTCTTCAATCCAGTCTTTAAAGATCTCTGGGAGATCCGATCACGCTTCTAAGAAGGTAATCCCTTTACGACGATTGTCGCCAGCGGCAATCGTTGACGTGGAGCAAGTTCGCGCTCGAGCAGCGGTCCGGTGAGTTTCTCGGGAGCATCCTGAACTCCAACCGCAACGACAACAACTGGAACCAAATCATCGCCGATCTCTACTGCGCTCTTGGCAATACCTTTATCGAAGCCGGTCATCTGATGAACAATCAGGTTGCGGTCATGCGCCTCAATTGTTAATTGCGCGACTGAGAGACCGCAGTCATATTGATAATCAGCATGAGGCGAACCGTCGCCCTTAATTGTTGTTGAAGTGACAAGAATCAGCGCTGAAGCGCTCTTCGCCCACATCTGGTTGAACTCACCGAGGGAAGAGAGAATCTCACCAAAGACCTCATCTCCACGCTTGCCCACGAAGTAGCGCCATGGCTGACCATTAAATGCAGAGGGAGCCCATCGAGCAGCCTCGAGAATCGCCAATAGGTCGCTATCTGAGATCTCAGCTGTTGCATTAAATGACCGCGGACTGCGACGGGTAGCGATGATTTCATTTACAGGTGTTGATGTTTGAGCTCTCATAGAAGAGAACTTTAATGGGCTCGAGCTATTTGTGCAGTTCGAAAATTACTTAGGGCTCTTCTTGGTATTAACAATCTCAGTACGATGACCGTACGCCTCTTCTGCAATTGCTTTTCGACGAGCGATATATTGCTCTGAAGCGCCTGAAATTAAATGCTCGAAGCGCTCTTCGCTCTTAATAAGCGGATGCAACTCTTTTGCAGTTGTCTGAGATCCCCAGATAGGTGGATCCTGTCTGATCTGACTCACAACAATATATGGATTAATCAATCGATAGACGAGAGCAAGTCTTCTGAGAACGGTATAAACCAAGTGTCTCTTGCCTCTATTGATGTGCTCTTGCACTTTGAGTCTGTTGTAGGTAAGCCATGAAGGTCGCTTTGGTTCTTCTCTTGTGGCGAGTTCATAAAGAATCTTTGCAATCTCAGCACCACCGGTTGTGGCTGGAAGTTCTTTACACTTCGCTGCAAGTTTCGCACGTACTTCTGGATCTTGTAACTTCTTTACTGCGGCGGTGATGTCATGTAGATCTGCTTGATTTCCGCGAATTGCATAACCGAAATCGTGGCCCCACTGTGCGCGTGCCTCTTGATCATCTGTTCCACGAATATTGGAGATGAAGACTGTTGGTAAACATGCTGGAAGATTCTCGTGGAATCCGTTATAACCAGTTGCTGATACACCGGCATCGAATGCGTGAAGAACTCGCGCCAATGGGAAATGGCGAACAACTCGAATGTCGAGCCCCTCTGGGGCAAGTGATTTTCCATCTTTATCAAAAGGTTGCTTCGTTAAAATTACTTGTAAATCTTTCCAACCAATCAATCCTGATAGCGCAGCGGTGAGCTTCTCATTGACATCGCTATCGCCGGTACCCAATTGGACCAAGACAGCTGGACGATCAAGGTCTAAACCTAAGATTTTTCGGGCTTCCTCACGCGAGAGAGCTTCATCTTCTCGGAAGAGCGATACGGGAGATGTGAGGGTTGCATCGGTGCGATTAGCAGTTGGTCCAAAGTCATAGGCTCGAGCCATATCCCCTGGTTCGACGATGTGATCCATCATCTTTGATTGCATACCTAGGACAAATCTCTGTGGCTTCTTCTGCCATAGTCCACGACGTACCCAGACAAGTGCCAACTTGGGATGTGAGAACTTTGCAGCAATGACGCCTGGATATGGAACTACTCCATCAAATGACATGACTGTTGCTCCGGTCTCATCAACCAGTGCCATGAGGCGGTCACGGAGGTAGTTATCCCATTTTTCGCGAGGCATCCAACCGCGATCTCGGCCAGGAATGTATTCAACTCGGATTCCAAGATAATCCGGAATCTCTGCAATTCCACCAGCCATCGAGACGATGATCGGATTGGCGTACTTCTTTAACTCGATTGCGATTCCAGTAGCTCGCACCAGGTGACCCATCCCCACACCATTGCTGGTCGCGAGGATGATTGTTGGCTTTGTCATGATGGGAAAGGCTACCAATACTTGGGGTTATTGAGTTTAATTGACTCATGCCATCAACTCCCCACCCTACGAAGACCCGCCTGATTGAAACAACGGCAGAGCTTCTAGAGACACAATTCCCGCAAGAGATTCAGGTTGATGAGATTCTGGAAAAGTCTGGCATTTCAAAGGGCAGCCTTTATCACCACTTTGAAGATCTCGGCGAACTTCTTGAAGCGGCACAGGTTTTTCGATACGCGGCGTGGGTAGATAGAAGTATTGGACTCATCGTTCCTGTTCTTTCAGGAGCAAAGACTCGCGATGATGTGATTGAAGGTTTACGAATACTGACTAAATACACGCAATCATCAGAGTATCGATCCACTAGATTTTTACGTGCACGTACTCTTGCAAACTCAGAAGTTTCAGAGCGATTCACAAAAGCACTTGGGGCGGAACAAGAACGACTCACCGCTGCACTGGAAGATTTAGTTGCTGAGGCTAAAAATAAAGGTCTCTTTAGAGAGCATCTTGATAATCGAATCATTGCAGTATTTATTCAGAGTTATACACTTGGAAAAATCGTCGATGACATTGTCCCTAACCCAGTAAGTCAAGAAAAATGGGATGAATTCATACTAGAAATGCTCGTAAACACGATGGTTGTTCATTAGTTGCAACTTTAAAGACCTTCAGAGATAATTGCTCCCTCACGATTTATCGTGGTTAAAAGGAGAGTACAGAACAAAACCGCTTCTAAGTTAGAGGCTTTTGTAGTACAGCGTTACAAATGACAACATCACATACGATGCAGGCACCACACGCCAATACATATCGTCGAGTTCCAACCACATCAACCCCAATCTCGCCAGAAAAGGTCGCATCAGTTCTTGCCGCCGAGTGGGATCTCTTTACAAAGAACACTAAGGCTTCAGAGGTCGAGTCCAAGCGAGCATTTAGCTCCCTCCCCCTCGGTGTGACATCAAGTTTCCAACATTGGGATCCATACCCAATCTCAATTGAGAGCGCAGAAGGCGCTTACATGACCGATGTCGATGGTCGTAAGTTGCTCGACCTTTCAATGGGCTTCGGCGCAATGCTTGCCGGCCACCTCAATCCGATTGTTGTCGAAGAGATTCAATCTTCGCTTACAAAGGGAATGCTCTTTGTAACACCATCTCCAACTTCAACTGATGCCGCGGAGCGCATCTGTAAGCGTTTTGGTATCGACCAGGTTCGATTTACCAACTCAGGCACCGAGTCAACGATGTACGCGGTACGTGTAGCTCGTTCGGCCACCGACAAGATGGGTATCCTCAAGATTGAGGGCGGTTACCACGGTAGCTACGACCCATTCGTAGTCTCATCAAAGCCGCCGGTCGACAAGATTGGTAAGGCAGATAAGCCAGTTCCGTACATCGATTCAAACTTGGTACCCGGAGATATCTACGTTGTTCCATTTAACAATATCGATGCACTTGAGAAGATGTTTAAGAAGAACGCAAAGAAGCTTGCATGTTTTATCGTGGAGCCAGTTCTAGAGAACCTCGCAATCGTTCTTCCAGATGCAGGTTATCTCGAGCGTGTTCGCGAACTCTGCGATCAATTCAACGTTGTTCTTATCTTTGATGAGGTAAAGACTGGTCTTACAGCGGGAGCACATGGTGCATCTATGCGCCTTGGTGTTAAGCCTGACTTGATCACACTTGCTAAATCAATCGGTGGTGGACTTCCACTTGCTGCCTTCGGTGGTAAGAAGAAGTACATGGATTTTGTAACCAATAACAAGATGGCACACTTCGGTACCTTTAACGGTAACCCACTTGCAATGGCTGGTGTGCGTGCAATTGATCGCATCGCAACCGAAGAGACACTGGGCGCAGCTGAGAAACTCAACTTCCAAGCGCTCGAGCGCATCGGTGACATCATCGATGAGTACCAGCTACCTGCACACACCGTCGGATTCGGCGTAAAGGGCTGTGTTACATGGTCGACAGCGCCAGTTCGTAACTACCGTGATTACAAGGCAACCGATTTTGGTGTTGCAGAGGCACATTGGCTCTTCGCACTCAACCGCGGAATCATCACTCCTCCAGGGCTCGATGAGCAGTGGTTGATCTCGCTTGCACATACTCAGACTGAAATCGACATCTTGGTCGATGATTTCGCTGAGTTCGCAAAAGCGCTTAGAAGTTAAAACTAGCACTACAAGAGAAACGGAAGTTCTGACAATGGAGTCAGCACTAGATACCGCACTACGTCAGTTGCGTCGCGCTGTTGAACAGCTCGAGCTCTCAGAGAACGAGTGGCAGACCTTGTCTACTCCTCGTCGCGTACTAGAAGTCGCCGTGCCATTGCGCCGCGATAATGGAAATGTCGAGATGTACAAGGGCTTTCGAGTCCAGTACTCAACGACTCGAGGCCCATCTAAGGGTGGCGTTCGTTTCCACCCAGATATCGATATGGATGAGACCGTCGCTCTCGCGATGTTGATGACCTGGAAATGTGCGCTAACAAATCTTCCATACGGTGGCGCTAAAGGTGGAATCGCAGTTGATCCCGCAACGCTTTCAGTGATGGAGAATGAACGTCTTACACGTCGCTACACATCTGAAATTCTTCCCATCATCGGACCAGAGCGCGATATTCCTGCTCCTGATGTAGGAACAGATGAACGCAATATGGCCTGGATGATGGATACATATTCGGTAAACGCCGGTTATTCAGTTCCTGGAGTTGTCACGGGAAAGCCAATTTCATTGGGTGGTTCACTTGGTCGCACATCTGCCACAGGTGATGGTGTTGCAATCTCTACTCGTGAGGCGCTCCTTGCTAAGGGAATTAATCCACTTACAGCAACAGTTGCAATCCAAGGTTTTGGAAAGGTGGGTTACTGGACCGCAGTCGGCCTTGAAAAGATGGGGTTGAAGATTGTTGCGGTCAGTGATGTCCATGGCGGCGTGACTGGATTTAAATCAGTCGAGCTGCTCTGGAACCACTTTAAAGAGCATGGGAATCTCGATGCGCCCGGAACAGATCGCCTCACCAATGAAGAGCTCCTCGCTTTAGAGGTTGATGTTCTTATTCCAGCGGCTCTCGCCGATGCAATTACCGCCCATACAGCGCCATCTATTAAGGCGAAGATTGTGGTTGAAGGTGCAAATGCACCGACTACGCCTGAAGGTGATGCCATCTTGAAGGATAAGGGAGTACTTGTTGTTCCCGATATCTTGGCAAATGCTGGCGGCGTTATCGTTTCTTACTTTGAATGGGTTCAGGATAAGCAAGCCTTCTTCTGGGATGCAGATGAGATCTATCAAAACTTAGATTCTCAATTGATGAAGGCAATCCGTGAAGTTGAGACAATGTCCACTGAAAAGGGATTAACGTGGCGCGAATCAGCGATGATGATCGGTGTGAAGCGAGTTGCTGAAGCCCATAAATTACGCGGACTTTATCCGTGAAGTATCAGATCCAGATGGAAGAGCGCTCACTAGATCAAGGAGAGTGGCTCAATCCTCCTGTCGCGACAGAGTTAGAAGGCGAAACATTTAAAGTCACGACAGCTCTAGAGAGTGATTTCTGGCGCCACACTTCTTATGGATTTGTTCACGATACAGGACATGCTCTGCTCAATGACTTCCCACAAGACTCAGCTATTGAATTGAGCTGGATCCTTGATTACAACCAACAATTCGATCAGGCCGGTCTCTTCATCTACTGCGATGAGCAGAATTGGATTAAAGCTGGGGTCGAATTCGCAGATGGAGCACCTCAATTGGGTGCGGTCGTGACCATGGGTAAGTCAGATTGGTCTGTCGCCCCCGTTGAAAGTTGGATGGGTAGAGAAGTGCAACTTCGAGTAAGTCGAAGTGGAGATGCAATTACCATTCGCGCTAAATCCGATGGCGAATGGAAACTTGTCCGTTTAGCTCCACTAGATCCAGCACGTCAATGGCGAATCGGATTGCATGCGGCTAGCCCAACTCGGGCAGGACTAATAGTTACCTTTACCTCAATTAAATCTGGTCCTGCTGATTCCCAACTACACGCCTAGCTTTAGCTCTTAATTATTCGCTTAGCTGAAAAGCCGAGCACCAAAGCGAGGATTCCGGGGAAGAGCATCGCCCAACGCAGGTCAATGACTCCTGATAAGAAACCGATAATCGGTGGACCTGCCATAAATCCAAAGTAGGCGATACCTGAAACCATTGCTACGCCTTCAGATGGCGCGATTTCACCTGGGAAATCTTCTTTTGCAATGCGCCCTGATTCTGAGAAGAGAATTGGAATCAAAATCGATAGCCCTGCACCCAATGTAAGCCAGCCAAAGATCTGACCTGATATTCCTCCAACAAGTAATCCAGAGATAAGCCCACCACCAGATATCAATCCACCCAAGGAGAGAACTTTTCCCGCGGGATACTTAGTTGTGATGCGATCGCCAAAGAGGCGACCAATAACCATCGTTGCTGAAAAGACCACGTACGGCATTGAGGATAAGAACGGTGATGCATCAAAGGTATCTCGCGCAAGGATTCCACCCCAATCCCCTGCAGCTCCTTCACCGACTTGGCCACAGAAACCAAGAATTCCGAGAATGAGAAAGACTCTCGGCTTCTTGATTTTCTTCTTCTCTTTATCGACTGGATGAATATCTACCGAGGAAGGTAACCACCAATTTCTGAAGGCGATTGTGAAAATTGCCACGAATGAGCCGACAAGAATCGCATGTGCGGTTATTGTGACTTTATATTGAGAGAGGATTCCAGCAAGTAAGGCTCCCACCAATCCACCGATGGAGAAGATTGCATGGAAGGTGCTCATAAAGCGAGCTTTGTACTCATGCTCCACTGCAATTGCATGGGCGTTCATTGAAATATCTTGCGTTGCAAGAGTAAAACCAAATATAAAAAGTGCAATGGTAAAGAGTAGATAGGTATTGGTAAGTGAAACCAAGAACATCGCAACGGCGATTGCAATAGTTGCAGGGATTGCGATTGTTCGACTTCCATACTTAGCTGCGAGTGCTCCAGCCTTCTTAATCGAAATTAAGACACCAATCATTAAGATAAAGAGGGCTAAGCCAAATTGGCTATTGGTGATATCTAGCTTCTCTTTAAAATCTGGAATTCGGACCATAAATGATCCAGCTGCAATGCCATTTGAAGCGAATGCGACAGAGACTGCTATCCGGGGTTTATTCATCTCTCCTCTTTCATCCGCTAATGAAATGCTGATTCCAGCGCTCTACTCATTGAACCTTGCAAATATAGAAGAAAAGCCCCGGGTGTGAAAGGCACCCGAGGCTTAACTTGTGCGCGCGAAGGGATTCGAACCCCTAACCTTCTGATCCGTAGTCAGATGCTCTATCCGTTGAGCTACGCACGCTTATGTAATTGTGGAACAGATGCGAATAATACCTTCTTATTAGAGTGCGCCCAAATTGAGCAATTCTTCGCGAGAAACAGCCTTTTTACGCGGTTTTCCAAGAGCCTCACCCGCAGCAACTTCCGCTGCATTGATCTGCTCCCAATGCATCTGTGTGACAACCTTGTTATGGGTCTCGATATCAGTGATATCGCCTGCATCCTTTGGCTCAGCTAATTGTGAGACTAAAAGCTTCATCACATCTGCTGCATCAGATTTATTTGTGCCGATAACACCTGATGGTCCGCGCTTCGCCCAACCAACAACATATAGATTCTCAGCGACATGGCCTTCTTTATTAACTACTTTGCCGTGCTCGTAGGGGATTCCTTCCAGTGAGGCTGCTTCATATCCAATCGCAGTAATTACAAGACCACATTTGACGCTAAAGATTTCATCCCCTCCGGTACGTTGGAAGATGACTTCTTCGACTTTACCTTCACCCTTAATCTCGATGGGTGTTGCAAGAAATTGGAATGTCATTGTGCGCTCGTGCGAAGTCGGTTCGCTCTCTGCGATGAGAGTCATTGCATCGAGATTGGATTTTGTATCTTTCTCAATTTCTTCTCCTGCGCGCACAATTGCGGCAGCGATATCTTCTGGCTTAATCACTACATTTGTGTGTTCGAGCTTTGGAAGTTCGCGGAGTTCGGGCGAAGTAAATGCCGCATGCTCTGGTCCACGTCGTGCACTGATGACTACATTGCGGATAGCGCTCTTCTTCAAGGCCTCAATAGCATGATCAGCAGTATCGGTGGGATCTAGCTAAGATGGTTCGAGCGCCAACATACGTGCGACATCCATTGCAACATTGCCAGCTCCGATAACTACCGCCTGCTCTGATGTGAGATCGAAGGTCTCATCTTTAAAGTCAGGGTGCGCGTTATACCAAGGGACGAAAGTCGCAGCAGAGAATGAACCTGGTAGATCTTCGCCGGGGATTCCTAACTTCTTACCCTTTGCTGAGCCAGTTGCGATGACAACTGCGTCATAACGCTCTTTTAGTTGCTCGATGGTGAGGTCGCGCCCGAGTTCAAGGTTTGCAAAGAGACGGAAGCCCTCTGTATTTGCAATCTTCTCAAATACCTTTGAAACCGACTTAATCTTTGGGTGATCTGGCGCTACACCGCTGCGAACGAGCCCCCAAGGAGTCGGTAAGCGTTCAATCATGTCGATGGCGTAAGAGCTCTCTTCATCTGCAAGGTTCTGGAGAGCTTGGGCTGCGAAGTAGCCAGCCGGGCC
>JACCDK011044655.1_pt1 | contig 11024 bp, 8 predicted proteins | sample 7445871 | NCBI WGS metagenome assembly JACCDK01 (sample SAMN15323436, study PRJNA562643) | freshwater metagenome | isolation source: river surface water | place: USA:Blue River Watershed | collected 2017-08-15
GTAGCAATAGATCTAAATCATCTCCGATCTCGTTAACAGAACTAATCACACTCTTTTGAGTTGCCGTTACATCTTCTCTAAATCTAGGTGAAAGTTGCTTACGAACGTGGCCAACTACATCTGCAATTTCACGCTCTGAAACATATGCGCCTTGAATACGAATCGGTCGAGATGCGCCCATCGGAATAAAGAGTCCATCGCCTTGACCAATCAAGCGCTCCGCACCTGGTTCATCCAAAATAACTCGACTATCTGCAAGAGATGAGGTTGCAAATGAAAGTCTTGAAGGTACGTTGGCTTTAATTAATCCCGTTACCACATCTACAGATGGGCGCTGCGTTGCCATGACTAGATGAATTCCTGCAGATCTAGCCAACTGAGTGATGCGAACTACACACTCTTCGACATCTTTAGCGGCAATCATCATCAAATCTGCAAGTTCGTCGATGATTACAAGCAAGTATGGATATGGCTCAAGAATTCGATCGCTACCTGGTGGCGCAGTTACCTTTCCGGAACGTACTGCTTTATTGAAATCATCAATGTGTCTAAAGCCAAAGGTAGCTAAATCCTCATAACGAAGATCCATTTCACGAACCACCCATTGCAGCGCATCTGCCGCCTTCTTGGGATTGGTAATAATGGGAGTAATCAAATGCGGGATATTTTCGTAAGCATTTAGTTCTACTCGTTTTGGATCTATTAGAACCATCCGCACTTCATCTGGAGTGGCACGCATCATGATTGAAGTAATCATCGAATTTATCATCGATGACTTGCCGGCACCGGTAGCTCCGGCAACCAATAGATGTGGCATCTTCGCCAAATTTGCACAGATGTAATTACCCTCGACATCTTTGCCGAGCGCTACCAACATTGGATGCATATCTTGGCCAGCCACGCTTGAGCGTAAAACATCGCCCAGAGATACGATTTCGCGGTCGCTATTTGGAATCTCAATTCCCACTGCAGATTTTCCTGGAATCGGCGAGAGAATTCGGACTTCGCTAGAAGCAACGGCGTATGCAATGTTCTTCGATAATGAGGTGATGCGCTCTACTTTTACGCCGGTACCCAGTTCAATTTCATAACGGGTCACAGTAGGCCCACGCATAAATCCAGTTACTTGTGCATCAATTTCGAATTCATTTAAGAGTTCAGTAAGCGCGCTAACTACAGCATCGTTAACTTTACTCTTGCCCTTCGTGGCAGGCCCAGACTTAAGGAGCTCAGCAGGTGGCAGTAGATATTTACTATCTGGAGTCAGCATCATCTGCACTGGGCGCTTAGCAGGTGCAGTGGCTGGATGTGCCTTTGGAATCTCTACCGTGAACTCTTCGTCAAATTCTTCCTCGGCAGGTTCTTCATAATCTTCATCTGCAAAATCTGACTCATCATCGCGTTGAAATCTTTGGATCAGCGGAGTTTCAAATGGTTCGCTCTCGTATAGTTCCTCTTCGTCATCACGTTCTCGCCTTAGATTTACCAATTTACTCTTGAGCCAGATGGCGGTGCTTTTGATGCGAATAGCAACTTGTGAAAATGGAGTGGCTGTGACCACTAGCAAACCAAAGCCAAAGATAAGTATGAGTACTGGATATGCAATAAGTGGTGTGATCGCGAGTTTCAAAGGATTAGAGATCGCATAACCAAGCCAGCCCCCACCCTCACGCATTGCAGTTGCGCCAGTACCTTCAGAGCCATTTAAAAGATGCGATAGTCCAGTTGCGGAAATTAAGAGCGCTAACGTACCGATGGTGATGCGCGCAGTTTCTCGTTTTTGATCTGGAGTTCTAAATAATCTAAAAGCAAAGTAGAGCAAAATCAAAGGCGCAACTAGACCAATTCGGCCAAAACCACCATAGAAGAAGGCGTATAAACCATTTCCGACTGGTGAATCTAAATGCATCCAAGTTCCGGCGATAGCTGCAAGCGCTAAAATCACTAATAGAAATGCAGCGCCATCTCTTTGATGCGCCGGATCTAAATCTTTGGCAGCTCGGGTGGTAAACCGAATTAAATTTCCAGAGCCCTTCGCAAGCGCGCGCCAAATTTTTCCGAGCAGGCCTGCAACTTGGGCAGGGAAAGAGCTTTTGGTTTTACGCTTTGCCACGCGCGAATAGTAGTAATTCGGACATTTTGCTTATCGTAGGCGCGCCGATTAAAGCGTTAATCAAACCTCAATTACAACCGGAACAATCATCGGCTTTCTGCGATGTTCTTGTCCGACCCAATTACCAATTGTCTTTCGCACTACTTGCGAGAGTTGATGAGTTCCATTTGTGCCTTGTGCAACTGCCGCTGCTAATGCCTTCTCGATGCGACTCTTTACTTCATCGAACATTGCAGGATCTTCATTAAAACCACGCGCATGAATATCAGGTCCAGCAACAATCACGCCTTTCTGAGCATCGATGACCACGACTACAGAGATGAAACCTTCTTCACCAAGAATTCTGCGATCTTTCAAAGTGCTCTCTGTGATCTCACCGATTGATTGACTATCGACATAAACAAATCCACACGGAACTGCGCCAGATACTTGCGCTTTACCATTTACTAAATCAACCACCATGCCGTTCTCTACGATCACAGTGTTATTACGATTAACGCCAGTTTGGATTGCAAGTTCAGCATTAGCCTTCATGTGGCGCCATTCACCATGAATTGGCATCACATTCTTCGGCTTTACCAAGTTGTAGCAGTAGAGCAGCTCACCTGCAGCGGCATGTCCGGATACATGAACTAATGCATTTCCTTTATGCACGACTCTTGCACCAAGGCGAGTAAGTTCGTTGATTACTCGATATACCGGAGATTCGTTACCGGGTATCAATGATGAAGCGAGAACCACGGTATCTCCTGGGCCAACCACAATTGAATGTTCTCCGTATGCCATTCGTGATAGCGCAGCTAAGGGTTCACCCTGCGAACCAGTGCAGATCAGAATCACATCATCGCCAAATTTCTCAAGCTCATCCTGATCGATTAATACAAAAGCTGGAATATTCAAATAACCCATTCGGGAAGCAATCTCCATATTACGAACCATCGAACGACCGATGAAACAGACTTTACGCTGATGGAGCGCAGCTAAATCAATCACCTGTTGCACTCTATGAACATGTGAGGCAAAGGAGGCAACGATTACTCGGCGTCTCGTATTTGCGATGATTCGATCTAAAGTTGGCATGATCTCGCGTTCGGATGGCGTGAAGCCTGGAATATCCGCATTCGTAGAATCAACTAAGAAGAGATCAACTCCGCTTTCGCCCAAAGATGCAAAACGTCTTAAATCAGTAATCCGATTATCAAGTGGCAACTGATCCATCTTGAAGTCACCAGTGTGAAGCACGGTGCCAGCACCAGTTTTAATGGCAATTGCTAACGCGTCAGGGATTGAGTGATTTACTGCAATTGCTTCAATTTCGAAGCTGCCAATCTTTATTGTCTGGCCATCTTTTATCTCTCGTGAGATTGCAGTTATGCGATGCTCTTTCAGTTTCGCTTCGATTAACGCCAAAGTAAGTGGCGAACCATAGACTGGAATATCTCCTCGTTCGCGAAGAAGATATGGCACCGCACCAATATGATCTTCATGGCCATGCGTTAAGACAATTGCAGTGATGTCATTCAAGCGCTCACGAACATAGGAAAAATCTGGCAGAATCAAATCAATTCCGGGTTGGCTCTCTTCGGGAAAGAGCACACCAACATCTACAACCAGTAATTCTCCGTCATATTCGTAAACCATCATGTTGCGGCCAATTTCACCAAGGCCACCAAGCGCGACTAAACGAAGCGCGCCTTTAGTTAATTTAGATGGCTCGCCGAGATTTGGATGTGGATGATTACTCATTAAACACTTACACCACCGGCGCGAAGATCTAGTTTTAGTTGTTCGATCTGCGCGTCTGTGGCATCAACTAAAGGCAAACGAGTATGGCCACCAGGTAAGCCCATTAAATTGAGCGCGGCCTTGGTCAAAATCGCACCTTGGGTGCGGAAAGTTCCGGTATAGATTGGCAAAACTTTCTGATGTATCTCAAGCGCTCGAGCAGCGTTACCAGCAAACCAAGCATCTAGCATCTCGCGAAGATCGCGGCCAATGGTATGGCCACATACGCTTACAAATCCGACTGCACCAACTGAAAGTAATGGCAGGTTCAAAATGTCATCACCTGAATAGACCGGAATTCCACTCCGTTTTATAACCCAAGAAGTAGATGCCACATTTCCTTTGGCATCTTTTAAAGCAACAATATTTTTATGCTCTGCCAATTTCACAATAGTGTCAGGTTCGATCTCTACTCCGGTTCTGCCTGGAATGTCATACATCATTACTGGTAGATCCACTGCATCTGCTATCGCGCGAAAATGTGCCTCGATGCCAGCTTGCGGTGGTTTGTTGTAATAAGGAGTGACAACCAACAATCCATCAGCGCCAACTTGTTGAGCATGTATTGCCTGTTCTACGGAATGTGAAGTCTCATTATTTCCGGCACCTGCAATTACCTTGGCTTTACCGCCGACTGCCGCTTTTACAACGCGAATCAACTCATCTTTTTCGGCATCGCTAGTGGTCGGTGCTTCACCCGTGGTGCCTGAAACCACAATGGCATCATGCCCAGTTGATACTAAGTGTTTAGCGAGCGTTTCGACGCCCGCCCAATCTACGGATAGATCTGCTTTGAACGGGGTCACCATCGCCGTGATTAAACGTCCAAATGGCGGCGTGATCATGCCTCAAGCCTACTTCTGATTATGGGGAAACGCGACCCGATTTATTAAATGCCGCATGTACTAATGGCATCTTCTCTGCAAAGAAGGCTTCCATCTTCTCGGCCACCATCTCGATCTCGCGCTGTGGGTAGCTTGGAAAGTGCGAACCTTCGTGGGTTGTACGAAGTGATAAGAAATTCATTAACGCACGTGCATTCATGGTTACGTACATAGTGGAATATGTGGCAACTGGAAGCGTGGCGCGTGCAACTTCACGTGCAATGCCGGCATCTAACATCTTTTGGTATGCATCATATGCAGCGATGTATGCCTTCTTCATCTCAGCGACCATCAATTCATATTGTTCGTTTGTGCCGGGTTCAAAGGTGTAATGGCCAGTCTTGCCAACCTGAATCAATTTGCGATCTCTGCTTGGAATATAAAAGACCGGTTTCAATTCACGATAACGCCCTGACTCTTCGTTGTACGAAGCGATGCGATGGCGCATGAACTCACGGAAAACAAAGATTGGTGCGCTTATAAAGAAAGTAAAAGAGGTATGTTCAAATGGCGAACCATGGCGTTCGCGAGCCAAGTAATTAATGAGCCCAGCGCTGCGCTCTGGATCCTCGTTGATAGATTCGATTGATTGTTCTCCAGCTGTTGATACTCGTGCTGCCCAAATTACGTCGGCATCGCTTGCGCTACTTTTCACCAATTCAACGGTGACATCGTCACGAAAAATAATCTCAGAATTTGATCCAGATGAAGACACATGGCAGACCTTATAGACTTCACCTCGTGTCTTCCATTAACCGCGCCACGTTAAGCAAATCACTAAGCGTCAGCATCGCGGTTGGAGCCTATGGGACTGCCTTTGGCGCAGCGGCAGTGGCAGCAGGATTCTCAACTTTGCAGGCTTGCCTCTTGAGCCTACTAACCTTCACTGGCGCATCTCAATTTGCAGTAATCGGTGTGATCGGCGCAGGTGGCAGTGCAATTACCGGAATTGCCACCGCTTCCCTTTTGGGATTTAGAAATGCCATCTATTCAATGATTGCCAAACCAATATTGAATGTAACTGGTTTTAAGAAATTCTTGGCAACACAAATAACCATAGATGAATCGATTGCAGTTTCGACCGCCGAAGAGGTGCGTGGAGCTGATGCAATGCGCCAAGGCTTCTGGCTAACTGGTGTGGGCGTTTTTCTCTTCTGGAATCTATTTACGCTACTTGGCGCACTTGGTGCGCAGGCAATCGGCGATCCCTCTGCTTGGGGCCTTGATGCCGCGGTGCCAGCTGCATTTTTAGGTTTGGTCTGGCCACGGTTAAAAGAGCGCAAGGATTATCTTTTGGCGATTTCGGCAACTGCTTTAGCCTTAACGCTAACTCCATTGGTAGCGGCAGGGCTACCAATTATCGCAACTGCGCTTTTAGCGGTGGCCTTTGCGAGGCTTATCAAATGAATCTATCGATGGATAAATTTTGGATTGCAACAATCGGTACCTCAATTCTTGCCTTTTTGATCAAATACTCCGGCACTTTGATACCTAATAAAGTTTTAGAGAGCCATGCGGTGCGAAAAATAAACGCACTTCTTCCTATCGCCATGTTGAGTGCCCTGGTTGCAGTTCAAGCCTTTGCTACCAAGAGAGATTTGGTGATTGATCATCGCGCAGCCGGACTAGTGGTTGCCGCTATCGCACTAAGACTAAAGGCCGGCTTTCCGATTGTGGTCGGAAGCGCGGCCTTAGTTTCTGCGTTGATTGTCAGATTAACTTAAAGTTAAATCAAATAACCTTTAGCTCTTCTAATTTCTTGCGAAGATCTGGATCTGATGGCTCGGTCATGTGGGTGCCATCTGGGAAGACAATCACGGGGATGCTCTTAGCGCCATTGTTGATCTCGATGACTTTCTCCATTTGTGCTGGATCTTTCTCGACATCAATTAGATCGTAAGAGACATTTAGCTCAGCAAGTAAGCGCTTTGATCTGCGGCAATCTCCGCACCAATCTGCGCCATACATTGTGATTCCGGTATTGCTATTTGTACTCATAGAAATTTCTCCAATCCGATTGTTAACCCTGGCTGCTTTACGATTTCTCGAACGCCAAGCAAAACACCTGGCATAAAACCTACTCGGTCTAACGAATCATGGCGAATCGTAAGAGTCTCACCCAGTCCGCCAAATAGCACCTCTTGATGTGCAACCAACCCGCGAAGGCGCACCGAGTGAATCGGCACATCCCCAACTTTGGCACCACGTGCGCCTGTTAAGCCACTCTTTGTTGCATCCGGTTGTTGCTGCATTGCGCTACGAGCTTGATTGATCATCTCTGCAGTACGTGCTGCCGTGCCCGATGGGGCATCGACTTTATCTGGATGATGCATCTCAATAATCTCTACCGATTCAAAGTATGGCGCAGCTTGTTTTGCAAACTCCATCATCAAGACTGCACCAATTGCAAAGTTAGGAGCGATAAATACTCCAACTTTTGGGTGGCTTGCTAGCCATCCTTCTACTTTAGAAAGTTTTCCAGCATTAAATCCAGTGGTACCAACTACTACGTTAATATCTTTGTTTATAAGAAACTCTAGATTTTGCATGACGCCATCAGGGTTAGTGAAATCAACTACTACATCCGAGCCCAGAACAGATTCAATAGACCCATCAATATCAACTGCAGCATGCAGCTGCATATCGCTAGCGCTATTAATTGCCTTTACTACTTCAGAACCCATACGACCTTTTGCGCCAAGTACTGAAACCTTGATCATTGCAAGATCCTTTCAAATTCTGAAATCTCTAAATCTTCGCTTGCCACAGGGCCAGCAAGGCCAAGGGTAAGCGGTCTTAGTAAGAATTCGCGGGCAATTTCCGCGACTTGTTCTTTGGTCACGCTATGTAACTCCGCCATCATCTCATCTGGGCTTTTTGCGTAGCCATCCCAAACTTCTGAGCTTCCGATGCGATCCATGCGGTAAGCCGAGTCTTCGCCAGCAAGCAAGACTCCAGCCCGAACCGCATTCTTGCCACGGTTAAATTCCTCATCGGTGATCCCGTTGGTTGCAACATCGTTCAAAATTTCGCGAATCAACTTCACGACCTCTTTGGCTTTATCGGGTGCACAGCCAGCATAAACAGCAAAGTAACCGCTACCAACATATCTACGTACCAAGCCATCTACCGAATAAACCAAACCGCGCTTCTCACGGATCTCTTGGAATAGACGGGATGACATACCGCTTCCGATCGCGATTGTTAAAACTTTTAGTGCGATTGCGCGCGGGTCATTGCGACCAAATGCTTCTAGCCCTACAAAGAGATTGCACTGTTCGAACTGGCCATTATGAATCTTGACTCGACTTGTTGGCTTTGGGGTAAATGCCGAATAGTCACGGAGCTTTGGTTGATTACTTCCAGAAATAAAAGCATCCCGCTCTAAATTCTGTTTTACTAAATTCACAAATTGATCGTGATTTATATTGCCAGCAGCGCTAACAACCATGGCATCTGATCTGTAATGGCGTTTGTAGTAATCAAAAATCTGATCTCTGGTGATGGCTCGCATTGAATCTTTGGTGCCCAGAATCGAGATCCCGAGTGGATGTTGGCCCCAGAAAGCGCTACTAAATGCCTCTTCAGCGCAATCTTGCGGATCATCATCGCGCATTGCCATTTCTTGGAAAACTACATTGCGTTCGTTCTCAAATTCGGTTTCAGTTACTACTGCGCTGGTGATGACATCACTGAGAACATCAACTGCTAGAGGCAGGTCTTCATCTACCACTTTGGCATAAAAGCTGGTGAATTCGTTGGTGGTGTAAGCATTGATGCCGCCGCCTAAGTTCTCGATGGATGATGAAATATCTTTAGCGCTACGGCGAGCGGTTCCTTTGAAGAGCACATGCTCTAAAAAGTGTGAGGCACCAGCTTCTGCCGGTGCCTCATCACGCGAACCAATATTTACAAAGTAACCAACTGAGGCACTTCTAACTGTGGCATCAGTATCGGTGATGATACGTAAGCCACAATCTAAAGTGGTTCTGTTAATCACTCAGATTTCGCTGCATCTTCCATGACTGGAACTAGAGATAGCTTGCCCTTTGGATCGATTTCTGCAATCTCTACTTGGACTTTATCTCCTACCTTCATGACATCTTCGACATTTTCAATGCGCTTTCCACCATGCATCTTTCGAATCTGAGAGACATGTAGTAGACCATCTTTTCCTGGTAGCAATGAGATGAATGCGCCAAATTGCGCTAACTTCACCACGGTACCTAAATAGCGCTCTCCCACTTCTGGCATGGTTGGATTTGCAATCGCATTAATCTGCGCCTTAGCAGCTTCTGCGGAAGTGCCATCGGTTGCACCAATATAAATAGTGCCATCATCCTCAATTGAGATCTCAGCGCCAGTCTCTTCTTGAATCTGGTTGATGACCTTGCCCTTAGGGCCGATGACTGCACCAATCTGATCTACTGGAATCTTGATTGAAATGATTCGTGGTGCAAGCGGTGACATCTCATCAGGAGTGTCAATCGCCTCTGACATCACATCAAGAATCGCAAGACGCGCTTCCTTTGCTTGGTGCAACGCACCAGCTAGAAATGATGCCGGAATTACATCTAACTTGGTATCAAGTTGTAGCGCAGTAACGAAATCTTTGGTTCCGGCTACTTTGAAATCCATGTCTCCAAATGCATCCTCTGCACCCAAGATGTCGGTCAGCGCAACGTATTCGACTTTGCCGTCTACATCATCCGAAATTAAACCCATTGCGATACCAGCAACTGGGGCTTTTAGAGGCACGCCAGCATTTAGTAATGAAAGAGTTGATGCGCACACTGAACCCATTGAAGTAGAGCCATTTGAACCCAAAGCTTCCGATACTTGGCGAATTGCATAAGGGAATTCTTCACGAGTTGGAAGCACCGGTAGAAGCGCTCGTTCTGCAAGTGCACCATGTCCAATTTCGCGACGTTTTGGAGTACCAACTCGTCCAGTTTCGCCAGTTGAATATGGCGGGAAGTTGTAATTATGCATGTAACGCTTATGAGTCTCTGGACTCAAAGTATCTAGCTGCATCTCCATCTTCAACATATTTAATGTAGTAACTCCGACGATTTGAGTCTCGCCACGTTCGAAAATTGCCGATCCATGTACGCGTGGAATTACCTCTACTTCTGCAGAGAGCGGACGGATATCTCGAAGTCCGCGTCCATCTATACGCACCTTGTCGCGAAGCACCCGTTGGCGAACCAATTTCTTGGTCAATGAACGAAGTGCAGCCGGCACTTCTTTTTCGCGACCTTCGAATTTTGCTGAAAGTTTTTCGACTACAGAATTATTGATTTCATCCAGCTTAGTTTCACGCTCTTGCTTACCAGCAATCGTTAACGCATCGCCTAGTGGCTTCTTGGCCTCTGCCTCTACTGCTTCGTATACATCTGATTGGTAATCCAAGAAAACTGGAAACTCTGCAGTTGGCTTTGCGGCAACCTTTGCCAGCTTCATCTGCGCTTCGCACAGTGTCTTGATAAATGGCTTTGCGGCATCAAGGCCTGCCGCAACGATCTCTTCAGTTGGCGCAGTTGCGCCTCCCTTGATCAACTCAATGGTCTTTGAAGTAGCTTCTGCTTCGACCATCATGATTGCCACGTCGCCATCAGCGATTCGTCCAGCAACCACCATATCGAATACTGCATTCTCAACTTGGGAGTGATTTGGGAATGCAACCCATTGCCCATCAATAAGCGCAACACGAACGCCACCAACTGGACCTGCGAAAGGTAGGCCAGCTAATTGAGTGGACATTGATGATGCATTGATTGCGATCACGTCATACATGTGATCTGGGTGTAGCGCCATCACAGTTACCACGATCTGAACCTCGTTACGAAGTCCCTTTACGAACGATGGTCGTAAAGGTCGATCAATCAAACGACAGGTGAGAATTGCCTCCTCGGTTGGACGACCTTCGCGGCGGAAGAATGATCCTGGGATCTTTCCGAGTGAATACATACGCTCTTCGACATCCACTGTAAGTGGGAAGAAATCGAATTGGTCTTTTGGTGATTTCGAAACTGTAGTTGCTGATAGCAACATAGTCTCATCATCTAAATAAACGGTTGCGCAACCAGCTGCTTGCATTGCAAGGCGGCCAGTTTCGAAACGAATCTCGCGCTTTCCGAATTTTCCGTTGTCTATAACTGCAACGGCATGCTTAACGTCTTGACCCTCCATGGGTCGCTCCATTCTCTTCGAACCCACGGGCGACGAGAGAAATGAATCTA